>Ga0066445_1000122_pt1 | contig 23197 bp, 14 predicted proteins | sample LakWasMet67_HOW9_2_FD_59533 | JGI IMG/M metagenome (GOLD analysis project Ga0066445, IMG submission 59533) | Freshwater sediment methanotrophic microbial communities from Lake Washington under simulated oxygen tension - Sediment Metagenome 67_HOW9 | ecosystem: Environmental > Aquatic >...
CCGTCTTTTTGGATGTTGGCATGCACGCGCTCATTAATAAAGCGTGATTGTGGGTCATCTTTGGCCTCATGTGGCCAGGTGGAGATCAGGTAATAGTTTAGGGCGGGTCTACACGTCGCGCAGCCATTAGGCGTTTTCCAGCCCATGCCTTTCATCGCATTGGGGATGCTCAGGTAGCGATGTTTTCGAATCTCCTCACGCACTTCTTCATGGTTAAAATCTGTGCAACCACACACCGCTTTGCTTGAAGATGGCGGCGCATAGCCACCACCAAGGGTGGAGGCGAGAATTTGCTCGACCAACCCGGTACAACTGCCGCAGCTAGAGCCGGCTTTGGTCTGTTTCTTGACGTCGTCGAGCGTGAACAAGCCTTTTTCTTGAATCGCTTTTACGATGGTGCCTTTGCATACGCCATTACAGCCGCAGACTTCCATCGCGTCTGTCATGGTCGACACCTTATCCTGGCCTTGGTGACCGGTATTGCCCAAGCTGTCCTGCCCAAACATTAAATGATCGCGGATCTCGTGTATGGGTTTTTTGTCGCGCAACAGCTGAAAATACCAAGCGCCATCGGTGGTGTCGCCGTAAAGTACCGCACCGATAATGGCATCATCTTTGATCACCAGTTTTTTGTATACGCCGCCGACGGCGTCGTGTAGCAAGATTTCTTCAGCATCATCACTGCCCATGAAGTCGCCTGCAGAGAATAAATCAATGCCAGTCACTTTTAGTTTGGTGGACGTGACCGAACCTTTATAAAGCCCAATCCCAAAGTTAGCCAAATGGGTGGCGCACACTTTGGCCATTTCAAACAGCGGCGCGACCAAACCGTAGGCAATGCCACGATGGCTGACGCATTCCCCCACGGCATAGACGCGAGGGTCAAAAGTTTGCATGGTATCGTTGACCACAATACCGCGGTTGCAATAGATCCCTGCGGATTCCGCCAGCGCATAGTTGGGGCGGATGCCTACGGCCATCACCACTAGGTCGGCGGCGATCTCTTGGCCATCTTTGAAGCGGATAGCCACGACACGGCCGTCTTTGCCTAACAGTTGTTCGGTATCCTTTTGCAGCAAAAATTTCAGCCCACGTGCTTCGAGCGATTTTTGCAACATCTTGCCTGATGTGCGGTCGAGCTGGCGCTCAAGCAACCATTCATTTTTGTGTACCACGGTCACGTCCATGCCCTGAATCTTAAGGCCATTGGCGGCCTCTAGTCCGAGTAAGCCGCCACCAATCACGACTGCGTGTTGGTATTGCTTGGCAGCGGCGATCATGTCGTTGGTATCTTTGATGTCGCGATAGCCCAGCACCCCCTGCAGCGTTGCGCCGGGGATAGGCAACATGAACGGCTTGGAGCCTGTGGCCAACAAAAGACGATCATAGTCGACGGTGATGCCGTTTTCGGTGGTGACACGACGCGCGACGCGGTCGATGTTGTTTACGCGTGCGCTGGTGTGCAACGTGATTTGGTGCTCGGCATACCACTCACGGCTGTTAAGAATGATGTCATCAATGGTTTGCTCATTGGCCAGCACCGGTGACAGCATAATACGGTTGTAATTAGGGTAGGGCTCATCGCCAAATACGGTGATGTCATACATGTCGGGGGCGATTTTGAGCAGTTCTTCCACTGCGCGCATCCCTGCCATGCCGTTACCGACCACTACCAGTTTCTGTTTCATCATCAAATCGCTCCTTTTAAACTTAAGCTGCATTGGCTACGCTGAGCCAGCTTTGCAGTTGCGCTTGCCACGCTTGTGCTTGTTGCGTGGTTTTGGCGAGGGTGACCACTTCGCCAACCACAATAATCGCGGGGCTTTTCAACTGTTGTGTGTGTGCCAGATAGGGCATTGCTTGCAGTGACGACACCACGGCCCGTTGCTGCGGGCGCGTGCCGTTTTCGACCACCATGCAGGGCATCTCCGGCGACATGCCTGCTTGGATCAGGCCGCGACTCATCTCAGGCAGATGTTGCATCCCCATGTAAACCACCAAGGTGGTGTGCGTAGCGACGAGTGCCTCCCATGGGAGCGGTTCCCCATCTTGGGTATGGCCTGTAATCAGCGTGACGCCATGATTCAGCCCGCGATGCGTGACTGGTACTTCCATGCTGGCACAGGCGCTTAAGCCGCTGGTGAGGCCCGGAATCACCTCATAGGGCACATTGGCTGCTCGCAAGGCCAGCATTTCTTCCCCACCCCGTCCAAATACAAATGGATCTCCCCCCTTGAGGCGCACCACGGTTTGTCCTTGCGCTGCCAACGCCACTAACATCCGGTTAATAAAGTGTTGTGGGGTAGACTTGCAGCCGCCGCGTTTGCCCACCGGCACAATGCGTGCCTGCGGACAATGCGCGAGCAAGGCCGGGTTGACTAAGTCATCAACCAGCACCACCTCCGCTTGTTGTAAGGCCTTGAGGGCCTTCAGCGTGATGAGCTCCGGGTCGCCGGGGCCGGCACCGACGAGGTAGACTTTTGCGGCTGAAGTCATTGCACTGTCCTTGGGTGAGTCAATTAAAAGGTGTACATGGCGGTCAGCCATAATTTTTCGGTGTCACGAATACGGCCGCGGGTACCCGCCGCATTACTGGTGGTGTTGGCAGCGGCAGCAAAGTGATCGTCTTCGCTAAATTTGCCGTACTCCAATTTTGTCATCCAGTTTTTATCTACATTCCAGGTCATCGCTGCGTTCCATTCTGTGCCGTAGCGATTGCCAGTGCGGGTCGCGCCCCCATTCACCGTGTAGAAATCCTCATCGGAGGCGAGCACGTGATAATCGGCAAAAAAGACCACATCTCCGTAGCGGTAGGTGGCGGTCACAAAGCGATCTTTGATGCCTGCGCGCGGCGTCACCAGAAACTTATCTACCCAGCCTTGAAACAGGTGATTGGTGCCAAAAGGGGTTTGGAAAGCGAATTGATTTTTGTTGCTGGAAAGCAGTTCTTGATCAATGCGCACATTGAAGTTATCGATGCCAAAGCCGCCGCCAAGCTTGTAGTAATGGGCGTCGATTCGGTCATCGCCGCCTTTGTAATCAGACTGTTTGGCATATTCTGCGGTGTAATGCGCACGGTAGTTAGGCGTAAACGGGTGGGTGCCATCTAGCCGAATGCCAAAGGTTTTGTTAGATTGGTCCGCCGCTAAGTTAGCCGCGCCAGTGCCGAACCAGGCATTGCCCATGCCCAGATTGTCGAAAGCACTCAGATAGCCATATCCCACCAAAAACTCTGTTGGCGAGAGACGGTAACGGGCATTGACGATTTCAAGGTTGCCGTCACGTTCGGTGGTGAAAATCTGGTTCACTTTTTCAAAATGCGCAACAAACAACTCAGTATCCGGAATCGTTTTGTTAAATACTGAGACCCCATCGAACACCTGCATCACCTGACGGAAAGCGATGTCACCAATAAAGCGAACGTTATCGAGGTTCACCTGTTGGCGCCCGGCGCGGACACGGGTGTTTTTAATGCCAGTCCAGTCTACGTATAACTGATTGATGTCGGTGTGGTCAGGGTCAACGACCTTGGCATAGGCAATACGGTTGTTCTGGTTAGAGGCGCCATTGGTACGAAAGCCATTGGTGCCGTCATTAAAGTCATCGTCTAGCTTGCTGACATTGATCAACTGCGCAGCGATGCTCCAATTGTGAAAGGGGGCGGTTTGCCAGCCGATCAAGCTACGCAATGTCAGTGCGTTGGCATCTTTGATGTCGTCAGCACGGGTTGGGTTGAGACTGTTTGCCGCGTTACTCAGATTGTTTGGTTGCAAGCCATCTTGTTGCACATATTCATAACGCAATCTAAAACTGGTCATGTTTTTACCGGTTTTAATCGCATCCATAAACGTGTATTCGGGCAGTAGTTCTTCTTCTGCCAAGGCGGGTGCGCTCAAGGCCGCCAGTAAGATCGCGATTGAAACTTGACGCAGGCGTGGCTGTGGGTTAGCGTTCATGTGTTGCTCCTTTATGCAATGGGGGGTAACCATACTTCGATGAGGTATGCGGTGCTGGTGGGTGTCCGCCCGTCAGCACCACTTTATTTAGGCCGCCTTTTTGGCGTGCCGCTCATACAAAAACTTCAATACTTCGCTGCGTAGATGGGTATAGGCAGGGTCCTCAACCAGCGCCAGACGATTACGTGGGCGAGGTAAATCCACCGGCAAAATTTCGCCGATGGTGGCCGCAGGCCCATTGGTCATCATGACGATGCGGTCGGAGAGCAATACGGCTTCGTCTACATCATGGGTAACCATCACAGCCGTACAGCCTGAGCGCGCCATAATGGTCATCAACTCGTCTTGTAACTCGGCGCGAGTGAGTGCATCCAGTGCGCCAAACGGTTCATCTAGCAGCAGCACTTTGGGTTCCATGGCTAATGCACGCGCAATGCCGACGCGTTGTTTCATGCCGCCAGAGATCTCAGTGGGGCGTTTTTCCGTGGCATGGCTGAGTCCGACCAGTGCCAGTGCCGCATGGGTGCGGTCCGCCAGTTGGGATTTGCTCTCTTGGTCAGCAAATACGCGCTCAACTGCAAGGTAGACATTGTCGAAACAGCTTAACCAAGGTAGCAAAGAATGATTTTGGAACACCACTGCCCGCTCGGGGCCAGGCTTAGCAATTTCGCGTCCGGCGCAAAATAGATAACCCTCGCTCGGTTGCAGCAAGCCTGCAATCAGATTAAGCACGGTTGATTTACCGCAGCCGGAGTGGCCGATAATCGAAATGAATTCGCCTTCTTGGATAGACAGGTTGATGTCTTTGAGCGCCTGAAAACTGCCTTTTTTAGTTTGAAAAGTCATATTGACGTTTTCAATCAGCACATAACGGTCTTGCAAACCACTGGTCGTCATAACAATTCCTTTTTACGTATTATTCGTAGCTGTAGCGTTTTGCCAGCAGCACCAGGCACTGCTCTAGCAGCAAGCCGACGATGCCAACAATGAAAATGGCGATGATGATGTGCTCCACATTCAAGTTGTTCCATTCATCCCATACCCAAAAGCCAATCCCCAGCCCACCCGTAAGCATTTCTGCAGCCACAATCACCAGCCAAGCAGCGCCCATGGCAAGCCTGACACCTGTCATGAGGTAGGGCATTACAGAGGGCAGCAGGATTTTGGTGACGACTTTCCATTCGGACAGATTGAGTACCTTGGCCACATTCATATAATCCTGAGGTACTTTGCTGACGCCAACCGCGGTATTAATCACCATTGGCCAGACGGCGGTGATAAAAATGACCCAAATCGCCGCAGGGTCGGCTGCTTTAAACACCAACAAGCCAATCGGTAGCCATGCCAGCGGTGAGACGGGTTTGAGCAGGCTGATAATCGGTGCGGCCATTCTGGACATGAAGTGATAGCGGCCGATGATGAAGCCCATCGGAATACCCACGATGGCAGCGAGTCCAAACCCCGTTGCCACCCGTTTGAGCGAACTGAGAATGTTCCAGCCGATGCCCATGTCGTTCGGGTTGTTGATGTAAAAAGGGTCACTGAACAGCACCACTGCGGCATGCCAAGTGCTGAGTGGGCCCGGTAACCCTTGGGTCAATGCGGCCACCACCGCCCAAATCGCTGCAAATATCATTAAGCCAATCACAGGCGGCAACCCCCATTCAAACACACGACGGGAGGTTGCCGCCCATGCGGCGCTTTTGGGCGCGCTGGCGCTGGTAGCGGTGGTTGAGAGAGGGGTAACCACCGCCATCACAGGTTGCGCAGAGGCGATGTTCACAGCCTGCGCGCTTTTTTCTTGTTTTAAACTAACCACGTTCATGGTGCGTCTCCTTTGACGATTAGGCTTTTACCTTGAAACTATTGGCATAGGCTTTGGGATCTTTTGCATCCCATACCACACCATCCATGAGCTTGCTCGTGCGCATGACGTCAACCGGCACACTGATCCCTAGTGACTTCGCCGCTTCGGTGTAAATATCAATGCGGTTGACCTTTTTAGCCACGCCTAAGTAATCCGGGTCGGACTTGAGTAGGCCCCAGCGTTTGTGCTGGGTGAGAAACCACATGCCGTCAGACAGGTAAGGGAAGTTCACCTTGCCATCATTGAAAAACTTCATGTAATTGGGGTCTTCCCATTTTTTTCCGATGCCATTGTCATAGTGACCAAGGAAGCGCCCCTCAATGACTTCTTCCGGTGCGTTCACGTAGGCTTTCCCCGCAATCAATTTGGCCACTTCAGGGCGGTTTTTGGTCGCATCAATGTAGCGACAGGCCTCCAAAATCGCTTTAGTGAGTGCCAAGGCCGTATTGGGGTGTTTGGCCACAAACTCAGCCGTGGTGCCCAACACTTTTTCCGGATGATCGGTCCAGATGTCTTGTGTGGTCGCGACCGTGAAACCAATTTTGTCGTAGATAGCACGCGCGTTCCACGGCTCGCCTACGCAATAACCGTCCATATTGCCGATACGCATATTGGCGACCATTTGTGGCGGGGGGACGACGATGGTTTTCACATCTTGCATCGGATTAATGCCGTAGCTGGCTAGCCAGTAATACAACCACATGGCATGCGTGCCGGTGGGAAACGTCTGGGCAAAGGTAAAGTCTCGATTTTCGTTTTCAAGCAGGCGCTTGAGGGTAGCGCCGCTTGTGACGCCTTTTTCTTTAAGCTGGTTGGCTAAGGTGATGCCCTGACCGTTATTGTTTAAAGTCATGAGAATGTTCATGTCTTTTTGCTGACCACCAATGCCCAGTTGAACCCCATAAATCAGGCCATAGAGGACGTGGGCCGCATGCAGCTCGCCATTGACCATTTTGTCGCGCACCCCAGCCCAAGACGCCTCTTTGGACGGGATGATTTTGATGCCATACTTTTTATCAAACCCCATTTGCGCGGCGACAATAATCGGGGCACAGTCAGTCAGGGGAATAAAGCCCACTTTGACTTCGGTGATCTCTGGCGCATCAGAACCAGCAGCCCATGCTTGGCTGCGCACGGCAGCGGGTACCATATTCATCATGGCAGCAGCGCCAAAGGCACCCGCCATGGCCTGACGGAAAAAGTCGCGCCGCGTATGATCTACCGACGTTGCGGCAGTCGGCAGGTCAATGTCAGAGGGGGTGTCGACGGTAGGTTTGTCAGTACTGCGCATAAGGGCTCCTGAAAAGAGTGATTCACGGGAAATAAAAAACAAAAAAGGCGTCCTGAATGCAGACTTTTTTGTCTACACTCAGGACGCCTTTGTCCAGTATTGCCAACCAGTTCGGTTGATATAACTAATGTTTACCCGACGCAGTGATCGCCATTGATCAGTGGTCGGTAAGCTCGCTGGTCTTGTTCAGACGTGACTGCTTAAATTAACGTTAGCAAATGGCATGCCAAAGCGGAACTTTTTTTTAAGGGACTGATTTTGATTGGTTTTTTATTTTAATTTCGCAGCCTAAGCTGCGTATGATGCCAACTTGATGCGCACCATTCGGGTGCGGATGCACCATTAACATGGGTTGGTTATTGCGGTAGTTTGTGTTGAAGCAGAATGTTTTCTGCCACATCAATGATTTTGCGTTTTTGTTCCATGGCGGTACTCCGCATGCTTTTGTAAGCCTCCACCTCGCTCAGGCCCAAGTTGCTCATGAGTAGGCCTTTCGCCCGTTCTATTTGCTTTCTTTCAGTGAGGGCTTTTTTAGTGTCTGATAACTCTGACTCTACCTCTGCAATGTGCTGTGACTGCTGCTGTAGCAAAGAGAGCACTGACTCTATCGGGTAAGGTTGGCTGGGATGGTGGCTTAAAAATGCATAGGCATTCTCAACCGGAATGGACAGGTTAAAAAATGTGCTGTCGGGCTTAGTCGGGCTGCTGTTGCGTTGCAGTTGCTGCAAATATTGACGGGTTTTATCCAAATCCTGACGGGCGCTGTGTACCAATGCGTTGAGCATATGATGCATGTCTTGAATCAGCAGACATTGAATTTGCCAGAGTTCGGTCAGTCGTTGGCTACAGAGTTCAAACCAGATATTTGCATCCTTGGCTTGCAGCGACTGGTCCGGTTTAGCGCGTGTGAGCCGTGTTTGATATTGTTGATAGGTGCGTTGCGTATCTGACACCTCTGCTAAGGCCCAAGCATCACGTAACGTCGGCGTGGCGAATTGGCAAAACGACTCAAAATGCCGCTCTTGCAAAGCAATCAGTTCCATCAACTTTTGCTGATGCGCTAACTGCAATCTGCCAGAGCCAAACAAATAGGCACCGACTGCACGTTCTTGGCCCGCAAACTCTTTGCCCTGCACCAAATTGTAGAGGGCTAATAGACTGCTTGAAATCTTAGTGTTGACCGTATTGTCTGTGATTTCAAAGATTAATGAGATGAGGCTGCCGATGAGGCGCGTAAACGATTGTATGCAGTCTTCAAATGAAATTTGGTGCAAGGTCACTTGATGGCGCAATGCTGTGAGTTGATCAAAGCCCAGCAATATCCAAGAGACCAGTGTCAATTGTTTGGCGTCTGCTTGCGGATTGGCATGCAGATGGCGTTGCAGTGCCTGCTTAAAGCGGTGATCTAGCGGACTGTTTTGTGCCACGAGATCGGCACGCTGCTTGGCAAAGTGTTGCCCGGTCGAAGCCAGATAAAGACAGCTGGCGCCACGTTCAGCTTGAATTTGATGCACCATTTGGCCGAGCGTCTCAACAAATTCGGTACAAATCACCAGACGCTCTAATTCTTCGATATGTCTGATTTTAGCCAAGAGAATGGTTTGTTCGGCGGTGAGATCGGTTTGCATTTGCAAGACTCAAGCAAAAATTGTGCGCGTTTTTAATTCGGCGCGATGATACAGTCATTTCGGAGCATGCGGTGGTGACGCAGCGAATAAAAGTGCGTCGACACTTAGAGGCAAGCGCATAGCAGTCCAGCGGTTAGCCTGCGCTTGCCTTAAAGGTAGTTGACTGCCGATTTCCTAGCGCTGCGTTGTGTGCAAGGCGTTGAAAAAAAGCTATTTTAATAGGTGTTGGCAGCCTTAAATGATCTGTTTTTCAAAGCGCTGCAACACATGCCCAGACATGCCCTTGGCCAGCTCTTCCTCGCCAAAAAAAACGGCTTCGCCGAATTCTTTTTGCAAGCGCTGATATTCATCTTCATGGTGCGTTCGAATGACGACCTCAATCTCTGGCTTGAGTTGTTTGGCAATGTCGACCATTTTGCGAATATCCATCGAATCCGGTGTTGCAATAATCAGCATGGCGGCATTGGCAATGTGCGCTTGAATCAATACCATGGGGTCAGCAGCATTGCCGGAGACCGCGGGTTGACCTTGTTTGCGGAGTTTTTCGACCACTTCTCGATTTTGTTCCGCCACCACAAATGGAATCATGGAGGCAGTCAGTGCCTGCGCAATACGTCTGCCGACCCGGCCATAACCCACCAGCACCACTTGCCCCTCGAGAAACTTGCGTTCAGTCGACATCGGTAGCTCGCTGTAGGGGTCCATGCGCTCGGACAAGCGCCTTGCCACGTCTGATTTGTTGATCACCCAATTGGACAACGGTTTAATGGTGGCAAAGACCAATGGATTCAAGGCGATTGAGATCAGCGCACCCGCTAGCACCAGGCTCATGCCATCTTGTGACAATAAGTTAAGTGAGACGCCAAGGCCCGCCAGAATGAATGAGAACTCGCCAATTTGTGCCAGGCTAGCGGCCACCGTCAACGCGGTGTTCAAGGGGTATCGCAAGGCCAGTACAATTGCGATCGCCGCGAGGGATTTGCCTAAAATAATAATCGCGACCACAGACAATACTTGCGCGGGTTGTTTAACCAAAATGGCCGGGTCAAACAGCATACCCACGGCCACAAAAAATAACACTGCGAATGCGTCGCGAAAGGGGAGTGAATCTTCCGCCGCTCGGTGGCTATATTCAGATTCGCGCATGATCATGCCGGCAAAAAAAGCGCCGAGTGCAAACGAGACATGAAAGAGTGAAGAGGCAAAAAAAGCCACGCCTATCGCCACTGCAATCACCGTTAGGGTAAACAGCTCACGCGAGCCGGTGCCGGCCACGTACCACAATAACCAAGGTAATACGCGCTTACCGACCACCAGCATCACCACCACAAATCCGGTAATTTCGAGCAGGGTCACGCCGATGGCTTCCCAAATGGCGCCACTATTGCCCACCTCGCCCTGACCACCCAACACCCCTGCCAGTGCCGGCATTAAGACCAGTACCAATACGGTGACCATGTCTTCCACCACTAACCAGCCCACTGCAATTTTGCCGTTCATACTCTCTAAAATACGTCTGGATTCGAGTGCCTTGAGTAACACGACCGTGCTGGCGCAAGACAATGACAGGCCAAATACCAAACCATGGCCCATACTCCAGCCCCAATAATGCGCTACCAACATGCCGAGTAAGGTAGCCAACGTCATCTGCGCCAAGGCCCCGGGTAGCGCTATCCGTTTCACAGACATCAGATCTTGTACCGAAAAATGCAGACCCACGCCAAACATTAACAACATGACGCCGATTTCAGACAGTTGGGAGGCGATGGCAATATCGGCCACAAAACCCGGTGTGGACGGGCCAATTAAGATGCCGGCAAATAAATAGCCAATCAGCGCAGGTAATTTGAGTTTTTCTGCAATCAAGCCAAAGACCAGCGCCAACGCAAAGGCGGCGGCAATGGTCGTAATAAGAGAGAGATTGTGGTCCATAGCAGTGTATTTTCTTCAGTTATTTTTATCGTGGCGGGTCATGGCGGAGAAACGTGAGGCGCGGCATCGGGTCATCCTGACCTTGTGCACGCTAAATATGAGCAATTTTATTGCAATCAATACATTTAGCCTTTATCTTGCCGCAAGGTGGGTGTGCTCGTCAATCAGCATCTGCGATTGATGCGCCTGCGAACGCAGTGTTTATAGCGTGAGGGATAAGCGCTGCAGACCATATTCACAAAGCTGTTCCGCCCGCTGCCAACGCTCAGAGGCGCTCAGATTACCAAAATAAATAATGCTAAACACGCCCTCGATAATCGATTTGCAGTACAGACTGATGAGTTCGAAATCGACTTCGGCCGGCAACTCTTTTTGCGCAATCGCTTGTTTGAGTAAGCTGTCTATTTGTGCAATGCGTTTTTTCTCCCAAGTAAACCTGAGTTGCAGTAATTCGGGGGAGTCATCAATGCCCACATACAAAAAAAACAGCACCCGTTGAATCGAGCTGGGCGCAATGTAACTGCGAATCTCTTGCAGGCAATAGTGTTTAAGATTACTTAATGCGGTTTGATGCGGCTGGATTTGAAACGGTGAGGCGCATTGGATGACGCGTTCAGCCATCGCTGTCGCGACTTCAAGTTTACCTTTGTAATGGCCATATACTGCGCCGCGTGAGAGGGTGGCATGCTCAGCGATGTCTGTCATGGTGGTCAGGGTGAAGCCTTTGCGATAAAACACATGCTCTGCCGCATCGAGGATCTGATCACGGCTTTTTTGCGCATCTTCTTTGGTTTTTCTCGCCATGATTGCTAGGTCTATCATCCATCAAACAATAGCGTCCATCATAGCAAAAAATAATTAATCAGTCATGATTGATTAATTATTGCGCTACGCCTAAAATGGGTAGGTCTCTCTGGTTGCAAGGCGCATGTATGTTCCGTTTTTCTGTCCGCACGCTGTTCATTTCCTTTTTATGTATACTGCAACTTTCCGCCTGCAGCAAGTCGCAACCGGCCAGTCAGGCAGCGGGTGTAGCGTCTGAGGTGGCCGTGGTGACGGTGCGTACGGCGGAGATTCCGACCGAGGTTGAGCTGCCCGGCAGGGTGGAGGCCTACCGCATCGCCGAAGTGCGCGCGCGCGTGTCCGGCATCGTCGCCAAACGCTTTTATCAAGAGGGGCAGACTGTGCAGGCGGATACGTTGTTATTCGCTATTAATCCAGAGCAATTGCAAGCCAGCAAGCTGGAGGCTGAGGCGGAGGTGGCTAGAACAGAAGCGAATTTAATCAATGCCAATGACAAGTTGCAGCGTTATCAAGCATTGGTTGGCGATCAGTCAGTGAGTCAGCGTGATTATCGCGCTGCGCAGGCTGACGCTCAGTTGGCAAAAGCGGAGGTCGCGGCTGCGCAAGCGAAACTCAACCGCGCCAAGCTCGATCTTGGCTATGCGAATGTGCGTGCGCCGATTGCGGGGGTGGCGCGTCGTGCACTGGTCACCGAAGGGGCACTGGTCGGAAAAGATGAGGCAACGCACCTGACCACGGTTGAGCAAATTCATCCCGTGTATGTTAATTTTGCCCAGTCTTCTTCTGAGGTGTTTGCCTTGCGCAAAGCGTTGCGCGACGGCCAACTTAAAGGCAGCGATGGTGGACTCAATATTCAATTGTTGCTGCCGGATGGCACGCTGTATGCGGGTAGCGGAAAACTCTCATTCTCTGATGTTTCGGTGAACCAGACCACAGATTCGGTGGTGATGCGTGCCGTGTTTGACAACCCACAACACGAACTGATGCCGGGCGCCTATGTACGGCTTAAAATCCGACAGGCGACCAATCCGCAGGCGATTTTGATTCCTAGAGATGCCTTGATTCGTGACCAGTTTTCAACGCGGGTATGGGTCGTTAACGCCGAGGGCGTGCTGGAATCCCGCGAGGTGCATGTCGGCCGGGCGGTGGACAAGCAGTGGCTGATTGAACAGGGCTTGCAGCCGGGAGAACGCGTGGTGGTCACCAATGCCGCTACACAAACTGCTGGCGCGAAGGTCACGCCGAAAGAAATGCCGGTTGCACGTCCCCAAACAGCGGTGGAGGCGCCAGTGAGCGCAACCTCGAACCTAAGTGCCAATGCAGCGGTGCGAAAGCAATAACATGAGTCGATTTTTTATTGATCGTCCAATTTTCGCTTGGGTCATTGCCATTATGATTGTGTTGGCAGGTCTCATCGCGATCAAACAATTACCGATTGCACAATATCCTGATATTGCGCCACCAGTCGTCAATATTGCCGCGACCTACCCCGGCGCCTCTGCCAAAGTGGTTGAAGAAACGGTCACCTCCATCATTGAGCGTGAAATGAACGGCATCCCCGGTCTGATGTATGTCTCTGCCACCAGTAATCAGGGCATGGCGTCTGTCAGTGTGACCTTTCGCCAGGGCACTAACCCCGATTTGGCGGCGGTCGATGTGCAGAACCGCCTGAAAAGTGTCGAGGTGCGGTTGCCCGAAATTGTCCGTCGCAGCGGCATCATGGTTGAAAAGTCTGCGGACAGTTTTCAGTTGATCGTGTCTTTGACCTCTGAGGATAACCGCTATAGCGAAATTGATCTTGGTGAATTGTCATCTGCCACCGTCATGCCGACGCTGAAACGGGTGCAAGGCGTGGGTAAAGTGCAATCGTTTAGTCCGGAATACGCTATGCGTATCTGGCCGGATCCGCAGAAAATGGCGGGCCTCAATGTGAGTGTGACTGAAATTTCGAGTGCCTTACGCAGCTACAACACCCGCTTGACGCTGGGGCAGGTTGGGGCGAGTGGCGTGCCGGACAGCGCGCCATTAAGCGTTTCGCTGGAGGCCGAGGCCACGCTTAAAACCGTCGAGGATTTTGCCCATGTGCCCATCCGTACGCAACCCGATGGCTCGGCGTTGTTGGTCAAAGACGTGGCACGCGTAGAGTTAGGCAGCAGTGATTACACCTACAGCTCTAAGGTCAACGGCAAAAATGCAGCCGGCATGGCAATTAAACTCGCGCCGGGCTCCAATGCGGTAGAAACGATTCAGCGCGTCAAAGATGCCATGGCACAGATGCACACTTTTTTTCCGCCCAATGTGGCTTATCAACTGTCATATGACTCGTCGGCGTTCGTGTCTATTTCAATTAAAAAAGTCATTCAAACATTGATCGAAGCCATCGTGCTGGTGTTTGTGGTGATGTACCTGTTTATGCAAAATCTACGGGCGACCCTGATTCCGACCATCGTGGTGCCGATTGCGCTGCTGGGAACCTTCGCCGTGATGTATTGGCTGGGCTACTCGATTAATGTGCTCACCATGTTCGGCGTGGTGCTGGCGATTGGCATTTTGGTGGATGATGCGATTGTGGTGGTTGAAAACGTCGAGCGTCTGATTGCAGAGGAGGGCCTGTCAGCTTATAACGCAACGGTGAAAGCCATGGCGCAAATCAGTGGCGCAGTGGTAGGGATCACCGCCGTGCTGGTGTCTGTATTTATCCCGATGGCGTTTTTTAGTGGCGCGGTTGGCAATATCTATCGTCAGTTTTCATTGGCGCTCGCGGTGTCGATTAGTTTTTCGGCTTTTTTGGCACTATCGCTCACGCCTGCATTGTGCGTGACGCTGCTGCGTCATGAAGCCACGCCTAAAGCCCGTTTTTTTGTCTGGTTTAATGACCGCTTTCAACAGCTGACTGAACGCTATACGCATCTGACCAGTGGTCTGCTGCAAAAGCCAATCCGTTGGCTGGCGGTGTTTGCCTTGATTGTGAGTTTGGTCGCTTATTTGTTTGTACGATTGCCTGGGGCATTTTTACCGGAGGAGGACCAAGGAAACCTGATCGTGATGGTGTCCTTGCCGCAAGGCGCCACACTGAGCGAAACCGCTACGGTGCTGGGGGAGATGAGTCGCTATATCCAACAACACGAGCCGGTGGATATTATTTTTGAGGTGAGTGGCTTTAGCTTCTATGGGTCTAGCACCAATAGCGGTATGTTGTTTATTACCCTCAAAGATTGGTCGCAACGGCCATTGCCTGCGCAACAGGTGCAGGCCATTGTCGAGCGCATCAATCAACAGTTTTATGCCCGTCCGAATTTAAGTGTGTTTGCCATGAATGCGCCGCCTTTGCCTGAGTTGGGCAGTGTGGGCGGCTTTGACATGAAGTTAGTCGACAGAGCTAATGTGGGGATTGAGACGCTCATGCAAGCGCGTGATCAGCTGATTGCCGAGTCGAGCAAGCATCCCGAGTTAGCCAATGTATTGTTTGCCGGGTTGTACGATACCCCCGTCGTGAATATCCAGCTCAATCGCACTAAGGCGAGTGCGCTCGGTATTTCGCTCGATGAGATCAATGATTCGCTGGCGACCTTGCTGGGTTCAAATTATCTCGGTGATTTTGTCTATGGTAATCAGGTACGCAGAGTGTTGGTGCAAGCAGATGGCAGCCAACGCCAGACCCTGGAAGATATCAAAAAAATCCGGCTTAAAGCGGCCAACGGTAGCCTAGTGCCACTGTCGTCCATTGTGACGCTCCAATGGGCGATGGGTTCACCACAACGCACGCGCTTTAACGGATTCCCTTCATTCAATATTAATGGTGGCGCCGGGGTTGGCTACAGTAGTGGGGAGGCCATGCAAACGATTGAGAGGCTGGTGCAAGGATTGGGTAAAGGCATCGGTTTCGAGTGGGCCGGACAATCGCTCGAGGAAAAACAATCCGGTAGCCAAGCCGTCATGCTGTTTGGTTTGTCGATACTGATTGTGTTTTTGGTGTTGGCGGCGTTATACGAAAGTTGGGCCATTCCGTTTGCGGTGATGCTCGTGGTGCCCTTGGGCGTCTTGGGGGCATTGCTCGGGGTCACGGTGCGTGGATTGCCAAATGATATTTATTTTAAAGTGGGTTTGATCGCCACCATCGGTTTATCAGCAAAAAATGCGATTTTGATTGTGGAGTTTGCGCGAGAACATGCATTGCAGGGGATGCCGTTGATACAAGCCAGCCTGATGGCGGCCAAAGAACGCCTGCGCCCCATTGTCATGACCTCGCTGGCTTTTGGCGTGGGGGTGATTCCGCTGGCGTTTTCAAGTGGCGCCGCCTCTGGGGCACAAGTGGCGATTGGCACGAGTGTGCTGGGGGGTATTTTAACCGCCACCTTATTAGCGATCTTTTTTGTACCACTCTTTTTTGTGATGGTCGGGCGATGGATGAAAAAACCCACCGTTCAGCAAGGAGTCCCCCATGAAGTTTAACCGTATCGCGGCCCTCATTGCGCTGGGGTCTCTAGTCAGTAGTTGCTCGCTGATCCCTGAATATTTTCGACCCGCCGCGCCGGTGCCTGCGTCATACACCGCGCAGCCTGCGAACGAAACAGCCGATGACAGCCCGCCGCTCACTTGGCAAAGCTACTTTGAAGATGCCGATTTGCAGCAATTAATCGCGGTCGGTTTGGCCAATAACCGCGATCTCAAAACCGCGGTGTTGCGGATGGATGAAGCCAAGGCCAATTATGGTATCCAGAAAGCCAACCGCTTGCCCACGATCCAAGGCACGCTTGGCTACGATCGAAGCCGCACAGTATTCAGTGCCAACCAAGCTTTTGAGGCCGAACTGTATCGCGTCGGTGTGGGTATCTCTGACTATGAAGTGGATGTATTTAGCCGTGTCAAAAGTCTCTCGCAAGCGGCGCTCGCGCAATACTTGGCTGTGGCCGAAAACCGGCAAGCAGTGCAAGCAACCCTAATTAGCGAGCTCGCTAGGCAGTATGTCAATTGGCTAGCCCTCAACGCACAACGCAAGTTGACCGAGCAAACGCTGGACGATCGTAAGCAAATGCTGCAACGCACGCAACGCCGCTTTGAGGCGGGCTTAGACCAAGTGTTGGACGTGAAAGCTGCACAAATTCAAGTCGAGCAAGTGCAGGCGCAACTTGCGCAATGGCAGCGCCAACTCGCTACCACGCAAAATGCGCTGTATTTGCTGCTCGGAGAACCCACACAGCGCACCCCTTTGCCGGTGAAACCGCTAGAGGCGTTAACATTGGCCGACCTGCCTCCCGGTTTACCGTCAAGTTTATTAACCCGGCGTGCGGATATTCGCGCTGCCGAACATCAGCTCAAAGCAGCCAACGCCAATATCGGTGCCGCGAGAGCAGCATTTTATCCGCGCCTGCAACTGACGACCAACGTGGGGTTGGTGAATGCTGAATTCTCCAAATTGTTTTCTGACACTGGCAGCAATTACTGGTCTTTCAGCCCGCAATTGGTCATTCCGATCTTTAATTATGGGCGCAACAAAGCCAATCTCAACCTTGCACAAACACGCGAGCGTATTGAGGTGGCCAATTATGAAAAAACCATTCAAACCGCATTTAAAGAAGTTATGGATAGTTTAAGTACGCGCAGCGTGATCGCTGAGGAAGCCGCAGCCAGAGCCCGTTTGCGAGCATTGGAAACCAGTCGACTGCAGTTGGTAAAACGCAAGCTCGATCAGGGACTTGTGACATACCTTGAGTTGCTCGATGCCCAACGCAGTGTGCTCGATGCGCAGTCGCAGGCGCTACTCATTCAACAGCAGGCGTTGCTGAATCAGGTGGGGCTGTTTAAGGCATTGGGCGGTAGTTAAGGCAACGCGCTTTTTAATCGATGGTTGTGCGTCACCGAGCGACTATCAATCGTGATGCCACCTGTGCTAAATCCTCTTTAATCTCACCGCCGATAGTGGTGGTTTGCCCATTTACAGGTACTATCTGCCCTCTACCATTCAAGAAGCGTCATTCCCACATGCAAAGTGAAGTCAAAGAGCCCATCAGCCATGCCGTCGTGGCAGCAGTACAACTGCCCAATGTCAGCGATATGGAGTTTGAAGCCTCGCTGAATGAGCTGCGCGAGTTGGCAAAAACGTTAGGTTACAAGATTGTGCATACCTTTGTACAAAAGCGCACAGGCTTTGATATTACCGGATATCTGGGCGTGGGTAAGCGCGAGGAGATTCGTGATTATGTGCGCAGTCTTGCCGGAGACCCTGACGCCCTAGCGTTTAACCCTGACGCCTTGAATATTGACGCGGTGCTGGTGGACCATGAAATCTCGCCGTCACAGGCGCGTAACCTCGAAATTGAAGTGGGCTGCGAGGTGATGGACCGTACCATGGTCATTTTAGAGATTTTTCACCGTAATGCGCGTTCGCGCGCAGCGCGTGCGCAGGTGGAGATTGCGCGGCTGGGCTACATGGCGCCACGTTTGCGCGAGGCGGCGAAACTGGCAGGGCCGCAGGGACGACAGCGTAGCGGGGCGGGTGGTCGCGGTGCAGGTGAGTCGCATACTGAATTGGATAGACGCAAAATTCGTGACCGCATTGCCGAGCTGCAGCAAGAAATTGTCATCATGGATGGCGAGCGCCGCACCCAGCGTGCGCGACGTCAAGAGCGGCAGACGCTAGCGAGTGTGGCGTTGGTTGGCTACACCAACGCTGGTAAGTCTACCTTGATGCGCGCGCTCACAGGCAGCGAGGTACTGGTGGCGAATAAGCTGTTCGCCACCTTGGATACCACGGTGCGGGCTTTATACCCCGAGAGCGTGCCGCGCGTGTTGGTGAGTGACACAGTTGGCTTTATTAAAAACTTGCCGCATGGTCTGGTGGCTTCGTTTAAATCCACCTTGGATGAGGCGTTGGATGCCGCGCTCTTGTTGCATGTGATTGACGCGAGCGATCCGGGCTTTGAGCGGCAGCTTGAGGTCACCGATACCGTGCTTGCAGAGATCGATGCTGATACCGTCCCGCGCATTCGCGTATTTAACAAAATTGATGATGTCGGCGATGCCCAAGCACAAGCTGCGTGTGAAGCTAGTCTGCGCCTCAAATATCCGGATTGCATCGTCATGAGCGCCCGTCGCCCGGATGAAGTGGCCAGTTTACGACAGAAGATTGTCGATTTTTTTCAGCAGGACTTGCTCGAAACCGAGCTATTCCTGCCTTGGTCAGCGCAACAACTCCGTGGCAAAGTGTATAGCAGTTGTCAGGTATTGAGCGAGCGTTCAGAGGAGGAGGGTACGTATTTCACTTTGCGCGGTGAGGCCAATGACCTCCAACAATTACGTGAACAGTTGACACAATTGCAATCTAACACGCCGGACGAATCGCAGTAGCCTAGGCGGCCGAGCCCTCAAGGCGTGCGTTGCGTGCCAAGGTGATGAACGCCTGCACATAGTCTGTTTCAACATCGGTCTCGCGAATGCCAAGGTAAATCTGTTTGGCAATGCCGTGTTCACCGAGCTTGACCGGCACCACCGCAAACCGCTGTTGATATTCCTCCACTAGCCAGCGGGGTAAAGCAGCCACCCCGCGCCCACTGGCCACCATTTGCAGCATGATGTCGGTCGTTTCGATCGGTTTGTGCACCTGCGGGCTGATGCCGGCGGGTTGCAAAAACTGGTTGTAAATATCGAGTCGGTCAATATCGACCGGGTAGGTAATCAAGGTTTCATGGCTTAATTGCGCTGGTTGCACATAGGCCACCTCAGCCAGTGCATGCTGGCGGTGCACCACCAGCACTTGTTCATAATCAAATACCGGTTGAAACAACAGGCCCGGCTTATATAAGGGGTCGGGTGTGACCAGCATATCGATTTCGTAGCCGAACAGGGCGCCAATGCCGCCAAACTGGAACTTCTGTTTTACATCTACATCCACATCGGGCCAATCGGCCAAATAAGGCGAGACCACCTTTAATAACCATTGATAACACGGGTGGCACTCCATCCCGATACGCAAGGTGCCACGTTCGCCTTGCGCAAACTGGCGCAAGCGCGCTTCGGCCAGCGAGAGTTGCGGCAATAACCGATGAGCGACCGCCAGCAAATATTGTCCGGCTTGGGTCAGGCGTAGACTACGGCCTTCGCGCAACCAGATATCGGTGCCCAATTGCTGTTCCAGTTTTTTAATTGAATGACTGAGGGCCGACTGCGTGAGAAATAACTTTTCAGCGGCTGCAGTGAGTGAGCCTTGTTGCTCGACTTCGCGAATGATCGCTAGGTGCATGCGTTCTATCATTGAGGTTATGTATGAATTAAATTAATGGATTGTTGAAATAATACCATTTTACTTCATGGTTTGCGTTTCCTAGAATGCGTGTTCTTTCATGATCACACACACGAGGCGGCTATGGCCATCACACACAATCTGGGATTTCCGCGCATCGGCGCAAAACGCGAACTGAAGTTTGCCCTCGAAGCCTATTGGAAAGGACAGTCTTCACTTGACGGGCTAAAACAGGTGGGCAAAGATTTACGTCAGCGGCATTGGGCGCAGCAATCTGCACTTGATTTTGCCCCAGTAGGTGATTTTTCGTTTTATGACCAAGTGCTAGACATGAGCTTTACGCTCGGCCACTTGCCTGCACGCGTAAAAGATTTTCATGGCGATGCGCTGGATAATTATTTTCGTGTAGCGCGTGGACGCTCTTCAGCAGCGGCTGAAGCGCACGCAGCCTGTTGCGGCGGCGTGGCGGCAGGCGAGATGACTAAGTGGTTTGATACCAACTATCATTACATCGTGCCAGAGTTTACGGCAACGACGCAATTTACGCTGGATGCTTCGCGTTTGCTTGAGCAGCTGGCTGAGGCGCAGTTACAGGGCGTGCAGGCTAAACCGGTCATTATCGGCCCAGTGACCTATCTCGCTATTGGTAAAGCAAAGGATGGCTCCAACAAACTCGCATTGTTGCCAGCTTTATTGCACGTGTATACCGCACTGTTTGAAACGCTGGCGGCCCAAGGTGTTTCGTGGGTGCAAGTGGATGAGCCGATTTTGGTGACCGAGCTGGATGCGGAGTGGCAGCATGCGTTTAACCTCGCCTATCATCAATTGAAGAGCAGTCGGGTTAAATTAATGGTGGCGACTTATTTTGGTCAGTTGGCTGATAATCAGTATTTGGCGGCAAATTTGCCTGTCGCAGGGTTGCATGTGGATGCGATCAATGCGCGACAGGAGGTTTTGCCATTGCTGGCGATGCTGCCCGCGCACAAAGTGTTGTCACTGGGCGTGATCAATGGCCGCAATATTTGGAAAACGGATTTAACTGCCACGCTGGATTGGCTGGAGCCGATTGCTGAACGATTGGGCGACCGGTTATGGTTAGCGCCTTCGTGCTCGCTACTGCACGTGCCGGTGGATTTGCAGAGCGAAGTAGCGCTAGACAGCGAGGTGAAATCTTGGCTGGCATTTGCCACGCAAAAATTGGAAGAATTGCAGACCTTGGCCGTGGCGGTGAATCAAGGCCGTGACGCGGTTAAAACAGCATTAGCCACAAACCTTGCGGCGATTGTTGCGCGCCGTGGTTCGCAACGCGTGCACAATCCTGCCGTCAAGGCGGCATTGCAAACCTGTACGCCTGTGCTGGGTCAGCGCCAGCAACCCTATGCTGTGCGTGCGGCAAAACAAGCTGCGCTGCTAAAACTGCCTAAGTATCCGACCACAACCATCGGTTCTTTTCCACAAACGGCGGCAATTCGTCAAGCACGCAGCCAGTTTAAAGCGGGGACGTTGGATCTCGCTGCCTATGAATCGGCGATGCGCGCAGAAATTGATCGCAGCGTGCGCGAGCAAGAGTCACTCGGCTTGGATGTGCTGGTGCATGGGGAAGCCGAGCGCAACGACATGGTCGAGTATTTTGGCGAGCAGTTAGAAGGCTATGCGTTCAGCCAATATGGCTGGGTGCAATCGTATGGTTCCCGTTGCGTGAAGCCGCCCATTTTGTTCGGCGATATTCGCCGTCCCAAAGCCATGACAGTGGCTTGGACCAACTACGCACAATCACGCACGACCAAGCCGATGAAAGGCATGTTGACCGGGCCTGTGACGATTTTAAATTGGTCGTTCGTGCGCGATGATCAGCCGCGTTCAGTCAGTTGTTACCAGTTGGCGTTGGCGATTCGTGAAGAAGTGCTGGACCTAGAAAAAGCAGGGATTCAGATTATTCAGATTGATGAAGCCGCATTGCGCGAGGGCTTACCCTTGCGCCAGTCAGCTTGGAAAGACTATCTGCAATGGGCCGTTGCGTCGTTCCGCATTGCCGCCAACGGCGTGCAGGACACGACTCAAATTCACACCCATATGTGTTACTCGGAATTTAACGATATTATTGCCGCGATTGCCGACATGGATGCCGATGTCATCACTATTGAAACGGCGCGCTCTGACATGGAGTTGCTGGATGCCTTTGAGCATTTTAACTATCCGAATGATATCGGGCCTGGCGTGTATGACATTCATTCCCCCAATATCCCGACGCAACAACATATGGTGCAACTGATGCAAAAAGCTGCCGAGCGGATTCCGGCGGAGCGCTTGTGGGTGAACCCTGATTGTGGCCTCAAAACGCGGCAGTGGGAGGAAGTATTGCCTGCGCTGCGGAATATGGTCGCGGCTGCGCACGCCTTACGTGCGGCTTAGCCCGAGTTCTACCATTGACGACTCAGCATAAAGTGGAAAAACAGCGCCTCGTTACGGATTTCAGAGGGACCCAATAAGGCGCTGTTGTATTGTTCTTTGACCGGCAGCATCCACTCCACACCGCCGGTCACCCGCCAGTGTGGATCCAGTTTGTGCGCTGCGCCAAATGTCAGATGATGCTGCAGAATCCCCGCCAGCAGTGGGCTGGAATTCTCGCGCGGAATTGGGTTTTTGCCATAATTATGACCCGCGTATAGCGTGGTCTGGGTATCCCATTGATAGGCAACGCCGCTCGCAACCACCCATTGGTCTTTCCAGTCGGCTGCCGCGGTCGGAAAAGGGTATACCGCAGGGGCCGCGACATTGTTTGGCTGCGTCGCACGCAGTTGAATGTCATTGATCGCATCGTCCCAGTTAAGCCAGTTGAGCTTGAACGAGAGCAACCAAGCGTCTGTTGGTCGGTATGCTAGCCCGAGAGCCACCTCACGCGGCAGCGCGAAGCCTTTGACTGAGGCATCAGCATATCTCACCTTGCCTAATCCTCGTCCGCTAAAGTCTGCGACCAGCGAGCCACCCGTCATCGGTAGCGTCGTTTTTTCGGTATAGCTTGCCGCCAATGTCAGCGCTGGGGTGAGGTGATATTGCATGCCAAGCTTGAAACCGGTGCGGAGTGCGGCTGCGTGATCTAACTTGTAGCCAGCAAAAGCAGAACCGACCGAGGTATTGGCGAAAAAATCTTGTTCTATGCTGGCATAGACAATGTTTAGGCTGATCCCTAATGAGAGCTGATCGCTGACTTTGCAGCCAAGACCAGGAATGATTTTAGCAATCCCAAACAGCGAGGACAGATCATCGCGATTGCCAAAAGGTGTCCGCAGATTGTCGAAAACGCCACCGGCGCCCCCTTGCGCAAACAGACCGATGCCAGCGGTACAAGGCATGTTATCTAATGGTCTGGCATAGCCGCCACCACCGAGCAGGGTATACCGGTTTGAAGCGTGTTCTTCGTTGCGCGGGTCCTTGTGCACCAGATCGGTGGTGCGCAATAACGAGCCGAACATATCTAGT
>Ga0066445_1000134_pt1 | contig 22134 bp, 24 predicted proteins | sample LakWasMet67_HOW9_2_FD_59533 | JGI IMG/M metagenome (GOLD analysis project Ga0066445, IMG submission 59533) | Freshwater sediment methanotrophic microbial communities from Lake Washington under simulated oxygen tension - Sediment Metagenome 67_HOW9 | ecosystem: Environmental > Aquatic >...
TGGACGTAATGCGTTGCGCATCAATACCGCCTGCGTTCATGGTGGACTCCTTTCATCGTTTGGGCACATTGCGCCCGAATTGTCATGGTAGTCACTGTAGCATTCCGAGGGGGTGGGTGCTTTGTAAAATAGGCAACATTAATCCGTCTTATTTGCCGATTTGAAAAAATAGACTAAGCGCATAATGGGTCTCATGTGAGTGTGCCCTCAAAGGGTATGCAAGTTCAAAAGGCTGTTTGCATCGTTTCACCCGCTTCGGGCGTCTGCTGCAAACCGTTTGTGTAGTAAACATGGAGGTTCAGATGGCTGCTGACGCTGCCTTACTTACGTCAACTGGTGAGTCCAATCCGACATCGAATGCGTTCGGTCAAATGGGACAAAAACTGCTATTGGTCGCAGGCATTGCGGCCGTGGTTGCCGTGATGGTCGTTTTCTGGCTGTGGAGTCAGAAACCGGATTACCGCGTCTTGTTTTCTAACTTTGCCGATAAAGACGGTGGCGCCATCGTGGCTGAACTGGACAAATTGAATGTGCCTTATCAGTTTGCCGAGGGCGGTAATGCGATTTTGGTGCCCGCAGATCAAGTGCATCAAGTGCGATTGAAACTGGCCGCCCAAGGCTTGCCTAAAGGCGGCAACATCGGTTTTGAGTTACTCGAGAATCAAAAATTTGGCGTGTCGCAATTTGTTGAGCAGGTCAATTTTCAGCGTGGTTTAGAAGGCGAGCTCGAACGCAGCATTCAATCGATTTCTGCGGTACAAGCAGCCCGTATTCATTTGGCCATTCCAAAACCGAGCGTGTTTGTGCGCGAACAACAGTATCCTACAGCTTCTGTATTATTAAACCTGCACAACGGGCGGCGTCTGGATGCGCAACAAGTCGGCGCTGTGGTTCACTTGGTGGCGAGCAGTGTGCCCAATTTATCGGCTGACCATGTCACGGTCGTCGACCAGAATGGCAATTTATTGTCTGACAGCGCCAATAAACTGAAACAAAATGGCCTCGACCCAGAGCAAATGGCTTATGTCGAAAACATGCAGAACAGTATTGCCCGCCGGGTGGAATCGATCATTACGCCGATTGTGGGGGCTAAAAACGTACATGCTGAAACCAGCGCAGAAATTGATTTTTCAATGACTGAGCAGGCCAATGAGTCTTACAAGCCAAACGGCAAGCCTGATGACATGGCGATTCGCAGTGCGCAAAGCCGCGAGTCACAAACCAGCGGTGGTAACAATGGTGCCGTGCCTGGCGCATTGTCTAACCAGCCTCCTGGTGAGTCTACTGCGCCCATTAATGCACCGGGCGCGCAAGCCCCAGGTGAAAACGCACCGCCCGCTGCGCCGCCAGCCCCACCGCAAAATACGCAAAAAGACAATACGACTAACTACGAGCTCGACAAAACAGTGAGCTATGTCCAGCAGGCCAAGGGTGGGGTGAAACGCCTACACGTGGCGGTGGTGGTCAATCATATTCCAGTGGTGGATAGTACCGGCAAAACTACTTATCGCGCCTTGAGCACGGCTGAGAAACAGCAGGTGAGTGATTTGGCAATGCAGGCGATGGGCTTCAATAAAGAACGTGGTGACACAATTTCGGTGGTCAACACACCGTTTGTGGCCGAGGCACAAGAAAAGCTGGTTGAACCGCCACTGTGGAAAGATCCGCTGATGATTGAATACGGCAAAGACGCTTTGCGCTTCTTGGCCGGGGTCGTGGTATTGATGCTGATTTATAAAAAATTATTGAAACCCATGGCAGTTAAGTTGACCGGGGCAGACAAAAAACAACAGGCCTTGGCCGCCGGTGCAGCAGCATTAACCGGCCCTGATGGCAGCCCAATCGCTCGGGCGGCAGAAGGTGAAGACGCATTAGTCACGTTAAGTGGTGAGGCGCCTGCGTTACCGAGTGGCCTCGACCAGACGTTGCTGGCGGCTAAACAAGTGGCTAAAGATAATCCGCGTATGGTCGCCAATGTGGTGTCCAGCTGGACCTCTGCGGAGAAATAGTGCATGAGTGATGATGGTTTAAACAAAAGTGCAATTTTGATGCTGGCGCTTGGCGAGGATGAGGCAGCCGAGGTCATGAAGCATCTGTCGCCTAAAGAAGTGCAGCGGCTGGGGATCGTCATGGCCTCCATGAAGCCGGTCCCACGTGAAGAGGTCGAGCAGGTGCTTGAAAAGTTCATGATTGACTTTGCCAGCAGTAGTGATTTTGGCTTGGACTCGGATAGTTATATCCGTTCGGTGCTGATTAAGGCATTTGGCGACGACAAAGCGTCCAATCTGCTCAACCGGATTCCGCAATCTCAGGATGCCGCTGGTATTGAGAGCTTGAAATGGATGGATGCCTTTAGCGTGGCTGATTTCATCAAGAACGAGCATCCGCAAATTATCGCGACCATTTTGTCGCACTTAGAGCCTGACCAGTCGGCTGAGATTTTGGGTCATTTTACTGAACGCTTACGCCAAGACGTGATTTTACGTATAGCGACCCTAGACAGTATCAAACCGACCGCCTTACGTGAGCTGAACGAAGGCATGCTGAAAATGTTGGCCGGTAACGATAACCTCAAACGGCAAGCCATCGGCGGGGTGAAAACGGCCGCTGAGATCATGAACTATATCAGCGGGGAACATGAAGCCAAGTTGATGGATGGCCTCAAAAGTTATGACGACAACATGGCGCAACAAATTATGGATCAGATGTTTGTCTTCGACAACATCATGGAGATCGATGATCGCGGCATTCAAGTGCTGTTGCGCGAAGTCCAGTCTGACATGCTGATTGTCGCGCTTAAAGGGACTTCGGACGAGATGAAAGAAAAATTCTTCCGCAATATGTCGTCAAGAGCGGCTGACATGATGCGTGAAGATCTCGAAAGTCGTGGCCCGGTCAAGTTGTCAGAAGTCGAAGGTCAACAAAAACAGATTTTGCAGATTGTGCGGCGTTTGTCGGATGAAGGTCAGATCATGCTGGCGGGTAAAGGCGACAGTGAGCAATATGTCTAGCGAGTTTTATAAGGAAAGTGTCGTATGGTAGCTTCTGCAATTCCGAAAGAACAAATGAGCGCCTATCAACGCTGGGAAATGGCCAGTTTTGATGACACCATCTCTAGTGAACGCGTGAAACGTGAGCGTGAGCAAGCCGAAGAAAATGCACGCACGGTCAGCGGGATTTTGAAACAGGTCAGACAAGAGGCCTATGAAGCAGGGTTCAAAACGGGTTATGGCGATGGCATGTCGCACGCGCAGACCCAAATTGAAACCGAGCGGCAGCAGTTGTCGCACATGATCACTAGCTTTCAGCAAGCCTTGGCCATGCAGGATGTGATTGTGGCGGAGTCTGTACTGAGTTTGGCGCTGGACCTGGCCAAAGCCATGATGAAAACCAAATTGCAGCTGGATCCCCAAGCGGTGATTCCTGTGGTGCTCGATGCGATGCATTATTTGCCACAGGTCAAACAGCCGGCCAGGCTGATTGTGCATCACGAAGATGCGAAAATTTTACGTACCCATCTCGGCGAGCAGCTCAAAGAGCAGGGCTGGCAGTTGTTAGAAGATAACCAAATTGAGCGCGGCGGCTGCTTGGTTGAAACCGCCGAAAATCAAATTGATGCTAGTAACGAGACGCGCTGGAAACGTCTGGTACAAGGCTTATCTCAATTAGACAACTGGCACAGCTACGAATAAACCACTTCTCCATGCACCGATCTTGATTGCTGCCACATGACCGAACCGAATATCGCTTTAGAGACTAGCCCTGCCTTAATAGATGAAGCCTTGGTGGATGAAGCCGACTTGGGTCACGCCGACTTGGGCAACGCCGGTGACACGGCGCCTCATCCAGAGGCAGCTGTCATCGCTGAATCGGCTCCATCCGCTCGTCCTGACAGTCAGTCTGCAACGACCGCAAGCAATAACGTCCATCTACAGCGCTGGCAAAGTTATCTGAAGGATTGCCGAGAACTGGTGCATTTGGTGGAACCTTTAGAGGTTGCTGGGCGTATCGTCAAAGTTACCGGCCTTATCATGGTGGCGACTGGGATCAAAATGCCCATTGGCGGTGCCTGTTATATTCCCTTGCAAGACGGTGGCCGTGTGGAAGCCGAAGTCGTCGGCTTTGACGGTGAGAATTTATTATTGATGCCGCAGTCTGCTGTCGATGGCGTCGTGCCGGGCGCGAAAGTGTTTAGCATGGACATCATGGAAACCTTGCCGAAGCCGCAATTCGGGCGTCCGCCACGCCGCCGTGCACAAGACCGCGCACGACATTTTCCCGTGGGTGATTGTTTGTTAGGCCGGGTGGTTGATGCGGCAGGTAACCCATTAGACAATTTAGGCCCGATTTCGACGGATGAAACCGCCCCCCTCGCTGGGCGGGTCATTAACCCATTAATGCGCGCACCCATCGAAGATACGCTGGATGTGGGCGTGCGGGCAATCAACGCCATGTTGACGGTTGGCCGCGGCCAGCGTCTCGGCCTCTTTGCCGGTTCAGGGGTGGGCAAAAGCGTCTTGCTCGGCATGATGGCGCGCTATACCACCGCAGATGTGATTGTGGTAGGCCTCATCGGTGAACGGGGCCGTGAAGTACAAGAGTTTATTGAACAGATTTTAGGGCCTGAGGGCTTGGCACGCTCGGTGGTGGTTGCCGCGCCAGCGGACGTCTCGGCACTGATGCGTTTGCAAGGTGCCAATTATGCGACCGCCATTGCCGAGCGGTTTCGTCAGCAAGGCAAAAACGTGTTGTTGATTATGGACTCCCTGACCCGATATGCCATGGCTCAGCGTGAAATTGCGCTGGCCATTGGTGAGCCGCCGGCCACCAAGGGCTATCCCCCTTCTGTATTTGCAAAATTGCCTGCGCTGGTTGAGCGCACCGGTAATGGCGCCAGAGGCGAGGGCTCTATTACCGCTTTTTATACCGTGTTGACCGAAGGCGACGATCAGCAAGACCCGATTGCCGATTCAGCAAGGGCGATTCTGGATGGTCATATCGTGCTTAACCGAACGCTCGCGGAGAGCGGTCATTACCCGGCCATTGATATCGAGCAATCGATCAGTCGGGCCATGCACAATATCACCAGTAAAGAGCACCAGCAGGCGGCGCGCTTGCTAAAACAATTGTACTCACGCTATTTGCGTAACCAAGATTTGATCGCAGTGGGCGCTTATCAGCCCGGCTCAGACCCGATGCTAGATATTGCCATTAAAAAGCGCGATCAAATCAACGCCTTTTTACAGCAGGATGTGGATGAGAGTGCCTACATGCAGGCTAGTTTGCAACAATTAGCGCAAACGGTTTCTTGATGCGGAATTAATCACGGATGGCCAAACAGTCGACACAAACACTTAGCTTGCTTATCCAGCTCGCCTCGGATGCGGTAGATGAGGTCATGCAAGCGTTAGCGCAGGCCATGCAGCAACTCGAGCAGGCACAGCAGCAGCGCACTATGCTGGAACAATACCAGCAAGAATATGAGCAGCAATGGCAAAACGCTGCGCAAAAAGGGCTTAAAGCGGATTTATACCGTAATTTTCAGGGCTTTTTCTCGCAATTGGAATTGGCCGTGCGCAGTCAAAATGCTCAAATCGAACAATGCCAGGCAAATGTTGTGCACAAACGACAGCTTTTGCAGGAAAAACAGCGCAAACAAAAATCTTTTGAAGTATTGATGACGCGGGCCGAGACGCTGCAAGCAAAGGTTGAAGGTAAACGTGATCAAAAACTGATGGATGAATTTGCCAGCCGTGCCAAACGCGCACGTGTGTAAACAAGCCTTGAACGGGAGTGTGATATGGCGTTTTTGCAATCCGCAACTTTACTGAATATGGGCGCAGATGCCGTGAAAACGGCCGCTGTGAATCCGGTGTCACCGCCCGCTGTAAACAGCAATACCGATGCCTTTGCACTCGCCTTGCGTAAGCAGATGCAACAGAACAGCAAACCAGCGACACCAGCCTCTCAACAAGCCAATGCGCGACCAAGCGAGCCGGCCTCCAAGCCCGCAGCGCCCACCGACACGGCGCAAGCCGCCACAACCAATACGAACGCAGGTGTGGTGGACACGGACGCAGACGACAAACCCATTGCCAGTGATCAAGACAGCTTAGCGATGGTGGATACGACTGAGAATCTAGAGATGATGCCAGACGTAGCCACCGACACTGTTGTGAAAGTGGACACCGCGCAGGTGGAGACGGCGCAAGAGCGCAAAAAACGCTTGCTGGCAGAACTGGCAACCAATGAGCCATTGCCTAGTGGCATTACGCCATGGATGCAAAGCATGATTGCAATGCGCCCCGTGGCGCCTACCAGCGAACCACCCACCAAAACAGAATTTTCCGCAGCAATGTCTGCGCTTCCCGCTGATAGCGAGCAACTGACGGGTCTGGATGCTAGTGCTTTGTCGTTGAATACTGCAGTGACTGACAAACCCGACCCATTGCAGCCGCCAGTGGCGCCGTCTGTCCAAGAAGACGCACAAGATCCATCCGTTGACTTCAAACAACTGCTGGCGGGTCGCGCGCAGGCAGGTACCGACACTGCACTAGCGGATGTTTCTGAAACCGTCGCCAATGCAAAATTATTGGCTGAGGCCACGGCACTCAACGGACGCCCACAAGCATCCAATGAGACGCGGGGATCGAATCCTCAAGCGGATGCCTTGAATATGGTGTCTCAGCCTGCCGCACAAGCGCTGAGCAATAGCCCTTGGCTGAGCGCAGCAGGCATTGCGCAGAGCAGTAGTGTCATGACGTCGCAGCTGGCAACCCCCTTTGGCAATGAGCGCTGGCAAACAGCCATGAATCAGCATGTGATGAATATGGTGAGTAGCGGCGATGAAGTCGCCAGCTTGACGCTGTCCCCACCAGATCTCGGTCCGATTCAGGTGGTTCTAGCCGTGGATAACCAGTCGGTGAATACCAGTTTTATTACCGATAACCCAGCAGTGCGTCAGGCGCTTGAAGATGGCATGCAAGATCTGCGTGACCGTATGCAGTCGCAAGGGCTGCAATTAGGCCAAACCTTTGTGGGCGATGGTCAGCAGGCGCAACAACATTTTGAGCAACAAAGCACCCCGCGTCAGCGTGGACAGTCTATCGATAGTCACGAAACGGCTGAACCTTTGCTAGCCGCACAAGCCGTGCAAACCAGCGTCCATCGCGGCCTGGTAGATACGTTTGTTTAAATACGCAGGCGGCCTTTGGGCTGCCTGTGGATGTAACGTTTGATTAAGCGCCGAATTTACCCTTTTATCCGTCAATCTCCCGCCCGTGATTTTACGCATAATGGCACCATAAACACTTAAGGTTTCACGTAAGAAAGGTTTGTGTCATGGCTCAAGAACCGGCTAAAGCAGAAGGGTCCGCAGAAGCGGCCCCAAAATCCAAGAAAAAACTCATCGTTATCCTAGCCGTCGTGCTGGCATTGGCTGGCGGTGGTGGTGCGGCTGCATTCTTTTTGATGAAGAAGCCAGACGCGCATCAAGCCAAAGACAAGCATGGTGAAAAAGCTGAAAAAGGCGAGGGCCATGAAGAAGGCGCCGCTGAAGAAGGTGCCGCGGAAGAAGCGGCTGGTGAGGAGGAGGCCGCCGAAGAGTCTGGTGGTCACGCCGATCCTAAAACTGCACTGACGTTTGTGCCTTTTGAAACATTCACAGTCAATTTATTGCCCGATCCGGATGATAAGTTTTTGCAACTGGATTTGACCATGGAAGTGAAAGGCGCGGAGCTGGCAGAAAAATTAAAGACGCAGATGCCTGCTTTGCGTAACCGAGTCCTGTTACTGCTGACCAGTAAAAAAGCCTCTGATATTGCAACGCCAGAAGGCAAAGCACAATTGAGTGAAGAATTACTGACTGAACTGAAAAAGCCCTTGGGCGCACACGGTAAACCGTTGAAAATCACGCAAGTGCTGTTTACCTCGTTTGTGATTCAATGATTTTATGGGTCTGCTTACTTAAAGTGAATCATCATGTCAGCTGACAAGTTTTTATCACAAGACGAAATTGACGCGCTACTCAAGGGCGTCGATGGCGACGACGACACGGACGCGTCGAACAAAGACGAGTCTGGTGTTCGTAACTATAACCTTGCGACGCAAGAGCGCATTGTGCGTGGCCGCATGGCCACGCTTGAAATGATCAACGAGCGTTATGCACGTTTGTTGCGGGTCGAGTTGTTTAACTTTTTACGTCGCACGGTGGAGGTTTCTGTCGGCCCGGTCAGGATCATCAAATATACGGATTTTATCCGTAACCTCGTTGTGCCCACCAACCTGAACTTAATCCACATGAGTCCGCTGCGCGGGACAGGGGTACTGGTGCTCGACCCCACGCTGGTTTTTTTGGTGGTAGATAATATGTTTGGCGGCGATGGCCGTTTTCATACCCGTGTCGAAGGGCGTGATTTCACCGCCACCGAGCAGCGCATCATTCAGCGCATTCTCAACATTATGTTCGAGGCATACGAAAAATCATGGGCGCCGGTGTATCCGATTAAATTCGAATATTTGCGCTCTGAAATGAACACACAGTTTGCCAATATTGCTACGCCGAATGAGGTGGTGGTGGCAATTACCTTCAATATCGAACTCGGACCCAATAGCGGTGAGATGCACTTTTGTGTGCCTTATTCGATGGTCGAGCCGATCAAAGATTTGCTGACATCCCCGTTGCAGGGTGAAAACCTAGGGGGGGATAAGCGCTGGGTCAAGTTGATGACGCAACAGATTCAGGCCGCAGAGGTTGAGATTGTGGCTAATCTGGCGACGCGCAAGTTAACCGTGGCAGATTTGCTCGAGCTGAAAGCGGGCGATGTGATCCCCATTAACATCAGCGATAGCATAGAAGGTCAGATTGATAACATTCCAGTCATGGAATGTCGGTATGGCGTATTTAACGGGCAATATGCCCTCAAGGTTGAAAAGCTGATTCGCGCTGACGGTAGTCAGGAGCAATTACAAGGAGAGTCATAATGGCTATGGATCCCGCCACAAACGGTGCAGATGATGATTTAAGTGCAGCCGCGGCTGCCATGGGGATGGGTGATCCCGGTGATGTACAAACGATTGCTGAGGATGATTGGGGCGCCGCGTTGGCAGAACAAACACAGGCCGAATCCTCAGCGTTGCAGGAGCAAACCAGCAAAACAGCGGTATTCAATGAATTTAGTGCCAACAATAAATTAGAGGGTACCCAGAATGATATTGATTTCATTTTGGATATCCCGGTCCAGCTCACCGTTGAGCTTGGTCGCACAAAAATCTCAATTAAAAGTCTGCTCCAACTGGCGCAGGGCTCCGTAGTCGAGCTAGATGGCATGGCTGGCGAGCCGATGGACGTTTTAGTCAACGGTTGCTTGATTGCGCAAGGCGAAGTGGTGGTGGTGAATGATAAATTCGGTATCCGTTTGACGGATATCATTACCCCCGCTGAGCGTATTCGTAAATTAAACCGTTAGAGACGACAGTTGACCATGAACATTAAGCTCATCCGCGCCTGCTTCATCGGCTTGTTCAGTAGTCTCGCCGTGAGTGTGCAGGCTTGGGCAACCGTGCCGGCAACCACAGCGATGGCTGCCCCGACCACGGGCGATAGTCTGGGCCGGATGGTGTTTGGAACAGTCATTGTACTGTTGGTGATTGCCGTGATTGCCTGGATAGTACGGCGCGTCCTGCCGGGACAGGCTTTGTCTCAGCGCGGGGTCATCAAACAGGTGGGTGGCTTGCAACTCGGGCCGAGAGAGCGCGTGGTGGTGCTCGAAGTGGGTGGCCGCTGGTTGGTGGTCGGCTTGAATGCTGGTCAAATGACCGCGCTGGGGGAGGTGGCTCCCGTCCAAGCAAACCAATTGGCAGAAGATACCATCGCCACTGCGACCAATGCGACAAATCCTACAAGCGCAACGATAGATCCAAATGCGTCTTTTGCGATCCGTTTGCAGCAAGCCATGCAAGCAACGCTACAAAACACCGTCAAATCCCTCAAAAACAAGCCTTGAGTGGCTCACTTCTAGCCTTTGATTGCGTCACCTCTGGCGTACTATAGCCCTAACTTATTGATGGTTTCGTGTCTGCATTCAGCAAAGGCGAGCCAGTTTCGGGTGCCCCATATGCGCGTTGTTTCAGCCTTAAAGTCTCGTTTGATTTTGCTACTGCCTGCGGCCTTGCTGTGGGCTTGTCCGATATTTGCCCTCGCTGCTGGCGGCTTGCCGATTGGCACAGTGACCCCGGCGGCTGCGGGTGGTCAAGATTACACTCTGAGTCTGCAAACGCTGATTTTACTCACATCGTTGACGTTTATTCCGGCGGCAATGCTGATGATGACAGGCTTTACCCGCATTGTGATCGTATTGTCTCTGCTGCGGCAGGCCTTAGGTACGCAATCCGCGCCTTCAAACCAAGTATTGATCGGCTTGGCGTTGTTTATAACCTTTTTTGTCATGGGGCCCGTCTTCGACAAAATTTATGCGGATGCTTATCAGCCACTGTCTGAAAGCAAAATCACCATGCAAGAAGCGCTCGAACGCGGCGTGTTGCCTCTCAAAGGCTTTATGCTCAAACAAACGCGTGAAAATGACCTTGCCATGTTTGCCAACATGGCGCACACCGAAGCGATTCAAACCCCCGAAGAAGTCCCACTGCGCATTCTGGTGCCCGCTTTTATGACCAGCGAACTCAAAACCGCTTTCCAGATTGGCTTTGCCATTTATATTCCTTTTTTGATTATTGATATGGTGGTCGCTAGTATTTTGATGGCGATGGGCATGATGATGGTGTCGCCGGCCATTGTGTCTCTGCCCTTTAAACTCATGCTGTTTGTACTGGTGGATGGGTGGCAGTTGATACTGGGATCACTGGCGCAAAGTTTTGTCATTTAAGGCGAGGTGTTTGCCGCCAGCGATGGTTTTTTTAGGAGTAGCAAATGAGTCCAGAACAAGTTTTAACCCTAGGTAGCGAAGCGATGCAGACCACTTTGATGGTGGCTGCGCCAGTGCTTGGTACGGCATTGATGATCGGTTTGATCGTCAGTATTTTTCAAGCAGCGACCCAAATCAACGAACAAACCTTATCGTTTATTCCTAAGCTGGTGGGTGTGATGGCCGTGCTGTTATTGGCGGGCCACTGGATGTTGATGACATTGGTTGATTATATGCATCATATATTTACCATGATTCCACAACTGGTGAATTAACGCAGCCAGCCTATGCTGACCATTCACGCCTCTGATCTGCAACAGTGGATCGTGCAACTACTGTGGCCATTGACGCGCGTGCTCGGCTGTCTTGCGATCGTGCCGTTGTTCAGCCATCCCTCCATCCCTAAACGCATCAAGTTGGCCATTGGTTTTGTCATCACACTCGCGATTGTGCCTGCCATTCAAGTGCCCGCCATCGAGGTCATGTCCTGGCAGGGCATGATGTCCTTATTAGCGCAGTTTTTGATTGGCATCAGCATGGGCTTTGTCATGCGCTTGTTATTCACCGCAGTAGAAATGGCCGGTTTTATGATGGGGATGAGCATGGGCTTGGGCTTTGCCAGCTTTTATGACCCACAAGCGCAAGGCCAAAGCATCGCGATCGGACAATTTCTGACCATGCTGGCCTTGTTGGTCTTTTTGAGTTTAGATGGACATTTAATCGTGGTGGCGGTCATGCTGCAAAGTTTTGAAACGATGCCGATCACGCTTGAACATTGGCAACTCAATAGCCAGGCGATTGCGCTGTTAGGGGGGCATATTTTTTCGCAAGGCTTACTCTTGGCCTTGCCGGTGATTGCCAGTTTGTTGATTACCAACATGGCTTTAGGGGTGTTAACCAAAGCCGCACCGCAATTCAATATTTTCGGTATCGGCTTTCCGATTACGATTTCTGTGGGCTTTTTAATGACATTGCTAAGTCTGCCGTCACTGGTGAGCCCGATCAGCCGTTGGCTGATCGACGCACAACAACTCATGTTACAAGTGCTGCACTACTGATTACGCAGCGTAGAACCTCGCTAGCAGAGGGTAACGATGACGCTTAAATTAAACTAAACAAGGAAATATTCGAGGTGGCAACAAACGCTTTTTGTGCCGCTTGCAAAATGGTGGTTTTCTTTGAGATGTCTGAGAGTGCTTGCGCATAATCCAGATCCTGCAGCGTTGAAATAGACGCATCATATTGCAGATCTAAGCTGTCCCCAGTGGTATTCAGCGTGTCGAGCAAATTCAGGCTACTGCCGATTTCTGACCGCGCATCCAACACTTTATTTAAACTGCCCTGCATTTTGGTGATGCTGTCACCGAGGCCGCTACTGAATGCCGCTTGCGTGGTGCTGTCAGTGATCGGAGTTTTCAGCAGGGTGATCATGTCTTGCAAGGTGTTGAACACATTATCACCATTGGTACCAAATACTTGATCGCCAGTAAACGTGACCGGTAACTGGCTTTGCACATCTACTTGTAATTTAGTGCGGCTGCTATTGGCGACAAAATCATAGTTAGTATCAAAAGGCACGGTGGTAGACGCGTAACCGGCGTACAGATAATTGCCTTGTGAATCTTTCGTATTCGCCAATCCCCTCAGTGTATCCAGATTGCCTTGCAGCTCATTGGCTAACTTGGCACGCTCAGTATCTGTGTAAGTGCCATTGCCCGCTGCAACCAAGGTCGATTGAATCGACTGCACCGTATCGGTGACACTGGTCAGGCTTGCCTCGTAGGTTTGCAACAACGTTTCGGCTGTTTTACGCGCACTCATATAGTTGGCATTTTGGTCTTTGGCGGTATTCAGCTCCAGAATCCGCGCTGCGGCCACCGGGTCATCGGCCGGTGAATTCACGCGCTTGCCGGTGGCGGTCTGAATGCTGAGTTTGTTCAGGTCTGACTGCAGGTTCATGAGCTGGTTGGTGCCAGACTGATAGATGGTATTGGTGCTGATTCTCATGATGTGCGATCCCTTAAAAAACTTATTGACCCATTTGTAACAAGACTTCAAACAGCTGGCTGGCGATTTGCATCATTTTACCGGCCGCCTGATAGGCTTGTTGATAACGTAACAGATCGGTGGCCTCTTCGTCTAAGTTGACGCCTGACTCTGACTGCATGGCGCTGGTGGCGTTTTCCAATGCCATCGCATCTGCTTTGCTGGTAATGCTAAGTTCATTGGTTTTAGTACCCACCGCACTCACCATTTGTGCAAAGGCTTGTGTATAGGTGCGGTTAGTGCTGCTGCCCGCCACGCGCACATTGGCGCCCGTTTGTAAGGCAGCGAGTTTTAGGCCGTTTTCATTATCATTCGGGCCGGTCGCCGCCGATCCTGCCAGAGCCAGCTTAGAGACGTCGGTAAACGCCATGGATAACTTGCCGGCTGCATATTGCGTGGGTTTAATTAAATAAGCATCCCCCTCAGTCGGGGAGCTGGTATTGACGTTGACTTCCATGCCATCAATGGTGGCAGGCAGCGCCGTGCCTTGCCACATAATGGATTTATCGTTCACGCGCGTGATCGTATACATGCCGCTGTTGTATTTAACCGTATAGTCACTATTGGTCAGCAGGCTGGGGTCCAAAATGGAGGCCGAAGCTGTCTTGGTCGGGTCTGTGTTATAGGCACTGCTGATCGCGGTTGGTCCACCGATACTGAACAGGTTGGTCCCCAATGTGCCATTTAAGTCATAGCCCTGCTTTTGCTGGGTGTTAAACTGGCTGGCTAAGGTCATCGCCAACTGTCCGACTTGGTTTTGTACCGTATCCAGCGTTTCGCTTCTAAACTGTAATACCCCACCAAGCGTGCCGCCAGAAACAGTGTCGACGCTCAGTATTTTCGGGCTGGCAGGGTTGCCATAGGCCACTTCCACTCGGGTCGGATCGGTATCGCTCGCGCGGGTATACAAAGAATATTGTTGTGTGCCCACAACCAAGGGCATGCCGGTACCGGCAAACACGTTGTAAGAGCCATCGTCTTGTTTGATGACTGTGGTTTTAATCTGCTCACTCAGTTTTGCCACTAACTGGTCACGTTGGTCCATCAGGTCATTAGGTGTATTCCCGGTTGAGTTGACGGCCTTGGTAATGGTGTCATTCAAGGTTGCAATTTGCGATGAATAGCTGTTAATCGCGTCGACGCTGGAGGTGATCTGCGTATTGATGCTCTCGCGCATTTGGTCGAGCTGATTGTTCACCGCATTGAAGCGGTTCACCATGGATTGCGCCGATGAAATGAGTGTCTGGCGGGTAGCCGTATCACTCGGGTTGGCGGCCGCGGCACTCACTGCGCTAAAAAAGCTGGTAATCACTGGATTTAAACCAGCAGTGCTGTCAGACAATACGCCATTGACCTGGCTGATGTTGCTGTAATAAGCGCCGCTGGCATTGCTGGTAGCAGTCGCATTGATGACTTGTTTAGACAGGGTGTCGTTAAACACGCGCTGAATGCCCACCACATTGGTGCCTTGGCCGACATAGCCATACCCGAAGTTTTGCGCCTGCGCCGCAGCTTGCACCACGACTTGACGGTTATAGCCAGGGGTGGACGCGTTGGAGATGTTATGACCGACGGTGGCGATTCCTATTTGCGCTGCATTGAGTGCGCTTTTACCAATGCTGAGTACATTTGACATGGCATTTCCTCATGTGTCAGCCCCCTGCAGAGGGTCAGACACGACTTTAAAGTGATCGTTAAATTCACTAACGGCGGGGTTTTGAAATTCTTTAGGGCCGATGGTGTATTAACCTTGTAAATTTTTAATGACTTGCGTCAGTTTCTTGCCATATTGTGGATCGGTTGCGTAGCCAGCGCGTTGTAAGGCATGGGCATAGGCGCTCGCATCATGCGTGCTGTTCATCGCTTGTTGATAGCGCGGATTCTGAGAAATTAATTTTGCGTAGTCCTTAAAGGCATCACTATAGCTATCGTAAGCACGGAATTTTTCAACCCGCGTTTGTTTCACACCATTCACGTATTCGGTGGTGGCACTGCTCACCACCTTGCCTTTCCAGTGCGCATCCGCCTTGATCCCAAACAAGTTATGACTATTGACGCCATTGTCGGTCTTGATTTCATGTTTTCCCCAACCACTTTCAAGCGCGGCTTGGCCGATCATGAACTTGGCCGGAATACCAGAGGCACTGCTGGCGGCCTGTGCGTGGGGTAGCATGTGTTGAATAAATTGTTGGGTTTTGCCCGCAACTTCGCGCATGGCTGTGGCCAAAGGGGCTTGCGGCAAGGTGAAACTTTGAATATTTTCCTGCGCATCTGCCACCAGTGGCGGCAGTTCAGGAATCCCCCGCGCCCATGCGGTGTCGCCCTCTGTGTTGCTTACTTCAGGGCTAGTCGCCTCCCACTGTTGGTAAGCCTCACGAATTTTTTGTGCTGCTTGCGCCAGCACGGCTTTGCCACTGCTGTGTGCGTTGGCTGGGTGCGTTTGGGGGAGGGCAGAGGTCTGGTCTAATTTGCCCGCGGACTTGGGCGCATTGGCGCTGTCAGTGGCATCGGAGGGTTTTGGGCTAAATTTGCTGAGTTGTCTGACCAACACGTCCGTCAGCCCCATGCCTTTCTGGCTGAGGTTCGTACTCAATTGTTGATCTAACATGCCCATGAACATTTTGCCTTGTTCACTATCGGTGATGCCATCTTGAGGCACAGTATCGCGCATGCTTTTTAACATCATGTTCATCAGCACCGCCTCAAACTGGCGAGCAACGGCGCGAATCGACTCTGGTGAATCGTTGTTAGCGCGTTTTAGGCTGTTGAGCGAATTACCGTCAATGGCCAGACTTTGCGTCGTAGGATCGATCCGTGGTTGCATCCCCGTCTCCTGCTTAAATCACCTCAAGCTCAGCGTTTAATGCGCCTGCAGCTTTCATGGCCTGTAAGATTGCCAGCAAATCCTGCGGCGTGGTGCCAATGGCATTGAGTGCCTTCACGACATCTGACAAATTGGCGCCATTATTGAGTTTGAGCACTTTGCCGGGCTCTTTGTTGATATTGATTTCAGAGACAGCGGTAGACACGGTCTGACCATTAGAGAACGGGCCAGGCTGACTAATCACCGGCGACGTATTGATGACCACTGACAGGTTGCCATGTGAAACCGCGCAGCTATCGAGGGTAACGGCTTTATTCATCACGACAGAGCCCGTACGCGCATTGAGGATGATTTTAGCCGGGGTGGCTGCCAGTGCGACGTTAATCGTTTCAAGATTGGCCAGAAACGACACACGACTCATGCTCTCAGGTGGACGCACCTGAATCACGCGACCACTCTCTGCTTGCGCGGTCATCGGACCAAACTTTTTATTAATGGCCTCGACCACATTGTTGGCGGTTGAAAAATCACTCTCTTTCAACTCTAATTTAACAATCTCTTGATGCAATAAGGTGTTGGGCAATGCTCGTTCAACGGTTGCGCCATCAGAAATACGTCCCACGCTTAAGTGGTTAATCTGCGCTTGGCTGCCATTGGCTGCCGCGCCGACGCCGCCGACGACCAAGTTGCCTTGCGACATGGCATACACTTGCCCATCCGCGCCTTTCAAAGGCGTCATCAATAAGGTACCACCGCGTAAGCTTTTTGCGTTACCCATCGAGGAGACGGTCACATCAAGCGTTTGTCCAGGCTGTGCAAACGCCGGTAAGGCGCTGGTGACCATCACAGCCGCCACGTTTTTCAGCTGCAAACTGGTCCCCGGGGGGATGGTAATGCCCAATTGATTCATCATGCTGATAATACTTTGCACGGTGAACGGGGTTTGTGTCGTCATATCCCCAGTGCCATCTAAGCCTACCACCAGGCCGTAACCAATCAGCTGGTTCGAGCGCACGCCTTGGATGTTGCTGATGTCTTTGATGCGTTCGGCCTGTGCGATGGGACTCGCCAATAGCAGGGCACATAACAACATGGTCAGGTTGGCAGTGCGCATTGGAGATTGTTTGAATATGGGCATGATTAACGCTCCTACAATGGAATCATGCTTAAGAAAAAGCGTGAAAACATGGATAACACTTCAGCGGCATCCATTTTGCTGTTACTACGGTATTCGATACGGGCATCCGCCACCTTGGTAGAGACAACTTCATTGCCGATGGTAATCATGTCAGGGTTGACGATGCCAGAGAATCTGACATATTCAGTACCCTTATCAAAGCCGATCTGTTTTTCGCCGCTGATGACCAGGTAGCCATTGGGCAGCACATCGACCACGGTGGCCGTGACGGAGCCATTAAAGTTGTTGCTGGCGTCGGCCGCTGCCTTGTCTTTAAATGACAACGCTGAACTGGCGTTAAACGCGGCTTTTGGCACATTGTGCCCAAACAGGCCGGTCACAGAAGCGGCAGTAGAGCCATCTTTGGTTTGTTCATTGTCAGATGTTTTATTGGCTGTGGTGTTTTCTGCAATGCGAACAGTGACGATATCGCCAACATAACGTGGGCGACGATCTTCGAACAATGGGCGAAAAGCGGCACTGTTGAAAATAGCCCCCTCCGTGCGCGCGTCCGGGCGCGCCATCGCTACGCGCGGCGTTTCTGGTTTTTGCACAATGGTTGAAGGCGTGATGGAGCAGCCATTCAATAACTGAGAAAACGCCAAACACAGTAGTAAGCTCATGATCGTTCTATTCATCATTTGAGTGATCCTCAAGCAGGGATTACATCTGCGACAATTTTTGCAACATCTGATCCGACGTTGTAATCGCCTTACTATTAATTTCGTAAGCGCGCTGGGTTTGAATCATGCTCACAAGCTCTTCTACCACGTTCACATTGGAAGTTTCGACATAGCCTTGTGAGAGCAAACCGGCGCCGTTGGTGCCAGGAGTGTTCGTGTTCGGGTTACCTGAAGCGGTGGTCTCGACAAACAGGTTTTCGCCTTTGGCTTGCAAGCCGGCCGGATTGATAAACGTCGCCACTTGAATCTGACCGATCTGCGTCGTCGCCGTCGAGTTTGGCGTCGTGATCGACACCACACCGTCGCGACCAATCGATAGGCTCTGCGCATTGGCCGGGATGGTGATGGCGGGTTGAACCGGGAAACCGCTGGCCGTGACTAATTGGCCTTGGCTATCTACCTGAAACGAACCGTCGCGCGTATAAGCGGTAGTGCCATCTGGTAACAGAATCTGGAAAAAGCCTTGGCCTTGAATCGCCACGTCTTTGTCATTGCTGGTTTGTTGCAGGTTGCCCTGCGTGAAAATACGCTCTGTCGCTACTGGTTTTACCCCGGTACCCAATTGCAAACCGCTGGGCAGTTGGCTCTGTTGTGAGCTTTGCGAACCTACCTGACGAATGTTTTGATAGAGCAGGTCTTCAAACACGGCACGCGACTTTTTGAAGCCGCTGGTGCTGACGTTAGCGAGGTTGTTTGAGATCACGTCCATCTGCATTTGTTGTGCATCTAGACCGGTTTTGGAAATCCATAATGAGCGTATCATCGTTCACTCCTTGGGCATTGAGCCGTTTTCATACTGCAATATTAGTGCAAACATTAGCCATTCATACTGAAGAGCTGGTCTGCTTTTCCTGCGTTGTTTTGCGCGTTTTCCAGCATTTTCATTTGCATCTCAAACTGGCGTGCAAGGCTGATCATATTCACCATGGTTTCAACCACGTTGACATTGCTGCTTTCCAGCGCACCGCCCGCAACTTTGACATTCGCATCCAGTGCCGCTGGTTGGCCATTGCTGGTCACAAATAGCCCGTCGTCCGCGCGTTTGAGCGAGGCTTCGGGGGGATTGGTTAACTTAATCCGGCCAAGAATGGTGGTTGCACCCGGCGCGGTAAAGTCATTGACACTTGAGATGGTGCCGTCGCTGCCGATGCTGACAATCACATTCGGTGGGATGCTGATTGGTCCGCCATCCCCCATCACATTTAAGCCAGATTCGGTTTGTAATTGCCCATTTTCATTAATTTTAAGCGAACCATTACGGGTATAACCCTCGGATCCGTCTGCCCGTTGCACAGCAATCCAGCCGTCGCCTTGCACAGCGACATCCAAATCGCGGCCAGTTTGCTGAATGCTGCCAGCCTTGTAATCGGTGCCCACAGTCGCATCGACCACAAACGCGCGAGTAGGCAGGCCATCGCCTAAAATCGGCACGGCTCTGAAGCTATCTACCTGCGCTTTAAAGCCGGTAGTGGTGGCATTCGCAAGGTTGTGCGCCGTGGTCGCCTGTTGCTCCAAAATGTGCTTGGCGCCACTCATTGCGGTGTATATCAGACGATCCATGGGTCAGCCCTCGTTAATAAGTGTTGGGTCAACGGTTACTATCTCAGGTTAACCAAGGTCTGCATGACCTGATCTTGCGTTTTAATCGTCTGCGCGTTGGCTTGATAGACGCGTTGTGCGGTGATCATATTCACTAACTCTGCGGTCAAGTCGACGTTAGAGTCTTCTACCGCCGATGATTGCAATACCCCTAACGTGCTGCTGCCAGGGGATCCGATCAGTTCATCGCCTGACTCATAGGTCGCCATCCACTGGTTGCCGCCGAGTGATTGCAAACCGTTCGGATTGACGAAGTTTGCCAAAATAACCCGCCCTAAATCTTTGGATTGACCATTGGTGTATCGGCCCTGAATAATGCCGTCGTCACCAATGGTGAAGCTAGCAATACGACCCGAAGAGTAACCGTCTTGGCTGAGTTTGTTCACGCTGAAAGACGAGCCGTATTGGGTGCTGGAGGAATAGTCAAAACTAATGTTCATGGTGGCGCCACCCGTGGTAGGTGTGAAGCTCACCGGCGTCACGCTGGAGTTTGCTGCGTCGTAGCCGCCCGCATTAAACACCATCGTCGGCGTGGTGGCTGGGGTCACATCGGTGCCATCCACCGTGGTGTAGACACGCCAGTTGTTGGCAGCCGTTTTCACATAATAGTTTTGTACGTTGTGCGAGTTACCCAAATTGTCATACACGGTAATGGCCGTGGAGTTGGTGTAACTGGTTGGATCAGTTGAACTGAAGGGCGTCACCGTCTGGTTAATATTCGCGCTGGATGAATTCAGGTTTAAAGTACCGGTGATTTTTTGCGAAGCCACGGGCTGCAAGTCGCTGGTATCAATTTGAATCTCTACCGGGCTGGACCCATTCAAGTTGTCTGCGCTGTTACCCATCAGGCGTTTACCGTCACTGGTCACAATATGGCCATTTTTGTCCATTTGAAACTGACCATTGCGCGTGTAGGTGATTGCGCCGTTATTGCTCAGTCGAAAAAACCCTGCGCCGTTAATCGCCACATCGAGTGTATTGTTGGTGGCGGTGATGTTGCCCTGGGTGAATTGTTGGGCGACATCCGAAATTTTGGTACCAATACCGATCTGGGTGGCGCCTGCACCGCTGAGTGAGGCGGCAAATACGTCAGCAAATTCAGCACGAGACTGTTTAAAGCCCACCGTGTTCGCGTTAGAAACGTTGTTGCCAATCACTTCAAGCGCCTTGGATGCTGCGTTTAAACCGCTTAAGCCTTGTGAAAAAGCCATGTTATCTCTCCTTGGTAAAGACTAAACTCTAAATGGGGTTTAGAAAATTTCTGCAATGTCGGACACCGACACCGAAGTATTATTGTTCAGGTTAAGTTTTGCACCGCTGGTGCTGGTGGTGACGCTTTGCACCTGTGCCAAGCTCAGCGCTGAACTGGTGACGGTGGTATCGCCGGTTTTTGCGGTGATCTCAAAGTTGTATTCACCACTCGGTGCGGTGGTACCGTCTTCCAGTTTGCCGTCCCAGCTCAAGGCATTGACACCGACATCTTGTTTCCCAAATGTCAGTGTCCGGATGGTGGCCCCTGCGCCGTTTTTGATGGCAACGGATAAACTGTCTGCACCGTTGGGCACATTCACGCCGAAGTAACCGCCGGTTTCGGTATGGGTCAGTGTTTTGCCTGACACCAGCACGTTACGGCCGATCATATTGGTCGCTTGGAAAGATTGACCGAGTTGCACGCTGCCAATCAGGCTGCTCATGGTTTCATTCAATTTGTTGATACCGGTGACCGTGTTCAACTGTGCCATTTGGCTGGTGACCTGCGCGTTATCCATTGGATTGAGCGGGTCTTGGTTTTTCATCTGGGTCACTAGCAAGGTCATGAAACGGTCTTGGGTTTCATCCGTGGTGCTGGTTTTATTGCGGGAATTCACAGAATTTAGTAAATCCTGTGATACTTGGTTATTTGTGCTAACGGAGGTCATGCGAAATGTCCTTTCTGCAGGTTATTGACCGATATTCAATGTTTTAAGCAACATGGTTTTGGCTGCATTCATGGTTTCCACATTGTTTTGGTAAGCGCGCGATGCCGAAATCATGTTGACCATTTCTTCGGTCACGTTCACATTTGGCATGGTGATATAGCCATCCGCATTGGCCATCGGATGTTTGGGGTCATAGACCATTTTGCCCGGTTTGGTATCCTCAATGACGCGGTCCACCTCCACCGTGCTACTTTGGTTGGCCGCATCTTGCACCGCCTTAAACACCACTTGTTTGGATTGGTAAGGCTTACCGTCCGAGCTCACCACACTGTCGGCGTTGGCGAGGTTACTGGCCACGGTATTTAAGCGCATGGATTGCGCGCTCATGGCAGAACCAGAAATTTTAAATACGTTAAACAGAGACATGACAGACCTCCTTTAATTATTGCTGACCGTTAATGGCAGACAACATTTTTTTAATCTGACCGCCTATCATAGTCAGGCTGGCCTCATAGCGAATACCGTTGTCCACGTAGGCATTACGCTCTACATCCATATCTACCGTGTTGCCGTCGGCGGAACCCTGCACTACCGAACGGAATAGGGGGTCGCCTGCTGCGCCGACATAACCGGTGCCGCCTGAACCGTTTAAATGTGCTGCGTTGGTTTGCTGTAGGGGGCCATTGCCATTCGTCTGGCCGGCGGCAGGATTAGGTTGCAAAGCAGCTTGCATCGCAGATTTGAAATCCAAATCGCGTGCTTTATATTGTGGGGTATCTGCATTGGCAATATTCGATGCCAACAGCTCTTGACGCTCGTTGCGCACGCGCAATGCCGTCTGATGAAAGTTCAGTGCGGCGTCCAGTTTGTTCATCATCGTTTAATCCTTTCCTGACTCTACACAAGCCATGTTCGACAGTGTTATCGAACCTCTAAAGTTTTGCCATCTGCGACCGTTAATACG
>Ga0066445_1000138_pt1 | contig 21843 bp, 11 predicted proteins | sample LakWasMet67_HOW9_2_FD_59533 | JGI IMG/M metagenome (GOLD analysis project Ga0066445, IMG submission 59533) | Freshwater sediment methanotrophic microbial communities from Lake Washington under simulated oxygen tension - Sediment Metagenome 67_HOW9 | ecosystem: Environmental > Aquatic >...
ACGACTTTGCCATTGGTGCCGCTCATATCCGTGGCATTGTTTGCAACATCGGTGGTGGGTAGGGCGAGACCATTGGCACCCGAGCGGAGACCGACCAAATAATACTGTCCAGGCTGTAACACGCCAGAGAGTGCCGTCACGCCGTTGGCTGAAAAATTGCCATTACCCGTCGCGCTGGCATATTGCACTGACCAGCCTGTGACATTCACTGCAGCGGATCCTGCATTAAACAACTCAACAAAATCTTGGTTATAAACAGAGCCCTGACCACCATAAATCTGGCTAATCACTACCTCGGCATGTACAGGAATACTCAGGGAAGAAAGGCCTAGCCATGCCAATGCCCAGTGGATTTTTTTGTATTTCATTCAGGACTCCGTCGTTTTTTGAACTCGTTAAAAGCCTGAACACTGTAGCAATTTAGATTGCAGCAAATATTAAGTTTGGTGCCGCAACCTTAGGCAGCTCGGACTATAAAAACAGGGAAAATGGAGGTCTATTCAGACAGTTCTAAGTCAACGACCAGAAGGGGCAATAGTCTGATATTGCCGCAAAGGCTTATTTTTATTCTTCGATAGATGGTTCGCCTACGAAGTAGAGGCAACGCAGGCGCATGCGGGGCAACATGTGTTGATGCGAGCAATAAAAAAACCGCATGGAATAGAAAAATGCATGGTTGCTCTACCTTTTGACCGGCCTCATACACACCCTGATTGGCAGTGTCTAGGTAAAAAAACGCCCACTTTGAGTGGGCGTTTTTTATTAATAAGATTAACTAGTTAATCCTCTAACCGAATGGTCTTCACTGTCACGATTGGTGGCAGCTCTTTAGGCGCTACATTCTGGTTGCCCATCTGGTTAGCCAGGTTATCTGTCATGGCGTTGCTGACACCTGCAGCCGTACTGGTGGCCCCTAATGCTGCACCGGCAAGGCTGCCAGTGTCAGCAACGGGGACGCCTGCGGAGCTGCCTGCAGCCGTGATATTGGTGGCATTGTTGATAACCTGTGCCCCGATGAACAAGTCGGCACCAGAAGAAACTCCCGCCTCACCTGCATCCAGTGCGCCACGGGGTGCCGCCAGATAAACTGTCCCTGACTTAGGCGATTTCTGCGAACCATTCGGACCATCCGGATCATAGGTTTCTGTGGCCAAACCACTGCCTGAGGCGACGCCTTTCACTTCAACAACCACATTACCCTGATTATCAATATTGATAATCCGCTCCGGAATGGATACCGCCGTTTTGGAACCACGCCCCGCGTCAATATCGCCGTTATTTACCCAGGCAATTAAATCTCCCCCGAACAAACTCTTCACTTTTGACTGGTTTACTTCAAAGCCTTTGTCGGCGTAGACATTAATGTAACCACCTCGCTCAGTAATAATCCCTATACCGTGCGGTAAATTTTGCGAGTCAGCCGCAACACCTGCGTTTAAAACACCGCCAGGCAGCAATAAATTAATATTGCCATCACGTGCGGTGACGATCTGGCTTTGATACATAGAAATATTACCGCTGTAACTATTTTGTGACGGGAATAAACCATTAATGACTGCATCACCTCTTTCAGTACTCGCTGTCTGCACATAATCTTTGATCGCAAAGACCATTTCATTACTAAACACATCATAAACCAATGGTGCCTGCTTCTCTGTATCTAATGCCAGATACAATTGCATAGCCTCTTCAACAGTCATGGATTTCTGTGTTATTTTTTCCATATAGGCCTGCACACTTGCATTAACCTTGCTTCGGTAATCACTCAATGCCGAGGCATCTTGCAAACTCAACGGTCCGCGACCCTGCGGATCAATATACAAACTGATAAATCCTGCAATATCCGCGCCTTTCTCACCTACACCAGCAAGCACAATAATGTTGGCACCATTCGCTGGCAAGTTAGGGTTCACATTATTTGCTCGCGACAAAATACCGGCAGAATTACCCAGATTGATATCCCGGCCTGCTTGAACAATCAAATCACCCGGGCCGTTGACCTCAATCTTGGCAAGTGGTTGATTGGCTTTCATCACTATATCGTTACCCGCTTTCAGATAACTCACGTCATCCTGATTGTTATGCTGAACAGAGGCGTTCAGGGTCAGGTCTTTGGCAGCTGAAATATAGGCTGGCATCGATGACTTGAGACCATATGCGCCTGAGCCCGCGGCCTCTGCAGCGAGCGTTGCAGGTGGGTCGCCTGGCAAGTTGATATCTCCGGTTTTGGAAATAATCACGACTGAATTTGAAGTGCCCGTATTCACAGAAGTTAGCTTATCGCCGTACTTTAAATCACCAAACAATTCCAGATTGTCAGCAGGCTTACCACTAAACGGATTTTTAATCGTCAAATTGTTTGCACTATCAGCATTCGATACCAGAATCTGAGCTACAGGTTTATCACGCCCAACCGAAGAGACTGCTCCAACAATATCAGAATTTGCAAGCAAACTCAGGCCGCCGTTGACTGATGGAGCTACAATGATTTTATTCACTGTGATACCTCCTGCAAAAGCAGTGGCGTTCACCAGGCCGGGATAAATGGCAGCCATATCATTTTTGGTTACCGCATCCATGGAGTTGTCAGCATCATTAAACAAAGTGCCATTATTTAAACTGCCAGGGTCATTTTGACCTATCGTCAAATTCCCCAACAGAGCACTCACATTAAAGGCACTGTTATCTGTGTAGGTATTAAAAAACGTCAGGTTATTGCCTGTCGTCACCTTGACGTTTTGCATCCACAAGGTAGGGTTGTACACCGTTTCGATCACGGCACTCCCACGTGCGCGAACATCCGCACCGGCATCCTGTAAAGCGATTGTGGTGCCAGTATTTCCTGTTTTTTCAATATCGCCATCCACGCGAATATCGACCTTGCCTCTGCCACTGTAATAGACACCATTCGTTAAATTACCCTTTGAATGGATACTTAAATCACCACCGCCATTGACAAGGAAATTACCTGTGGCATTAGTACCCGCAGTGTCATACTGCGCGTTGGTCGCAGAAGAAACTGACAAGTTTGTGATATCACCACCAGCATTGACTGTCACATCTCCTCCTGCCAGTGCGCCAACACCCTGATTAAATAGATCAGCACGGATCCACCAACTGGTATCTGCCGTTGCACTGCCTTGCCGTGAAAGCCACTCGTTCACAGTCTGACCCGACAAATTACCAGTAATATTGTTACCTGCACGTAGCTCAATGTCGCCCCCATTGTTCACATAGCTGCCATTCACGTTATAGGCGTTTCTATCCCGGGATGATTCCGCGCTACGAGGCGCAGTAAACCCGTCTACATTCGCAACTGTTTTACCCAGCGTGTAAATATTTGCATTGGCGGCAAGGGCAATATTACGCCCCGCAGATACCGTAATATCCCCTTCGCCAGTACGCACCATTTTGCCGTTCGCAAGGCTAAAATTGCCAATCCCTGCCAGCGTAGTGCCCTGATTGGCAGCGGTGTCATCAGCACCTGCAATCAAATTAAAGTTAAAGGTTTGCGTGTTCGCCTGCAAAATCCCGGCTGTCGTCGTCGTGCTAAACCCATCGCTCAGCGTCCCGTTCAGCGAGAGATCACCACTTGACCTTAAGGTCAGCGTACCGCCCTTGCCCGACTGTAAATTGCCAAATGCTCGCAGATTCTGGTCTGCATTTGACGTCATGTTCCCTGTGCTTCTAATTTCTATATGTGGTAACACTTGTGCCGCCAAACCATCTTGCGTCCTGGTATAACTTCCCGCATTCGGATTTGCATCGTAGAAGCTATTGGTATCAGTGACCAGGCCCGCGATATTGCTATCGAATGTAGCGCTGGTATAGGTCCTCACCCCTTCCACACGCACCTCAGAAGCCCCTTTGATGGCGCTAGTCGTGTTAAAAGCCACATTTACCGTATTCGCAGCTCCCGAAGTGCCACGACGGCCTCTCAGAGTCACTGAACCGTCGGCACCATCCATGCCGACATTATTATTGGCCGCTTTATCGTAACCACTTACATCAATCATCGCGCCTGAATCAGCGGATACCGCATTGACGGTGCTCAGACTACTGGATGAGAGCAATACGTCACCGCCAGAGCCTGTCTGCAGATCCCCTGTGGACTGATTGACCTGCTGGCCACGCGCAGTGACTTTCGCAGTACTGGCCAGCTTGACTAAGCCATTGGCATAAATCTCTACATTGCCGCCTTTTTTACCATCGGCATTGATCGTCCCGGCAATATTGGCATTTCCGGCATCCACCCCCATGACAAACTGTTTTGCAGTGACGGTATCAGTGGACGCAATATTGACGTCGCCTGTCCTGACGCGGATATCACGCGACTGGTTAAATTGACCCGTTTCCAGCGCTTTGTTGACCTGACTGAAGTTGCCTAATGCATTCACATCCAACTTAAACTCACCGGTCTTCTCATTTGCGGAAGCCCCTCCTTTAAGTGCCCCGTCAGCCACGATAAACCGGCCATTTCTGGCATTCACACTTAAGCTGCCCGCCTCGCCTTGCTGGCTCCCACCGGACACATCAATCAAGGCATTTTGCGCAACCTCAACGTTACCTGTCGCAGAAGTCAACGTCACATCACCTGCATCAGTGGTTTTGGTGTGCGTTTGATCAAACTGCACGGTTGCCGAACGAGTAATAATTTTCCCGTCAGCACCCAGCTTTAAGTCTGCGTTGGTGGATGTGGCATTAAACTGCCCTGCTAACAATTCAACTTTGCTACCAATGGTAGTTTCGCGTGCAGTAATTGCCAGTTTGCCACCGAACCCTTTAGTTTCGGCGAGCGTATTGCCATTTGTGAGGGTTTCGAGTTTGCCAGTGGCATTGAGCGCATATTTACTTCCAGTATCAGCCGTGATTTTCGCTGAAGTCAATTGGGTATCATTGGCTTGAATATCCAGTTGCCCGGTGCCGGATACTGTTATCGCCTCTTGCGCGTTGATATTGACAGTGTCAAACCCCTGGATGTCAAATTTCTGCCTATTGCCTTTGACTGATTGCGTTTCTCCCAGAACTGTATTTTTGGTGTTTAACACCAGTGCAGAGGATCCGGCATCGACAGGTGCATTGAATACACTGCCGTCTTGGGTATTTTTCAGGGTGAGGGTATTGGCATTAATCTGAACCTCCCCATCCCCATGATGGGAAATGCCACTCGTGTTCAGCGTCAGATTTAACTGATCACTACCGAGGCTGACCTGACCATACATATCGATATTCTGATAGCTGTTGAGACTCAATTTATTCAGATCGCCAAAAGAGAGCAGTGTTTGCTGACTTAGCCTAGTGCCATCCACCCCTGAGTAATCTTCTCCCAACACAAAACTATTCGTACCCAATGTCAATGAACCGCCTTGTCCAACTGTAAGGCTGCCATCCAGAGCAAGATTCCGACTACCATCAGCCACTGCTGAGCGACTCGCAGCAACCTTGGCTCCTTTTTCTACTGCCAGTGCACCAGTGGAGGTTGAAGCATTGCTACGGTCAAAAGTTAAGTCATTGACCGAAGAAACCGCAAAAAAGGCACCTGCACCTTCTGTCTGTAATTCAGTGCGCCCAGCACTGGTTGAAGATGCCTGCGTTTGAACTGACGCGCCCTCAAGCAACCGTACTTCGTCTTTAGCTGTGACCAGCAGTTCTGTAGTGTTGACAGAACTTGCAGCGTCGTTTGAAAAGGTCACTGAAGAGGCATTGGTGGTAATCGTTTGTTTGTTACCCTGCACTGTGCGACTACCGCCCAACAAAATACTGTCAGCCTCGATATTGCTTAACTGACTAGCTGTTAAAGTCAACACACCAGTTTGGGCTGCGCCTGCAGCAGAGACGACCTCAATCCGGTTAGAAGATATATCGACAAGAGCGCCTCTGCCACCGGCGACAGCTTGGCCGGTAATTTTTCCGCTCAGGTCAAGCTGATTAAGCGCTTGAATGGAAAGCTGACCAGCATCTTTTGCCAATGTCAATGAGGTGTTGTTAGCTGAAGCTTGTTTTGTGTAAAAATCGTTTAAATAGGTCAGCAAGTATTCTGCCGGGCCTTTGTAGTCTTTAGTTCCTGCATTGGCAGTAAAGATATTGCCGTTATACACACTAAAACTATTAAATTGGCCACGGCTGCTATCATCTAGTCGGGTGAGGTAACCAGACATCAAGGACCCACCATCCAACTGTGTCAGCGTTGCATTGACCGGTAACTGACTGCCGTTTGACCTCACTAAATAAGCGCCTGGCAATAATGCATAGTGTGCTGGTAGCAGTGTATATTTACCGGCGGAGAGTCCATTGCCACCCGAAAGATACACGGCCTGACCAAGTGTGACATCTGAATTGCTCTGCATGTTGAAATCATAAGGCGCATATTGATTGCCCAGGACAGGCAACACAGCGTAATAACCATTCTGATTCAACACATCAACCGTACCGCCTATCCCCTGAATCCATTCGTACGCCAGCATGTCACCGCCACCGGAAATATCAACGGTTGCGCCTTCGCGCAAATCGACATTTTTACCGTTAAGTAAAATTTTCTTGCCTGTGTATGGTAGGGCATCACTTTGCGTACTATCCTTATCTGCCACCAGGCGACTGCCTCCAAGCGTGGTCACAAGATAAGGAATCAGGCTGTTTTCGGCAGAAACAGATGTCCGGCTATTTTCCCCAAGCACAAGCTTATCGGTCGCGTTAAGGTTAATTTCTCCAAGGGGTGCGCGTAACGTCCCAGATTGAATAATATTGTCGGCTGTTAATGTCAGTTTGCCCTGTGCAGAAAGCGGGACCTGGCTAGAACGGTTGCTGCTATTTTTCACTTCAATGACCGTATTGCTGCCTGTCGGCTTGATATCAAAAGCATGTGCTGTCACCGGATAAATCTGCGCTGCATCCATCACCAGCTTTTGTGGGGTGACCAATGAGCCTGTGGCGCTTGACCGGGTTCTGATTCCGCCCAGGCGGATATCACCGCTGCTCTGGATGCGTAAGGTATTGATATTGGTGAAAGCCACATTTCCGATCACATCGACAAAGTCGGCGTTCAATTGCATTTCACCCGTACCAAGCGTCGGGGCGCTGAGTGTTGTTGCATTGCTGTTTGTAATGATCAATGCGGCTGTATTCACTGTCGCTGGTCCGGAAAATGAGGAAGCATCCAAAGTCAGCAATGAAGGGACATTCAAAGTGAGGCCGCCCTGAAAAACCACTCCACTGGCAGTATTTTCTTGCACATTATCTACGCGCAATGCGACATTATCAAAACCACCCTTGTTAATTTGTTGCGCAGAGATCTGTGCTTTACCAATGGCATTCGTGAGTGGTTGCTGCGGGGCGGATACCTCAATCAAATTATTGGTCAAGGAGCCCGGCGCGTTGTTGTCCGATACCTTCTGGTGCTGTTGTGTAACAGTTAATATTCGCTGCCCAGAAGCATAAAACAAAGGATCATTACTATTACCTTCGACCCCTACGGCATCCGCCCCGCCTAACCTTAACGTCAGTGTACCAGCCGCACCGCTGCCACTGGCCTGACCCTGTAAATCACCATCCAGCGCCATGCCATCCCGGCCAGCAAGATTGATACTGCCTGCATTACCATCGACCTGCTGGCGGGAAAAGCCGCCATTTACCGGCAAATCAACAGTGCCAGAAACGGCAGACACATTTAGCTGACTGCCTTCTTTAAGAATCAGCACGCCATTTTCAGCAGACAAGGAAATGTTGCCAGCATCGGCAACCGCACTATTACGAAGCGTGCCATCTAAGGATGGTGGTGCAATATAAGAACCCTTCGCACTGATAGAAGCATTTTCACCAACGAATAGACTAAGCGTATTGTCAAATTTTGCGTTAGGAATTGTCGCGCTTCCTGGCTGTGATTTAATAGCCAGTGTCACATTGGCAGACGGTGCCTCAATATCCCCCAGAATGTTCATCTGCCCTAGGGAGCTGATGTTAATATCACCTCTTGGACCACTCAGGGACGTCGCTGCATCAGTACTCAACAATGCATTCTCACGCAACGTAAACTGATTTCCTGCATTCAGACTGAGTGAAACAGGTTGTCTTGCATACGATGGCATCATGACTGTTGAAGTCATAGTGTCCAGCATGGCTCCGCTTTGGAGGCTGCTCGTCACACTTGAGATAAAACGTGTTTCCTGTTCGGGGCGGATCACTGAAGTAACACCAGATTGATCGCCTACCACGATTGATCCAAATATATTACTTTGATTATCGACAGCGTATTGTGAAAAACCACCTGACTTAAAGAATGCTTCGGACAACCAAAGCGTATTTGCTGCCTGAGTATTGGTGCCGCCAAGCTGAACATCTTTTACGCCACTAGTACCAGTAACGCCTTGCAAATGCACAGCCAGGTGCCCACCGCTGGACTGGGTTCCATTCGTGCTTAAACCGTAGGAAGTAATTGCACCGTCAGCAATCGAGTTTTGCGCCAGCGTGAGGTCAACATTGCCCCCTTGCGCAGAAATAACCTGCCCATTGTTTTTCACCCAGACACCAGAGCTTGCATCAATGCGTGCCCCATCCTTCATAACCAGGCCATCTGTGATGGTGACATTCCCGCCACGAGTAACAACTGGGCTAAGCATAGCGCCCTCAACCCCTGGCAAATCATTGGTGAATAATCCAGCGGTACTGATTTTGACATTGTTGCTAAGTACAACATCTGCTGTACTGCTTGCTGCCAGCTTTATATTACCGCCAGCAGTAGTGATGTTTCTTGAAACATTTACGCCGGCTCCGCCATCAATCGTAATATTTCCGGAGGCACTGGCATTAATTGCGCCGTTTACATTAACCTTGGCCGAACTGGCATTGAGTGTGAAGTTGTTGATGCCTTGAGAAAACAGGCGTGTGCTTAATTCAGTTTGCTGTTTTTGCTCATCACTGAGGCTAGAGTCTCTTGTAAAGGCATCCGATAGAAGAGCCACCAGGTCAGTAATGTTAAAATTGCCAGAACCGATATAATTAATATTGAGCGAACCACCTGTAGGCGTTCTCACACCTGCATAGTCACCCCGCTGATATGTACCAATTGTTCGGTTTGCAATTACATCGCCTTGTAAAGCCAATGCCGTAGCTTCAACATTAAACTTACCGGCGTTCTCGCCTGCAGTATAACCGGGCTGGTATTGTCCATTCGTAGCTGAAGTCAATGACCAGGTCTTGGTCACACCCCAACGTGCATTAGTAATGCTGTACTCATCGTTAATCGCGCTGTAAGGAACGCCTGCAAGGGCTTCGGACGCATTGATCCACTTGCCGTTGTAAAACAAACGGCTTTCTCTGATATTGCCCGATGTATATGTGGTAGCCCCGGATGAAAGGTCTATGACAGAGCCGGCCTTGGTCACCACACTGTCGGCAATCAGTGAAACCGTACCGCCGGTTGTCATGCGCTCGGAGATAGTGCGATCTTGTGACAGCAATGCATCATCTATCACCGACTGGCTGATAATTCCGGTCCCTTTTCTGGCGTCTAGATACAGTTTCTTACCAAATAGTGCACCACCTCTCAAGATAGGAGAATCATTTAACTGCTGCGAATACAAGTCGATCACTAATTGGTTACGCGACATAGGCGCAGTGGCATCGACGCCTGAGACATCTATCAGTGCTTTATCACCTATGTAAATGGAGGTAGTGCCAGAATTGGTTTTACCAGCTGCATTTATGACACCACTGTTGGCGACAACAGCTCCCTCGATAGCAATGTTTTTGCCTGTAATTTCGATATTGGATTTGGCAATATTCTGCGCGTTTTTCACCGTTTCTGTATTATTGACATCGACCTCTACCTCAGTTCGGCTTCCTTCACCAAGCTTTACATCGCCATAGATGTCAGTCAGCGGTGAGTTGTATTGTGTAATCTCCTTGGCCTTGAGATAGATTGAGCCGTTTGCACGAATGGTGGTGGAGGCTGAAATGCGCCCCTGTTGATTCACAGCCAACCCGATCATGCTCGCATTGCCGTTTTTAACGAAAATATCGCCTAAGTTGGTCGCCGTGCCGCCGGAACTGACTTCAACCAGCAGTCCGGCAAATTTATCCAGCGTGCTTAGATAAATGGTTTTGCCTGCGGCGAGAATGACCTGGCCATCCGGCGCATGAATCACCCCACTATTTTTGACATCGGGGGCCAGCAACATGACCCTGCCTCCATTGGCGGCAGTGATGTTGGCAGCCTCATTGACAACATTCCCTTGTGCATCCAGCTCTTTACCTGCAACATCAATAATGCCTACGGCATCTGCAAATGAAAACACCGGTGCGGTTTTGTTAGACAAAATACCCTGATTGTAAATATTCTCAATGGTGTTATTGGCAATATTATCGAGCGTAGTCGCGGTCAATGAACCGACGTTGATTTGTGAGCCGGCCCCGAAATAAATCCCGTTGTGATTAACAATGTACACATGACCATTTGAATTAAGCATGCCTTGAATCAGGGAGGCAGAATCGCCCATCACCCGGTTGAGCACACTGGCAGCTGTGTTGGGCATATTGAAATTCACGACTGCATTGGCGCCGATATTAAGACTATCCCAGTGGATGACCGCCTGATTGGTGCTCGTGTTGACATCCATGATGTTGTTATTCACGTTAATGACACCGGCACCAGTCACAATGTTACCGTTGGTAGGCAAGGTGTTGGCATCCTGGGCAAGTACGGCGATCGGAATCAGTGTAAGGCATCCAGCCATCAACAAAGCCGCCGAGCTAATTGCCAGACGCCATAGTGGAGTCACAATGATGGTTGCAATAGACACAGACACACTTGATTGCGAAACCGAGGTGGACTTTTGATGGCTGCGCGCGATTTCGGCAATTGGCACCAACATGCCTAAGCGCTTGCTAAATACTAGTTTAAAACGTAATTTATTCATCATCTCACCTCAATTGCGACCACTGACTGTTGTGACTGTTACCAGTCAAAACCAACTCTAAAATGTAAGCGCGTATCGTTCTTTTCTACAGTGCCAACCGGGCGTAACGCTTGTGCGAAATCCAGCCGGGCAAACAGGCCATGAGCCGCTTTGATATCTAATCCAACACCATACGAAGCCAGTGCAAAACGCTCGATCTGGGCAGCGCCGGGGTCAGAGACTCTGGCGTAACCATAATCATAAAAAGCCAGTAACCTGGTATCGGCAAAACCATCGATTAAATATTTTTGCAGGGGCGGCGTTCTCAACTCCAGGGTGACGTTCACCCCTTGATCGCCTAATGCATTGGCCTCCAGATACCCTCTGACAGTATCTAACCCTCCAAGAAAGTACTGCTCGTTAGAAATCAGCAGATCGCCTGTGGCTTGTCCGCCAATCGAACCATAGGCTTGCCATTGGTGAGGCAAGGTGTGGGTATGTTCCAGCTGACCTCGCAAATAGGAGAAATTCTGGCGTGCGAAAGCGCGCTTGGTGTCAAACTCATCTTCACTGTTGAGAAAGCTTTTGGTTGAGAATATAAAGTTCAGATCAAGTTTTGTGGTACTTTCAGCCGTCATCAAGTTGCCTGTGTAGCCAATCAAAAAAGGCAAATAGGTAATCGGCGTATTAAAACTATCTGACCCCAGTAAAGAAGTGGTTTCTTTAAAATCTTTGTAATCCACTCCTAGCGTCAGGTTGTGGTTAAAGCCCTTGATCGGGCTGGGCATCGGGTGGATATACCGCAAGCCATAAATACTACCGTTACCGAGTACATTCACATCACCAACTGCACTGATATCACTGTTAGAAACCACACCGTACATCGCCCAATAATCACCAGCATAGGGAATGACATAGGTCGCTGAAAACACCTTAACCTGACTCTGGTCTTCAGGGGTTACCTGAAAACCAAGGCCAATACTATGATCGCTTTGCCAGAGGTTGTCGTAACGCAAGTTACCGGACAGGCGCGTTTTGGTCGTATTCGGGGTGTAACGGTCGTTGTACTCCATGCTGGCATGCAAGGGGAACTTGTCATCCACTTTCAAATCCACCTCCACCATGCCGGGAGACTTACCTGGGCGCAACACCGGCGCGACAACGCGATCCTGATTGGTATTCACAGAGGCAATCTGCTTTTGGACGGTGGGGAAATGCGGCACATGCCCTTCTTCAAACTCGGTCACATTCTGCTTGATTTTGCCCAGCGAATAATACCTAGAGCCAAGCACACTAAGCTTCTCAACCTTGCCTTCAAGCACATCCAGCTTGACCACGCCGCCGTTGACCTCTTGCTCTGGAATATTGACAAATACAGTCAAATAACCCTCGTCATGAAAAGTTTTTTCTAACGCACTCCGAGCTTTTTCCACATCATCAATTGACCGATTTTCACCCAGGTATGGGTACACCGCTTTCTCAATCTGGGTCACTGTCAGTACACTATTGCCGTTGACCACGTATTCAAAAATATCAAAACCGTCTGCCTTTTCAGCAGCTGGTGATGCAGGTTCGATTTGTTTTACGTCAGTGCCCCATGTATTCAATTCCTCGGATGGTTGCTTCGCAGGCTCTTCCGCCACGACCTTGCAACACCAAAGCAAACACACTGCACACATTACACGAAGAAACAATTGCATCACCTTTCAGACACGAACGCTGCGTAAGACAGCGCATTACGAGGTTGTCATTTTGTAAGCGCAACGTGTCACAAAGATGAAATGCGGACTAGTCCACCAGCTGTTTTGAGTAGCCCGAGTGGGTCATTGCGACAAAAGCTTACAGCGCATGTCACTTTCTATTGACCTGGACTGCAATAAACTCAAGCATGAGGCTCGCGAAACCTCGGTCAATTGCTTGCATCCACATACATTGGAATGTGCAAAAAAGCCACCTTAAATACAAAAAAAAGCACACCCGGTAAGGTGTGCTTTTAACAAGAGTTGTATAGCTTGTGGCTACATTACATCTTTAATTAGAACTTCCAGGTCAATGGACGGCAGTTGTTGCCTTTACGGGTCGCTTTTGTAATATGCACACCAGAGTTAGCAGCAGTACAAGCACTTGAAGCAGAGTTCAACACCAGACCACGTGGCACAGTAGTACATGAAACAGAAGACAGACCACTGACAATTTGATTGATGACTGTTTCACCAAATTTGCCTTTGGCATCATTAGCAACAAACGCTTTCAATTCCACTTGGAATGGATATTGACCTTGCGCTGAAGTGTAGCGAGCAAAAGTGTCAATGGTATTGTTAGGGCCAGCTTCAGGATGTACACCTTCCACTTTCAGGTAACGTCTGCCGGCAGCAGGTGCATTTTCAAGTGAAACCACGCCTACAGCGAAATCCCCAGCGGTGGATGCATTTGAGATAGCATTACGTACCTCTGCAGTTTCGCCACCCTCAACCACATTGTAGAAATCTGGATCGCTATCAGCAGCAGTTGATGGTGTTAAAACACCACCTGTTGAAGGATTACCCAAGCATGGATTGCCCATAAAAAATGCATTTGATGAAGCTTGTGTGCCTGAGGTATTGACGCGACGCGCAATAATCACTTTTTTGGAGTCATCTACACCCAATGGCGCCCATGTTGCCAAAGGATCTGAAGCCAATGATGCATACTGCTCTTTGCTGATTGACGGTGCGTTCTGTGGCAAAAAGCTTGGGTCAGCAGAATTAGCAGCCGCTACCGTAGTATAAATGCCTTGTGAAACCTGCATGGCACGATACAGTGGCTCAGAGGCCATGACACCAAAAACCTGTGTCACACCGGCATCAAGCTCAGTACCGTAAGAAGTTGCATCTACACCAAACAAAGCTGCTTCAACATCGGAGAAACCGCCAGCTGGTTTTTTAGGCGTGTTGTCAGTAGCTGTAAATCCGTTGATTACAGCACTTGAGCATCTGTAAACAGGTGCGCCGCCCTGGTTGGTTACAGTAATTGTACCCACGCTTGAGCAGCTTGCTGTGGCAACATTAGACAGACGATTCAAGTTTGTTGCTACACCAAAGCCCGTACCGGCTACATTGTTTGGGACGTGAGGCGCATAAGCATTAAATGAACCACCCTGATTAGTGTGATACAACACAGAAACTACACCGCCGCGTTTGCAAGCATAGGCAAAAGCGTTACCAGTGTTACTGGCACCCGGAACAACTGCACCGGCAGTGCCACCGTGAAAAACCGCCAGTGTATTAGCTTCACAGCCAGCGGCAAAGCCTAAAAATACGTTCAATGTTGGCGCAGATGCACCTGAAACCCAGGCCTGGTTCAATGTAGATGCATTTTGAATATCGGTGGGAGTAACTGCAGCTGCAAAAGCAGTAGTTGCAGAAAATGTGGCAACTAATGCAATCGCCAATTTGTTAAGTTTTAACATGTTTGCTTCCTTAAGTTTAAACGTTTGATTGGCGGTCAGCTAAAGCGCTGACCGTTATTCATGGCTTAATGTAATGATTATTAATGATTAAGCTTTGCGACGACGAACAACCACGCCCATCAAACCTAAGCCAACCAGCAACATGGCGTAGCTGTCTGCTTCTGGCACTGGTGTTGTTACAGAGGCAGAGGTCACTGAAAGCAAACCATTTGATGCCAATTTGAATGTGTAGTTATTACCACCGGCATCTGCCATAAAGTTAGCGATAGGTGCTGAAGTTCCTTGCGACAAAATTTGCAACATTTGCAAGCTGCTATCCAACTGGGCACCGGCAATTGGACCTGCAGCACCAGCTTTGCCAGTACCATAAGCATTAGCACTGCCTGCACCTGAAAGTGCTGTCAGTGTTGAAGTACTTGCACCATTGGCAACTGAACTGTGATTACCGGTACTCACGTTATTGTTTGCACCAACATATACATCAAAGTTACTCGCTACACTAATAACGGCAGCTGTATCACTAATTTGTGACATGCCATCAAGACTGTTTGCTGTCGTGTAGTAACCGCGTGAACCAACTGTTCTTGCAGAACCTACGTTGTCACCTGCAAAAATAGCCCAATTTGTAGTACCAGAAGTGCTTAATGAAGTGAAAGTGTTCCATGCATCAGCATAGCTACCTGTGGTCAGGTTAAATGAGCTTTGGTTGACCAAATCACTGAATGAATTGTAGTTAAACCCAAGATCAAACGTAGCTGAAGTACCGCTGGCCTGATTCCACATAGACAATACAAAACTACCATTACCAGTGGATGTTGCTGTGTCCATCGCCGCTTGTGCAGATAAAGATGCAGCAGACAAAGCCAATGCTGCTATCAGTGTTTTTAATTGAAATTTCATAAACTTCTCCTCAAATTTCTAACAAAATAAATAGAAAGAACAAACTACAAAGTTGCTTTAAAAAAGCAGTAAAACTTGCTCCAAAAAATTATGGTTTACCAACATGACAAAGTGACTTGAAACTCTAGTCCGCCAAGACTAGCCAATTAGCCAAAACCCTATGGCATGTGGCGTATGCATAAAAAATTTAAGTCATTCTAGGAACTGAAGATGACAGTTATGAATTTCAGACTAGTCCTAATGGACTAAAAAGAAGTTTTTCAGAATAAGTTTTAGTGACAATACGGAAGGAAAACTAAACGCTACTGTTTGCGGGTGATCAAACCCATTTTGAGCGCTTTGCTCGCAGCCTGGCTGCGATTTTCAACATCCATTTTCCTAAGGATATTTTGCACATGATTTTTGATGGTGAGCGGGCTGATCTCCATGATACTGCCGATCTCCCAGTTGGTTTTACCAACCTGCAACCAATCCAGCACCTCTAGCTCGCGCTTACTTAAAGGCTTGACACGACCATTTCGTGTGGTGGTGGAGAGGACAGATGAACATTTATTAGCGGTAACTTTCTCAATGGCACAGTGCAAGTGCGGCATCAACAACTCTAACAAATGTGCCGTTTGTGCATTTGCTGGCAAGCTCAAACGGCCAAACATAATCATGGTGGCGATTCGGCTGTGCTCATTACCAAAGCCATGCACCACAAAGCGCTTGAGCTCGGAGGCCAGCATACGCTCAGGCTCCACTTGCTCGACTGCGTAGTGGTTGTATTGTTGCGATGGTCGATCCGCATGATAAAACACCGGCATACTCAATTTGCTCCAGCGCGTAAACGCTTCGCTCACCAAGCCATCTTCTTCGTTCAACACTTGATCAAATTGGGCGTCGCCAAAATAACGACTAGAAGTCAGGTACTCATAATCGTAACTGGCACGCTCTGAGCCCCGCACGCCAATCACCACCACCTCGTGCGCTAGCAAGCATTGAAACCCTCGCTGTAACCAATTAAAGAGATGCGAGCGATGTTGCAAACGCAACGATTCTTCAATCACCTCCATAAATAACGTGCGTTGTTCTTCATTCAGCGCCAACGTCAATTGCTCGCTGACCTGATCTATCCCTGTGAATTGAGTATCCATTTAACGCGTGCACATTTTATTGATATAAATGCCCCAGAGTTTGCGCAAAAGATGTGACAATAAAATGATTGTCACGTGTCAGTGGTGTGATAAATTGATGACGCCAGACTAGTCCGCCGTCCGCAGAAGTAAAATAAGGCCATCCCAGTTGGGTGCTGGCAAACAGCCAGACCGTGCGCGTGTGACAGTGCCATGAATAAGCAGTCCATCACCCAACAGCAGCGCATACCGCTGTGTCTCAGGGTTGTCATATCGGCATGACACAATCACTCCATGTTTAACCCGATACACAAGTTATGTCATGTTTGTGGCTTAAGCCTGCTGGTTTGCGCCGGCCTAATGCTAGCGGCGCCATTGCAGGCGGCTGCCCCGCGGGACGTTTCAGGCGCAATGCTTGCTCATGAGATTGCACCCGATGCGACACAAGTCATGGCTGACAATGTGAGGGTAGATGGCTCTGACGCGGATGAAATTGTGATTAGCAATACCGCCGTAGACCCCATAGAACTGGCAGTCCCACCACAAATAAATCGCCAAAGCATGGCTTGGCGGAACGGTGTGTTGCCCTACCAGTCCGAGGTGCAAGCTGCGGCGCAAGCCACGCAAGTCGACCCAGCGCTCATTCACGCGGTGATCGCGACCGAGTCAGGTTACAACCCACGCGCGGTCTCCCCCACAGGCGCGTTTGGCTTGATGCAAGTCATGCCGTCGACCGCACAATCGATGACGAGCCTCCCAGTGAGGCAATGGTCAGTCCCTCAACAAATATTATGGGGCTCTCATTATTTAAAACGTATGTTAGACATGTTTGAGGGCAACGTGACGCTGGCCCTAGCGGCTTATAACGCTGGGCCGCAAGCAGTGAAAACACACCAATATGCGGTGCCACCTTTCGGTGAAACCAAGCGTTATGTTCCCAAAGTGTTGGCCTACTATCAAGCATTCAAACCACGTTTAAAAGCAGTCAACCCCCTCGGTTTGACAAACAATTAATGCAGATTAAACGCAGTCTAGCCATTATCGATTTAGCCAAGCCAGCTCAAGTTCAGGCAATGTATTGGGCTCATACACAAACAGCCACTCACGATAATGTTTGGCACCATTAAATCCAGATTGTGATTCCTGATAACCGCTTTTACGAATCGGTGCCAACAGTGACTCACTATGTACCCCGACAATCCGCCCATCCTTCATGATGAGCGTCATGCCACGCTTAACCTCAAACGGATCGGGATATAGCTTGCGCAAATGGCGCCTCGGTACCGGAAAACGCCTATCTTCAATCAGCTCTTCTAATCGCAGCGGATATTGTTTGAGCGCTTGTGGGGTGGATTCATAATAGCGGCCGATGGCCAGCCGGTAGGCTTCTCCCGTCTCCAGCAACATGGCTTCGTTACTGCGATGCGATTGTTGCTGCCATAGCACCGCCGCACCCTGCATGCCAATCGCGGCAAACACCAGCGTCACCATGACCCCAATATAAGAAAAGCCTCGTTGTGCAATCATCGGTGAATGGCCTACCAATCGGTATAGGCTGAACCATCTGCCGCCTGCCCAGTGGCATTACTGTGTAGGCTATACACGCCGCCAACCAATGGCAGTTCTGGCGGGGTAATCACCCACTGGTCATTCTGTTCAGCAATGGGATCCCATGGCAATTTGTCTAGATAATGTTTATCGACCAACGCTTGCAGCGTCTCCGGGTATTGTCCCTGATCGGCATAGTATTCATCCAGCGCTTTACGTGCAGTGGTTAATTGTTGCTTTAGCGCTTGCTCTTTTGCGCGCTGTACGCCGGAAAAATAACGCGGAACGGCCAGCGACAGCAACAAAGCCAATATAGAAAGCACCACCAACAACTCCACCAAGGTGAAGCCAGCCATGGCCCTTGACGCAAGCAAACAGCGTTTACCATTGCGCATACGGTACTCCATTGATTCCAACTTGTGGGCTTAACGAATACACATCGTAGACATCTTGGGTGTAGCGCGGCTGCTCCGGTGGGCTGTCGTAGCTGCGCAAGCCCCAGGCCGGTTGCGATCCGCTATTGGCTTGCATCCTCAGCATCGGGTCTTGCGGAATACGCCGCAAAAAACGTATTTTGGTGTGTTTAGGATTTTTAGCATCCTCAACCCCCTCTACCAGCACTTGTAAATTGGGCGGATAACCCGTGGCGTCAGCATTTTTTTTCACCCGACCGTCATCGGCCGCCTTTTTGTAGGCATCAATCGCGTGACGCAGCTCACGTAAATGCTCACGCAGTTGTTGCTCTTTTTGCCGTTGCAACGTCAGTTGCACCATGGGCGTTGCCACACTCGCCATGATCGCCACAATGGTTAACGACACCATTAATTCAATCAGCGTAAAGCCGGAACGCATGCGCGGTTGCAACGACACGCCCTTAGGCATCATCGAATCTCCTTGGGCGCAGGCAGACTGGTGGTCGACTGGTCGGGTACAACTGAGATATTGTTCGTTAACCCGCCCGGGGCATTGGGTGGCGCCGCTGACGCGCCAGCATTGGCTGGGGCTGTGTCAGGTGCCGGTATTCCCGTAGGCTCGTTTACCGGCGCATTTTCAACGGGGGTCGACTGTGCTGGCTCTAGGGCAGATGGATCGGTGGCCTGCACATTACCACCCTCGTTTAACTCGCGCTGGCGCTGTAACTGCAAGTCGCGGATTTGCTGGCTGCGGCTTGGTGTCGCTGGCGATGTGGGGTTATTCAAGAGTGGCTTGTCTGAAATCACCGAGTCTGTACCGCTCCAATACTCAGAGTAAGTGGCTTCAGGCAGCGTGACGTTGCTGATAATTTTTGGCGTAATGGCCAACACAATTTCAGTTTTATTTTTTTCATCGGTGTTATTAGAAAACAGGCGCCCCAACAACGGTATCTCCCCCAGCCCCGGGACTTTGATGGCGTTTTTTCGTTCAGAATCCTGAATCAAGCCTGCCAGAATTTGTGTTTCGCCATGCTTGAGACGAAGCACTGTACTGGCGTTGCGCGTCCCGATGTTAAAGACCTTTGAGTTATTACTGAGGGTGACCGCCTCCCCCAGTGAACTCACCTCCAAAGCCACCTTGATACTGATGTAATCGTCCAGCATCACTTTGGGCTCAACATCCAGCTTCAGGCCCACATCCACATAAGAAACGCTCTCTGAAGTCACGCCGCCCTGAATCGCATTGGTGGTAATGACAGGCACTTTGTTTCCAACAATCACTTTGGCCTTTTCATTGTTTTTAACGCGGATACGTGGATTGGAAAGCAGATTAAGATCACTGTCGGTGGTTTTGAACTGCACATTAGGCGCCGGGCCGATGCCGATCGTGCCAGATTTGATTTGTTGGATGGTTTCTAAGGTGAGTGGATTATTGAGCACTGTCAAACTGGTCGGATAGCCGATCCCCAATTGCTTGAGCTTATTCCGCGTGATCTCAATGACCTCAATTTCGAGCATGACCTCAGGGTCGGCAATATCCTGTGCCTTGATCATTTTTTCAGCCAGTGTAAGCACTTCTGGTTTATCGCGGATCACCAACATATTCAGGCGCTCATCCACGTAGACATCGCGAATTTTAAGAATGGTCCGCAGCATATCCGCACATTGTTTGGCACTGGTATTGGCAAAATAAAAGTTACGAATCAGCAGATCTTGGTAATCCTTGGTTTTTTGCTGAGTGGCTGGATAGACCAGAACACTGGTCGGAGACAGTACTTTCTTTTGCAAACCATTGCTGGTAATCACCATGTCAATGGCATCTTCAATCAGCATTTTTTTGACGAATACCGAGGCTTTGGTTTCGGGTTTAATGTCTTTATCCAGCACAAAATTCACGCCTGTGGCGCGTGACAAAGCCTCAAATACGACTTTGATATTGGCATCACGTAACTCCAGTGTCACCGGTTTAGTTAACTGACTTTGCAGCTGAGGTAAGGGCGCACGCGCACGTGGCTCCATGGCGGTCAGTTGCTTTTCTAGCGCCTGTGCCTCTTGATTGGTTGGCTGTTCGAGCAAGATGTCGCGCACCTCTCTCAAGGCTTGTTTTGGGTTATCCATATGTTGCTTCGCCAGCGCCAGCTGTTTTCGTAACATTATTTCGCGTGTACTCGCCCGCTCATAATCGAGCGCTTTGACGTCATTAGGGTCAAGCGTCAAAATGCGTGAATACAGTTGTTTAGCGGCGGCAATATCGCCCTTGGCATCTGCCGCAACTGCTTCCGCCGACAGCGCATTGATTGCCTGTTCGCGCTCACGAAACCAGCGATTGCGCAGAACCACATCGGCGGGATGCTCTGCCACCTGTTGCGCCAATTCATGCACTTTGCCCTCAGGGGTGGTGGCCGTCATCTTAGGGGGAAACAAGCCGCACGCAGACAAGCCCATGGCCAATAAGCCTAGCGTTAGACCTCGTGGCAGCATCGCGTTTAAGTGTAGTGCTTTCATTGATTTAGCATTTCATCAGAAGGGTTATTATCAGCGTCGGAGAGTGACTGCCGCTGGTTAGCGAGGGTCGCTGTTTTGGTTTTACTCAGCACGACCGCCTGATTGAGTGGCAGATAGGTGAAGTAGACCGATTGTGCATCTTCACGGTCAAGGCGCCACTGCGTGTTGATCTGACTGCCCACTTTGGGCAACAGCATTTTTTTCTGCTGCATCAAAATCAAGGTGTTCCCTTCCGGCATCTCTTGCATACTGCCGACATAGGTGTAGGGTAACGGCGGCGCTTCAGGTGCTGGCGGGGCTTGCGGTTTGGGCGGCGGAGCAGTCCATTCATGTGCAGCGAATAACACATGGCTGACCCGCCCGCTTGGCAATGGGCGCGTAAAATAACCCTGTTGCGCTAGCTTGGGTAGTGTGGCCTCGGCTGACAAACGCGTTTTCTCACTGGTGAGCTTCGCGTCATTGATGTTTGTGCCATTGGTCTTCACATCATTGGCCTGCATTGGCGAAGCCGCTACCTCTGGCCCTGAACCGCGCAGCATCGCAGGCGTTTCACGCTTGACTGAAGCAGGACGGGCAACATTCGCGATGGTTACATCCGCTGCAGGCGTGAGCGCTGCCTCCTCTTGTGACCATTGCCAATACACCAGGCACAAAGTCAGCAATAAGGCGAGCCACAATAACGGCCGCGATGTTGGTTTAGACTCCATCGCCATGCGCGAGCCCTCCACGGATAAACATCGAAAAAGTGAGTGTGGCATCCACCATGGGTTGCACGGTCTCATTTTTACGCAGCTCTAGCCCCGTTAACGCCATGGTTGGGTATTGCTGCAACACATCGAGGATGAACTGACGACAGGTTGCATAGTCAGCCTGAATGGTAAATCGCATATCAAACTGCTGAATGTGCTGGCTGCTGCCGGCATTCTGGTGCGCCTGCCATTGATAATCACCAACATTGAGTGCGATGTGCCGCTGTTGCGCCAGACGCGCAATTTGCATCATGCGTGGTGAAAGTGCACTAAAAT
>Ga0066445_1000148_pt1 | contig 20935 bp, 23 predicted proteins | sample LakWasMet67_HOW9_2_FD_59533 | JGI IMG/M metagenome (GOLD analysis project Ga0066445, IMG submission 59533) | Freshwater sediment methanotrophic microbial communities from Lake Washington under simulated oxygen tension - Sediment Metagenome 67_HOW9 | ecosystem: Environmental > Aquatic >...
CTGCCCGCTATTATCGCCGAACTCGCGAAATTCTGCTATTTGATCGTTTCGAGCACCTTGAGGCGTTTTTGCGCACTCGGCGTCACTTCTGCCGACGGGTAGTTCGCAATCAAGTCTTTCAAGGTTTTTTTAGCTGCAGGAATCTGGCCCAGCTGAATCTGACTGTTAGCCAAACTCATCATTGCGTTGGCAGCCAACGGATGCGATGCATAGCTGTCGAGAAACTTCTGCTGCGTTGCCGCTGACGACTTGTAGCTTTTCAGCGCAAACTGCGTATAACCCATCCCGTACAGTGCATCTGGGGCTAATTTGCTCGCAGAGTAGCTTTTCAAAAAGGCATCGTAGGCATTAAATGCCTCTTTGTATTTGCCTGCCTGATTGAGCGCATCTGCTTCAGCAAAGGCCGTCGACTCTTGTTGCGAAACATCGGATTTCACATCTGTGCTGGCTGGGCTACCAGCGCCGTTTGACACTGACGGCATTTGCCCATTCGTCACAGACTGCGCCAGCGTTTCGAGCTTGCGTACCCGCGTATCAAGATCTGTATACGAAGCGTTTTGCTTGTTACGCAACTCGTCCAGCTGATGTGTCACCACCTCAAGATCCCCTTTGAGTTGAGCCACATCTTGCCGAATCTGTTCAAGCTGGTTTTGCATATCCAGCAAACCTTTGCCGTTGATCAGCGCTTCCAAGCTTTGTACGCGCCGGTCCAGCGATTGCTGGACACGACTTAGATCGGTGATCGCTTTTTGTTGCGCATCATGCTCGGCCGTTTGTTTGTTTTCCAGTTCCAGAATACGTTTTCTGGCTTCTGTGTCATCAAACAACGCGCCGTGGCTGACTGTTGAAACAGTCAGCCCCAACGCAAATATCGCAGACAATAATCGCAAATTACTGACCTGCATAGACGATGTCTACGCGACGATCCTGCTGGAAGCAACCGTCATCAGCACAATTTTGCTTAGAACGCTCTTCACCGTAACTCACGGTTTCGATTTGACTGTCGCTTACGCCCAACACGTTCAGTGCGTTTTTCACAGCCACAGAACGACGTTGACCCAAAGCTAAGTTGTACTCGTGTGTACCGCGCTCATCCGTGTTGCCTTGCAGCACCACTTTGGTTTGCGGGTGAGCAACCAAGTATTTAGCGTGGTTAGCGACTAAACCCTTGTACTCTTCACGAATCGCATCGCTGTCATAATCAAAGAATACTTGACGTTTTGCCAACTCAGCTGCACTCAACTCGTCTTTGCTGGTATCCACATCCACTGTTTTGATGTTGATTTTGTCTGTGTTAGCAGCGCTGTCAGCGCCTGCATTGCTATTGGCATTTGCCATAGGGCGAGTCACGCTAGAATCTTCCACTTTTGCTGGATTCATCGGTGTGCTTTTACAAGCTGTCAACACCAACGCAAGCGCTGCAATTGTCCAAATAGTTTTGTTCATACTTTCTCCTTAAAATGAGTGATTAATTAAATTGACCACGGATAGCCTACTTGGGCGCTGCTTGTGCAGGCCCCCAAGCAGGTTCACGAATATCTCCGCCTGCCTCTGACAAACGCTGTCTGACCAACCCATCGACCGTGACAGTGGCTAGCGTGCCTTTGCCACCAACGCGGGTTGCATACATGATGGTACGCGCATTGGGGGCAAAACTGGGTGATTCGTCTTGCGAACCGGTACTAAGCAACTTCACATCGCCAGTCCCTAAATCCTGTACTGCTACTTTAAAAGCACCGCCGTCGTTACGAATATAGGCTAGATACTTACCATCAGGCGAAAAACGCGGACTCACATTGTAACCGCCTTCAAAAGTCACTCTGGTAGGGGTGCCACCGGTGGCGGACACTTTATAAATTTGCGGACGGCCGCCGCGGTCAGAGCTAAAGTAGATGGCGCTCCCATCGGGTGAGAACGCTGGCTCCGTGTCGATAGCACTACTTTTAGTGATTTGTTGCAAATTAGAACCATCCGCCGAAATCGTATAAATCTGCGAATTGGCACCGTAGGTCAGCACCACCGCCAATTTACTTCCGTCAGGTGACCAAGCCGGCGCGCTGTTGTTCCCTTTAAAGTTGGCGACGATCTTACGTTCACCAGTGTACAGGGATTGCACAAAAACAATCGGTTTCTTTTTCTCAAACGAAACATAAGCCATTTTGCTGCCATCTGGCGACCAAGCCGGTGAAATAATCGGCTCATTCGACGACACCAGCGTTTGCGCATTAAAGCCATCGTAATCAGCAATTTGCAGGGTAAAGCGCTTACCCACCTTGGTGACATAAGCAATGCGGGTAGCAAACGCACCCGGTTGACCGGTGAATTTTTCATATATCTGGTCAGCGATCAGATGCGCGACATGACGATATTGGCTAGGTGAAACCGTATAGGTTAATTGCAACAAAGCCGTCTGACGCAACACGTCCATCACCTGCACGGATACTTTTATATTGCCGTTTGCCGCTTGTTGCACTTCCCCCAAGCTCAAGCCTTGCGCTTTCAACGCTGTCCAGTCGGTATATTTGATTTGTGAGGCGCTGGTTGGCAATGCTGGCATGCCGCTGGTATTAATGATGCGGAACATGCCACTGCCGCGCAGGTCGTTGCTGATGATGTCATGCAAGCGACTCGTCGATGAAGGGCTGGCCGATTCAGCCATCGGTAAAATGGCGATGGGAATCTGGATTGCGCTACCGCCGCTGATTTCAAGCTCTAAGGCCGCACGTGCTGGCAAAGCCGTCACCCACATCAAGGCCATGGCGAATAAAACATGGCCGAAGGCGTGATACAAGTGTTTTACAACAGTGTTCATCATCTCAATTTTAATCATTGGTTCACTTATATATATGAATTATAACGAAAAGGCGTCTCAACGTCATTGCCGGATTAGCCGCGCGGCTTAAACTTGAGGCGAATTTGATCCAGCATTTTTCTGCGTACCGCGGGGTCATCGGGCAAATCAAACGGCTTTGCAGCTAACACGGCACGCACCACGGCATCATCACAAACCGCATCGCCAGAACCCTTGACCATCTTGGGCATGCCTGAAATATCGCCCGAATTGGTCATTTGAATATCGACCAATAACTCAGGATTAGACACCGGACACAAGCCAGCATTCATGCTACTGGTGATTTTGCGCTTCATCAGCCCCATATAGTAGGCAAGGACCGATGGATCGACTGCGGCCGCGGCCGCAGATTGTTGCGCATCCATGTCTTGCTGGCGTAAGGCATCCTGAATTTTTTTCAGTTTGTCTTCATCCTCTTGCTTGCGCAGCGCTTCTTGTATCTTCTTCAGCTTTTCTTCTTGTTTTTTCTGCTCAAGTTCTTTCTTTTTCTCTTCTTCTTGCAGACGCTTTTTTTCGTCCTCTTGTTTTTTGAGTGCAATATCTGCGGCTTGTTCCGCTTGTTTCACTTGCGGTGTCGGCGCCACCACTTTTTCCGGTGGTTTAGGTGTAGGCGGTTTGGGCTCAGGTTCAGGCGCTGGCGGGGGTGGTTCGACAGGCTTTACGATGGGCTTTACGACAGACTTAGCTGGCTGCTTACTGGGTAAACTATCCCATAGCGTTGCCTCCATCACACTGGGGGTCACGTGGACGGCTTTCCAGTCAACCATAAAAACCATGCTACAAAATAGCAACACATGCATGAGCACAGACAATATGGCTGCACGCTTGCGTATGACTTGATCATGTGGGGACAATACGGTTTTCATCTGTGATAGATCAGCGACGACTTACTTTTCGTTTTGAAATAACAAGCCAACCTGATTCACTTGCGCTTGCTTTAATAAATCCATGACCGCAATCACCTCACCATAAGGCGTATTTTTGTCGGCCGATACCACGACCGGCTTTTCCGCTTCAGCCAAACGCGTGCGGATCAATGCCAGCATGTCATCGCGCTGCATTTCCTTACCATCCATCAATACGGTACCTTCTTTTTGCACGGTGACCACAATCGGATCACCACTCTGCTTGAGCGCCTGACCCACTTTAGGCAGCTCGACCATGCCTGGGTTGGTCATAGGGGCGGTCACCATAAAAATAACCAGCAATACCAAGGTCACGTCAATGTATGGCACGACGTTAATCTGGTTCATCATGCGCCGTTTACGCGTTCTGCTCATGCGGACTCCGATCAGGCTCTACGCTGCAAAATGTTGGTAAATTCTTCAATAAAACTCTCGTAACGCACGGACAAGCGATCCACCCCAGCCGCAAAGCGGTTATAGGCAATGACGGCTGGAATCGCGGCAAACAAGCCGATTGCGGTGGCGACCAACGCTTCGGCAATACCGGGCGCGACCTGACTCAAAGTCGCCTGGGCAACATTTGACAAGCCACGGAACGCATTCATGATGCCCCACACTGTGCCAAACAAACCAATGTAAGGGCTGACGGAACCGACTGACGCCAAAAATGGCAAATGTGCGTCCAGATAATCTAATTCACGGTTGTAAGCCGCGCGCATGGCCCGGCGCGTCGCCTCCATCACGTCACTGACTTCAGTGTCTTTTTGCTGTTTGTAGCGAATAAACTCTTTAAGGCCGGCTTGAAAAATACTCGACATGCCTTGCGGCGTTTTGCGGCCTGCGGTGATGCGCTCATATAACTCATTTAAGTCGCCACCAGACCAAAACTGGGCTTCAAACTGATCCACATTTTCATTGGCCGCTTTGAGCGAAAATACTTTAATGAAGATATACCACCAAGAGACCAGTGAGGTCAGCAGCAGAATCAGCATCACCAGTTGAACTGGCAAACTGGCCCCGCTGATCAGGGTAAAAATCGACATATCGTTTGCTACATTCATGAAGACTCCAGTGCAATTTTGATACGGGCCGGAATACCCGTTGGTTTAAATGAATCCGCATTGACGCAGGCCACTTTGACCTCCGCCTGTAATAAAATCGTTTCTTCGCGCTTGATCAGTTGCTGGCAACTAAAGCTACCGCGACCCATCTCAATCAAGTGTGAAACCACCTGCAATTGTTCATCCAACTTGGCCGGTTTCTTAAATTGCAGTTGCATGCTGTGCACCACAAACAGCACGTGTTCTTGCTGCCTCAAGGCGGTCTGCGCAAAGCCTGCCGCACGCAACCATTCGGTGCGCGCCCGCTCTAAAAAGTTTAAGTAACGGCTGTGATAGACCACCCCACCCGCATCGGTATCTTCATAATAAACGCGCACCGGAAACTCGAACATGCTATTGCGCGTCCTCTTGCCATGGCGCACCATGGGCCAATGTGGCAGGCGCTTTCAAGCCAAAATGTTGATAGGTCATTTGCGTGGCGACCCGCCCGCGCGGGGTACGCATCAAATACCCTTGCTGGATCAAATAAGGCTCCAGTACATCCTCGATCGTATCGCGTTCTTCGCCGATGGCGGCTGCCAGATTATCCAAACCAACCGGGCCACCGCCAAACTTTTCGACGACCGCCTGTAACAACTTGCGATCCATGACATCCAAGCCTTGCTGATCCACGTCTAGCATTTTCAGGGCAGCGTCCGCCACCTTATCGGTGACGATTCCATCTGATTTTACCTGGGCATAATCTCGCACTCGGCGCAATAATCGATTGGCGATACGCGGCGTGCCACGGGCGCGACGGGCAATTTCTGAGGCACCCCCTTGCTGCATCTCAACCTCCAGCAAGTTGGCCGAGCGCGTGACGATTTTGGCCAACTCGTCATGACTGTAAAACTCGAGGCGCGCCACAATGCCGAAGCGATCACGCAAAGGATTCGTCAACATGCCGGCCCGCGTGGTGGCGCCCACCAGCGTAAATGGTGGCAGGTCAAGGCGCACGCTGCGTGCAGCCGGGCCTTCACCAATCATAATATCCAGCCGGTAGTCTTCCATGGCTGGATACAAAATCTCCTCCACCACCGGACTGAGACGGTGAATTTCGTCAATAAATAAGACGTCGTTGGGCTCAAGATTGGTTAACAAGGCGGCTAAATCGCCGGCACGCTCCAGCACTGGGCCAGAGGTCATGCGCAAATTGACGCCCATTTCCTTGGCGATGATATGGGCAAGCGTAGTTTTTCCCAGGCCAGGTGGCCCGAACAGCAGGACGTGGTCGAGGGCCTCTTGCCGACCGCGCGCCGCATTGATGAATATTTCAAGTTGGCCACGGGCTTTCTCTTGGCCAACGTATTCATCAAGCTGCTTGGGGCGCAGTGCGCGCTCCAAGGCTTCCTCTTGGGGGCTGACAGTAGCGGGCGCAACGAGTCTATCGGTTTCTATCATGGGTGATCGGCGATGAAGTGCAAACTAACACTAAACAATAGGTGGCCTCATGCCGGGAGTAACTAAGTTATTTTTTGTAATCATAACACGCAGCCTTTGAGTATGACATCAGTTGCCGCGCGATCAGTGGCGATCACTTGGCGAGATATTTCAATGCCTGACGAATACCATCGCTGACGCTGATGCCAGGATCCAGTAACTTCATGGTCGCCGCGGCCTCTCGCTCATGGTAGCCCAACGCGACCAATGCATTCAAAATATCGTCCGTTGCCGCTTTGGCCGCCGGTTGCGCAGAGGTCGAGCCAGTCACCACAAATTTGTCTTTCAGCTCAAGCAGCAAGCGCTCGGCGGTTTTCTTACCGATGCCGGGGATGCGCGTGAGCAGCCCAACTTCTTGCTGACTCACCGCCAACATCAAATCATTGACGCTAACCCCACTCAGAATCGAAAGTGCTGACTTGGCCCCAATACCGTTCACTTTGAGCAATTGCTTAAAGGTATTTTTTTCTTGCTCACTGCCAAAGCCATACAATAATTGCGCATCTTCACGCACCACCATGTGCGTCAATATTTGAACCGGCTGGCCCAGTTCTGGCAGATTGTAAAATGTGCTCATGGGCACCTCTACCTCGTAGCCAACGCCACTACAATCGATCACAATCAGTGGCGGCGACTTTTCTAGCAAACGACCTTGTAAACGCGCAATCATATTAGTCTTCCATTTTTTACTCTAAATCCGGTCGTCGCCAAAGCACCCAAGCCTTGACCACCATGCGCATGGCAAATCGCACAAGCCAAGGCATCTGCCGAATCAGGGCTGGGCGTGGCCGGTAACTTAAGTAGCCGTTTAACCATCTCTTGCACTTGCTCTTTTTGCGCATGGCCATTGCCGACCACCGATTGCTTGACCTGCAAGGCAGTATACTCAGCCACTGGCAAATGCTTGATCACCGCGGCTGAAATTGCAGCGCCACGGGCTTGGCCGAGTAACAATGTGGATTGTGGGTTGACGTTCACGAAGACTTTTTCAATTGCCACCTGCGTCGGCTGATACGTGGCGATCACCTCAAACAAACCATCGAGAATCACCTTTAACCGCTCGGGCAGTGCTTCTTTTTCTGGCTCACCCTGCACGCCTTTTTTTGCCGAAGCGGTTTTAATCACGCCGCTGGTCACATAGGTCAATTTCCCGTCCACCGCCTCAATCATCCCAAAACCGGTGATGCGTAGACCAGGGTCGATGCCCAAAATGCGTTGTGCGGCCATGATTTAAATACGCGCCCAGTTGACCGCGGCAAACTGCACAGATTAAGCCTCTTCAATCACGGCAGAGGTATAAACATCCTGCACGTCATCCAAGTCTTCCAGCATATCGAGAATTTTCTGCATCTTGACTGCATCATCGCCTGTGAACACCACTTCATTGAGTGATTTCATAGTGACTTGTGCCATGACAGCTTTTAATCCGGCGGCTTCTAACGCTTCTTTGACTGTGACAAACTCACCCGGCGCAGTGATCACCTCGATACTGCCGTCTTCATCTGTAATTACGTCTTCGGCGCCGGCTTCGAGCGCCACTTCCATCACGGCGTCCTCAGACACGCCCGGCTCAAACACCAGCTGGCCGCAATGCTTGAACATAAACGCCACGCTGCCATCCGTCCCTAAGTTACCACCGTGCTTGGTCAAAGCATGGCGCACGTCCATCACAGCACGCTGGCGATTATCGGTCAGGCAATCAATAATGATGGCAGCGCCATTGATCCCATAGCCCTCATAACGAATCTCTTCGTAATTCACCCCTTCGAGTTCACCAGTGCCCTTTTTAATCGCTCGCGTGATGTTATCCGAAGGCATGTTTTCTTCTTTGGCAGCCGCCACGGCCGCACGCAAACGTGGGTTCATCGCGGTATCGCCGCCGCCCATGCGGGCAGAAACAGTGATTTCTTTGATCAATTTGGTAAAGATTTTGCCACGTTTAGCATCTTGACGGCCCTTGCGGTGCTGAATATTGGCCCATTTACTATGTCCAGCCATGTTGCTTCCTTGTATTTTTAATCACGGGATAGAGGTTCTTTAACCGCATGATTTTACCACAGGCGCCGACCGGGCTAGCAGCACTATTCGTCACCCGCACCACCGCGCCACGTAAAAAAGGCCTGAATGAATCAGGCCTTAAAATAGGTGTTCTACCAAAGAATGCTTGTTTATGTGGATACTGCTTTCGCCGGCGGGCGCATCATCAAGATGGAAATTAAAGTCAGCGAAAACAAAATTAACACCATCCCGGTCATCTCCATGCCATCTGGCACCTCGTGTAGCTGAATCCAAGCCGCGATCACACCGATGACTGGCGCCAGCATCGACGCCATGCTCGCGACGCCCGCAGGCAACCGTTGCAAGGCAAATAGCCACAACAGCCAAGCCAGTGCGCCACACAAAATTACATTAAACAACACTGCGCCAATCAGATAAGGCGCCCATTGAATGGGTGGTGCCGGCACTAACCAAGCAATTAATAGCATGGGCAACGAACCCAATAACATCGGCCAAGCGGTCAGGTTAATCAAATCCAACCCTGGCAGACGACGGTGCAGTTGCTTGGTCATGATGGCGGATAACGCCCAAGACACCCCCGACAGCACCGCTAGCATCATGCTAAAACCATCGGCACGGATGTGCAGGGGGTCAAAAATAAACAGCATGCCCAACACTGCGGCGGTGACCGCCAACCACTGCCAACCGTGTACGCGCTCGCCCAGCATCGGCCAAGCAAACAGCAGGGTCCAAAAAGGCATGGTGTAGGTCAAAACCGCGGTTTTACCTGCGCCCCCCTCCACTAACGCCCACATGAGGACCCCAGTAAAACCCACATTCTGCAAAATTCCCAGCAGCAGCATGGTCGGAAAAGCAGTCAAGCCCAAGGGACGCCGCGTCACGTACAGCACCAGAAACAAGACCAAAGCACCAAAAAAGGTACGCATCGCCGCAAACTGAAATGGCCCGGCATATTGCAAAGCACTCTTCATCACTACCCAGTTATACCCCCAGATGAAGGTGAGTACGAGCAAGGCAGTGAGCGCTTGCGAACGCTGTTTGATCAATGGATCCATGATGACTATCCGCGTGAATTAGTTCCAGATGTGCGTCACAGCCAGCCACTGACCATCCGCCTGCTGTTGAAACACGACTTGAACATTGCCGCCAAACTGCTGTTTCACGCCATCTTCACCGACCATGGCCGCCGCCCACAGCCCTGTTTGGGTAGCCATGCTGTCGCTGACAATCACATCAGACATGGTCAGACGGTGCTCAATCACCCCCGCTTGAATCAACCCAGCAAAAAAGTCAGCGGCAGCCTGACGGCCCTTAACCACCTGACCGGCGGGGGCTGGCATCACAATCGCGTCATTCGCATACAAGGCAGCAATCGCCTGGGTGTCTTTATTGTTGAATGCGGTATCAAATTGCTGATTCAACGCGATTAAAGTATCGACAACGTTTGCCATGGTGAAACTCCTTCATGAATAAATTGAAATTACTGATTAAAATCCCAGGCAGACATTCCGTGGTCTATCACACCTAAAATCACTTGCAAATCATTGCGTTGCGGCTCACTCAAGCCCTGCATACATAATCGTAACCGCGTGTAGTAATCTGGCATCACCGCATCTAGCTTGGCTTGACCCGCTTCCGTCAAACAAATCTTCACGCTACGCCGATCCGCCGGCACCAGCACACGCTTGACCAGCCCGCCCTGCTCTAAACCATCTAATAACCCGGTCATGGTCGCCCGGGTCACGCCCAGTTTTTCTGCGAGCACCGAAGGGGTAGAAGTGAGGTCCGCCTCGCGCATGAGTAAAATCAATACCCACCAGCGCCCCTGCAATAAATCATGCTTACTGAGGCAGGCGTCTAACGCGACGGACAAATCGGTCGCTACTCTCAACAACATTAAAAAACTGGCAATCGCCGAGACGTCTGCCGCCGGATAGCGTTGTGCAAACCGTTGCAAGACTTCTTGAGTGGGGAGATCTCTAAGCTGTAACATAATTAGCTACATTATAATTAGCTAACTAACTATGTCAACCACTGTTTTTGGCTCATCATCTCCATCAGCGCAATTCAGTATCAAACAATGCAGCTCTTACAAAGCGGGCTCGCGCACCAGAAACAGTGCGCGTTTAGCCCATTCAAAGCGGCAATGCTTGCCAGCCAGCGTGGTCGTTTGGCGCACTGTCTGCAATGGCGTCATGCGGGCATTGCCACAACACACCTTGCTCTTCGCACCACAGATGCAACCATCCATTCAAAACCAGTTGCCTCACCACTGCGTGTTTGTCGATGATGGCTTGGATACGCGCCCGCGTAGCGGCGATGACGACGGTTAATCTGAGCGGTTCATGCATCCATTGTTGCCCATTGTGCAGGGATTGCCGAGACAGGCCGATGCGCAAATCCCCGCCATTGCCTTCAAACACGCCAATGCGACCACCCACCACGTTATGCAGCAATTTATTGCCACACCCTAAGCGGTCTGGCTCGCATGTGGAGGCGTGATATTGCCAGTTGATCCAGTGTGTCACGAGCATGGGCGCCGTCATCAGCTGTTCTAACAAGGTGCCGTCAGCGTCTTGGCTGGCATCATATTCGTGCAAAAATGCGCGACCCGCTAAATTCAAATGTTGTGTGCGCGCTCGAGGGGCAAGAATGAACGCGGCGTTATTGGCCAAACCCCACTCTGGGCGCACTTGTGCAGCATCGTTGGCACGCATCATAAAATGTTTAAATAGATTGGCAATATCGTTCACCGAGACCGGCTCGGATGCGGCCTGATGCGTGGGTTGCAACTGCGCCCGGACCTGATGCCCGGCCTGTTGCAGCCATGGCTGTACCGCTTGCCAGCGCGCCAGACTGCGCGTATCCAGCAAATCAAGATCAAAACCTTGAATGTCTTGGGTGGTGGTATTGTGCAGTGCCGCAATAAACTTGGTTTGCTCAGGAATAAGAATCTGGTGCTGGCTGAGTGCCTGACGCACCTGCGGATCATTGAGCATCATGGCCAAGGCGCGCGCGTTGGCCTCACCCGACTGCCCGCAACAGGCGCCACAATCAAGGCTGGAGGCATGCGCGTTATTGGTGGTTTGACTCGCATGGCCGACCAACATAACGATTGGCGCAAACGGCGGTTGCAACCCCATACTTTGCAAAATGCCTGCACACAATTGTGCCTGCGCCGCAGCCGTGAGTCCTTGCAGACTGGGGCGGGTGATTTTTTTATACTTGGTGGGCAGGCCTTGATGCTCTAGGGCATGGCGTTGACGCGGACGCGGACGCACCATGGACCATAAAGACTTCAAAAACAGCAGCCCAGCCGTCTCAACCACTGAAAATGCAGCACCTGGATATTGGGTCAGGCGTGCGGCTTGGTCTGCCAGCATAAAGTGCCGTTGGCGCTGTTGAGCAACCGCTGCGCTGAGATCACGCAATTGAACGGTTTCTGCGTCTTGAAGGTGCGATGAATGCATTCTGCTCAGCACCCGATCTACCATCACCTGTTTGGGCGCAAGCAAGCCCGGTAATTGCGGCCGTTGCTGACGCGAGGCGAGCGGCTGGTAGGCCGCAGGCAAGCCAAAAAATCCGGCAACACCCAAGGTGCGTATGCTTGGATGAACCGCCTCCAGCGCTCTGCGGATTGGCTCGCTTCTGACATCAATACAGAAAGCGGCTTGCAAGGCGGGTGGCTGTGCGGCATCGGTTGCAGTAGATGGCATCGGCTGTGCAAGCTGCTGCGCTAAACCGCGCTGATAACCGATATCGAGTGCACGTTGCCACACCTCATCGATGCGCAGCGCCTCCTCTGCCGCCTGAATCTGACTGTCGACCGACTGCCATTTTTTTCGCACCAGTGCGATGGCACTATGCGAGGCGTTCAAGCCTTTGCATTGCATGACGATCACGCCCCAAGCCAATCGGATAGCCAGCAAGTCTCGCAAACTGTCATCGGACTGACCACTGAGCTTGGCCTGCCAATCGAGGTATGCGCACCACGAAGCCCATCCGTTGACGGTCAACAACACCGCTTCGAAGTAATCGGCCAACATGGACGCCTCCAATCCCAGCATTTGCACCACCCAACGCTCGGCTTGTTGCCGGGTAGGCGGTAAGTAGTCGAGATAATCGTGAATCTGGGGCAGGCCCATGAGCGTGCCTATGCCATGGTCGTGCACCAGCGTATCCCGCCAGAAGCTATATAGGGACGCGCCGCGTGCGGGCTGCCAACCGGACTGATCTTGGTCAAAATAGGCAGCACAGGTCTGGCTCACCTGATGGGTAATCGCATCTCGCCAAGACAACCTACGGAAGCGTTCAGCATCATCATCCAGCACATCAATCAGCAGTGGCAAATGTGCGCTTCGTAAGGGCTGCGACAGCGCCTGCACAAAATGTTCGACGTTATTATGCAGACCGTGATGCTGTATGGCTAGTTGAAGGTCTTCTGCGCTCACCCGCCCTTGCGCCCAGGCTTGCAACACATAGGCCCGCGAGGGAAAAATCTGTATATCCGCCAACACGGCCATGCGGGCAGCGACCGTGCGCACCGGGAGGTGGATGCGTTTCCAATGTGGATTAACCGCAATCGACTGGTCGAGTGGCCAAGCGGGGGCGATCTGCTGGCATGCCTGTTGGCAAGCGTGTTCGATTTGGTCAGGATGCAAATGGACGCTCGTCTTGGCGTGCGCTGAAGAGTGCATCGCTTCTGCAGCAGTATGGTCATTAATAATAAACATGGTTGGCTCCTGAGTGCATGCCTAGCATGCGGATAAACATAGGGCTGAATCGCGGCTGATTAACGGTTAACATGGGTACTTTTTCCCCAACTGACCGGCCATAGCCGAAGCACACAGCGGGTATAAAAAGCATCTAGATACAGCCCGGCATATATCCAGCGATGTAAGCGATTTAAACGTTGCGGCACGGTGTGAATGAGCACACTGAACAGATAAAGCGCGCCCATGGCGACCACGACTGCGCCGGCATATTCGCCACGTGGTTGATCGATTGTGCCAAGCGGGATGTGATGAAAGCCAGCACTCACTAAGGTCAATAACCCGGTGAGCAAGCTGCCTGACAACAAGCCCTGCCAGCGCACACTCGGTGACAGGTCAGACGTGCCGCTGCTCCACCACAACACCGGTGCCCATGCGAAGGCCAGCACCAACGACCACCACAGCGGCCAAGGCGGCGTCGCAAACAGCGCTTGAATGGCTAACACGATCGTCAATGACAGCACTGGGGCGAGGTAAAAACTCAGCACAGCAAAGGTCTGACGACCAGCGATCTGCGCCACACGGGTGTCGGCAACGATCTCGGCAGCCGATAAAAATGCGTAGGCCTTGTAGATCGAGTGTCCGATCAAATGCAAAGCGGCAAAGGTATATAAGCCCAGCGCACACTCAACGATCATAAAGCCCATTTGAGCAACGGTAGACCAAGCTAAGCGCACCTTAATGCTGATCCGTGTAAACATGACCAGCGCAGCAAATACGCAAGTGATGAGCCCAATCGCCAATAACAAGGTGTTTGCAACCGCACTGTGTGCGAACAGCGGGGAGAAACGAATCAACAGATAACCGGACAGATTGACGACCCCAGCATGCAGCAATGCGGACACCGGCGTGGGCGCCTCCATCACTTGGATCAACCAGCCATGAAAGGGCAACAAAGCGGTGCGTAAAACCACTGCAACAACCAAAAGCACAGCGCAAATTTCGCTCAATTGCGTGTGTCCGTGCGCGCTCACATTGGCCAGCAGCGCCGAAATACTGCCACTACCAACACTCACCCAAGATAACAAAGCCGCCAGCAACAGCACATCGTCTGCCAGAATATCGGCCACTGTTTTTTTGTGAGAGGCCAGCAAGGCAAAGGGCCGCTCGGCATAAAAACACAGCATCCTTTTCAAAAACACGCCCACCCCAGACCAAGACAAAATCAATATCAGCCAGTGATCAGCGATCAACAACAAATGGACACACGCGAGCACCATGCTCAGGGCAACGATATATTGCCGCTGGTGTTGCTCACCCTCGAGGTAGCGCCCGGAAAAACGAGCAACCACCAGCCCTACCCCCTGCACCAGCACGGCGATCACGGCCTGCAACGGCGAAACATATAAGCCAGCGGCGCTTAATGCGTGAAAGCTTTGGCTGGGCTGGGTCAAGACCAACAATCCAGAAAAAAACGTGAGCAACAAAGCGAGCGCAGACGCTTCATTACAGAGCTTCCAGCGCTGCGCATCTGCCCCCCGCATGAGCGAAACAGCGATGGCAGTCAACAGCATGACAGCCATCGGCGCGCAGACAAACAAACTCACAGCATCCATAAAGCATCGCTCCCTAACAGTCAATTATAGTTCTATAAAATAGAACTATTTATCAATAAAAATAGATTTAAAATAAAAATAAAAAGGCGAAAATTACCCGCCATCCGCCTGATTCGCCGGCGGCGTATCAGTCACTGGATGATCCAAAGCTGTCGCTTCTTGCGCCACAGGCACATCAATCACTTGCACCACTTTTGGCGTAAAAACAGGCTCACCATTGATCTCCACCTGCTTACACTCGATGATCACTCTGCGCCCTTCTAATTCAATCTCTTTATCCATAGGACACCTCTGTGCTTTCAAATAAGGTTAATTAAGAAACAGCTGTATCAAAACAGCGTTATTTTGACCCGTTCAAAAAAGCATGTAAAATATATAATTATTTATAAATGGTTCTATAAAAGTTAATTATGTCGAGATTGAATTATCATCATCTGCAATATTTCTGGCATGTCGTGAAAGTGGGCAGTCTGACCAAGACCGCTGAAAAACTGCATATTTCGCAATCGGCCCTGTCATCACAAATCAAACAGCTGGAAGACAGCCTGGAGTGCGCGCTATTTTTACGCCAAGGCCGTAAGCTAGTCCTGACAGAAGTCGGTAATGTGGCTTTTTCTTATGCAGAATCTATTTTCACCAAAGGCACAGAACTCGAGAGTTTGCTGCGCAAAGGGATAGAAGCGGAAAACCAGACTCTGCGTATTGGCGTGCTATCAACGATGTCACGTAACTTTATTGAGAGCTTTGTCGAGCCCTTGCTGAATAATCCCCACGTAAAACTGGAGATCATGGCGAGCGGACAAACCAACTTGCTCAAGTCACTTTCAAATCATGAACTCGATCTGGCGCTGACCAATATTGAAGTGCGTGGCAATGCAGATCAGTTATGGGAAGGCATTCTGCTGGATCGCCAGCCGATCAGCGTGATTGGTCCACCAGGCTTGGACATTAAGCCGCATTTTTCTAGCAAATACGCGGATTACAACTGGATTCTGCCGCATCAGGATAGCCCGATTCGCGCCGCGTTTGATGGGCTGTGCGCTTTGCATCAAATCGAGCCGAATGTGGTGGCAGAAGCCAATGACATGGCGATGCTACGCTTGCTGGCACGCGACAGCCGGGCGCTGACAGTCATGCCAGAAGTGGTGGTGAAAGATGAATTAAAAAATGGCGTGCTTAAGTCGTATACGCAACTGAGTGAGGTGTTTGAAAACTTTTATGCAGTGACCATCAAAAAACATTTCCGTAAATTTGAGATCAATCAATTGGTGAATCAGTTTTTACTCCACAAAAAATAGTGGTGTGCGGTGGTAAGGTAGCGGATTGCCTACGCAGTGGATTCCCGCTATTCGCATGCGGACCCCTTCATCAACCTACCTGACAATGCGTCTATCTTTCTTGGCAAACATGGGTGTATATTACTGATTCGTGCCCAATGAAAGGAGACCGTGATGAAGACGCTTCAACAAGTACTTGCTCATAAAACCCATCAAGGCATTATCAGTATTGCACCCAACCGACCGGTGTACGATGCCCTGATTATCTTAGCGGAATACCAGATCGGTGCCCTGGCAGCCATCAAAGACGGCGAGCTGGTGGGCATCTTTTCAGAGCGCGATTATGCGCGCGAAGTCATTCTCAAGGGCCGCTCCTCCAAAACCACCACGGTCAGCGAAGTGATGACCAGCAAGGTAATTACCGGAAAACCAGACGATTTAGTCGAATCCGCAATGAGCACCATGCTGGAGAGACGCATTCGCCACTTACCGGTGGTGGAGCAAAACAAGATGCTGGGCATGCTGTCTATTGGCGACATTCTCAAAGAAACTATCCATTATCAGCAAACGTTGATTGCACAACTCGAAAGTTATATCCACAGCTGATACGCCGACGCACAAATGCAAAAAAGGGAGCAAATGCTCCCTTTGGCGTTTAGCGACTTCAAGACGAGATCAAGGCTTATATAACCAGCATTGCGTTCTGCCATGGCAACTCTGGCAATGGCTTTTGCACAATATGCCCACTCGCCAGGTTTTATACGGGACATCGTTCTTGCGCAAGCGCAGACAGATGCGCCGCTGACCCATAGACACTACATCCGCACCACAAGCAAATACAGTGCGCCTCAACCGAAGACAAGCGATTTATTCACCAATGACTTTCACCAGTACGCGCTTATTACGGCGCCCATCAAACTCACCATAAAAAATTTGTTCCCAAGGACCAAAGTCCAGCTGACCCTCAGTAATGGCCACCACGACCTCACGCCCCATGATCTGACGCTTGATGTGTGCATCGGCATTGTCTTCGCCCGTATCATTGTGACGATAGCCACTCACCGGTTCGTGCGGGGCTAGCTTTTCTAACCACACTTTATAATCATGATGCAATCCACGCTCATCGTCATTGATGAATACACTGGCGGAGATATGCATGGCATTAATCAGCACCAAACCCTCTCTGACACCGCTCTCACGTACACAAGCTATCACGTCCTGCGTGATGTTCTTAAAGTCCATGCGTGCTGAAATATTGAACCATAATTCTTTGCGATAACTTTTCATCTCAAAACCTCCATGTTTCTAAAAGACTATTTTAGCACTGCCATTTCGTAGACATTTACCCTAAAACAAAAAAGGCCTCCGAAGAGGCCTGTTTTAAAATCAGTGTTTCAACTGTGCACATCCAGTGCTTGCGTAAAGGTTTTACCTTCATTGTCAGTCGCAATCACTTCGAGTTTACCCGGCGCGTCTGGAATAAAACTAAACTTCATATAGGGGTCTTCACTGGTGCCTACACCAACATCCACGGTCATGACTTCTTTGCCATTGTAATGAAAGCTGGTTTTATTGATATAAAACGCAGGCACATAACCTTGCGACACCAAATCACGTTGCAAGCCAGTCCGCATCACATGACGGATGTTAAATGTCGCCGTCGCCGTTTCACCAAACTTTGGTGCATCCACATTTAATTTAATTCTGCCTGCGGCTGCCCGTACTTCGGATTCATTATTATCTACCGTACCACCACAGCCACCCGCAGCGCGAATCTCACGCTTGCCCATATACAATTTACCGTCCGCGGTTTCGCCAATCAGTCGGACAAATGAATCGGTCTCCTGGCGAATGCGCGTCGACATCTGAAAGCCATTCAAGCTATCCGTTAAATGGTAGGTGGAGGCAAGCTGAATCGGGTTCGCATCCACAATGACATACAGCTTTTTAAGCACCACGCCGTTGGCGGCAGCTTTGTCATAAGTAAATGTCACCGGCACCTGTGCACCGCTCTCCGCACGGCGCGGCCCGTCTATTTTCAAAAAATCGACTTCTTCAATGGTGCGCTTAGGAAAGAACGCTTCTTTGACTACCGCCCACAATTTTGGGTCTGCTTCTGCCTGTGCCAAACCACTCATCGCCAGCGCAACAAGCCCCATCATCCACAATCCTGTTTTTTTCATCGTAATCCCCTGGTCAAACACACTATTTAATTGGTATAGCATAGATTTTGATACGGATACACCTGCTTAATATGTGATGCATATCACACTTGCATGGCGGATCTAATTACAGCTTACTGGGGTCTCCCGAGGGACGCATCTCATAGTGCGGGTCGGCATACTCAGTAAAATTCAATTCAACGCCATTTCCAGCCGGATCACGCATATTGATTTGTCGAATGCCATTGGCCAGAATCCGTGTCGTATAATCGACGCCAAGTTTTTGCAAGCGGGCTTCCATGGTCGGCATATCTTGTGCGTTGAACGAGACATGGTCATAAGTACCATGCACATGCAACTGCGGAGGCGCGGCGGTTTTATATTCCGCCAAATGCACCACAGCTTGGCCCCCAATATAAAGCCAGTAACCATAAGTGGTGCTCGCAACCCGCTTGCCGACGGTCAAACCCAGCACATCGCAATAAAAATCGCGCAACAGATGCATGGTGTCGCGATCTGTTCGAAAGTTGACGTGATCAATTCCTGTCAGAGACATGATTTTCCAATCTGATAAGCACCGCATCCAAATAGAATGCCATTCGTTTGCGCAATATAGTACAAAAGTTAGTGTCCTTCAAATTGACACAACGCAAACGGTTGGACGCCGTTTGCCTGCAAATGTTGCATGCCGCCTAAATCTGGCAAGTCGATCACAAAAGCGGCATGGAGCACTTCAGCCCCGAGCTGGCGAATTAAGCTGATCGCCGCCAACGCCGTGCCGCCCGTTGCAATTAAGTCATCCACCAATAAAACACGCATGCCCACCACAAGCGCATCTTGATGCACTTCAAGCGTATCTTCACCGTACTCAAGTGCATAAGTTTGTTTCAGCGTATCGGCCGGCAATTTGCCTGCTTTGCGCACGGGCACAAAACCAAGCCCTAACTTACTGGCAAGTGCCGCACCAATAATAAAGCCACGCGCCTCAATCGCCACCACTTGATCCAAGGCAATATCAGCATAATGCAGCGCTAGCGTATCAATCGCGGCATTAAAGGCATGTGCATCGTTGAGCAGGGTCGTAACGTCACGAAACTGGATGCCCGCTTTGGGGTAATCGGCAATCGTTCGGATGTAGGCTCTAAAATCAATCATCATGTGTCCGCCAATAAAAAACGCGTCCACCCTAAGGAGACGCGTTTAAACAGGGTGTGCTGCTGATCACACAAAAAGCGCAGGATTAGCTACCAGCCGCATTTTGCTGGCGCACACGAATGTGTAATTCGCGTAGTTGTTTCTCGTCCACCTCGTTGGGCGCATTGGTCATGAGACACTGCGCACGCTGTGTTTTCGGGAAGGCAATCACGTCACGGATCGACTCGGCGCCGGCCATCAGCGTCACCAAACGGTCTAAGCCAAAGGCCAAACCACCGTGTGGGGGCGCACCATATTGTAATGCGTCCAACAAGAAGCCAAATTTTTCTTGCGCTTCTTCTTTGCTGATTTTCAGTGCATCAAATACTTTTGACTGTACATCTTGCTGATGAATACGCACTGAACCACCGCCGACTTCCCAGCCGTTCAGCACCATGTCATAGGCTTTAGACAAACAAGCACCCGGGTTGCTGACCAACAAGTCTTCATGGCCATCTTTAGGCGCCGTGAACGGATGGTGCAATGCAACCCAACGGTCGCCTTCTTCATCATGTTCAAACATTGGAAAATCCACCACCCACAATGGCGCCCACTGACGACCATCCACATGGCCTTTTTCGTGACCCACTTTGGTACGCAAGGCACCCAAGGCCTCGTTCACAACTTTGGCTTTATCCGCGCCGAAGAACACGATATCGCCATTTTGCGCGCCGGTGCGCTCAATAATGGCCTGCAACGCATTGACATGAATATTCTTCACAATGGGGCTTTGCAAGCCCTCTTCATTTAATTTGGAAATATCGTTGATCTTGATATAAGCCAACCCTTTGGCGCCATAAATTTTCACAAACTCGGTGTATGCGTCAATCTCAGAACGGCTGATAGCTGCCCCATTGGGCACACGAATCGCGGCAACGCGGCCACCGGCCATATTAGCTGCACCCGCAAACACCTTAAAGTCCACATCTTTCATCACATCGCTCAGCTCTGTGATTTCGAGCGTCACGCGCATATCTGGTTTGTCAGAGCCATAACGGTTCATGGCTTCAGAGAACGGCATACGTGGAAACTTGGCTGGCAATTCTACATTTTGTATTTTCTTGAGCATCCGGCGGATCATCTCTTCAACGATGTCCATGATGTCATTTTCTTCAAGGAACGAAGTTTCGATATCGACCTGTGTGAATTCTGGCTGACGATCAGCGCGCAAATCCTCGTCACGGAAACATTTTGTGATTTGGAAATAGCGGTCAAAACCCGACACCATCAATAATTGTTTAAATAATTGCGGTGATTGCGGCAAGGCAAAGAACATGCCGTGATGCACACGTGACGGCACCAGATAATCACGCGCACCCTCTGGGGTCGAACGTGTCAACATCGGTGTCTCAATTTCGATAAACCCGTTGTCGTCGAGATAATCGCGCAGATTTTTCGCCACTTTATAGCGCAGCATCAGATTTTTCTGCATCGCCGGACGACGCAAATCGATATAGCGATGCTCCAAACGCACCGTTTCCGTCAGATTGTCATCATCCAACATGAAAGGGGGCGTCAACGACGCATTTAGCACCTCAATCTCAGTGGCTAGCATTTCTACCTCACCGGTAGGCAGATTGCTGTTCACGGTTCCCTCGGGGCGTGCACGCACCTTACACACAACGCGCAACACAAATTCGTTACGCACCGTTTCAGCCA
>Ga0066445_1000164_pt1 | contig 20194 bp, 19 predicted proteins | sample LakWasMet67_HOW9_2_FD_59533 | JGI IMG/M metagenome (GOLD analysis project Ga0066445, IMG submission 59533) | Freshwater sediment methanotrophic microbial communities from Lake Washington under simulated oxygen tension - Sediment Metagenome 67_HOW9 | ecosystem: Environmental > Aquatic >...
GCCGGTCAGCAGCGCGGCGCGGATGTCGCCGGGCGTCAGGCCGGCGCCCAGCTGCAGTGCGACCGCAGTGCGGTTGCGCAGCGCCTGCCAAGTGTGTGCGGGCGCGCCGGCGGCGTCAGCGCCGCTGGCAGGGTCCAACAACCAGGAGACGAGCGCTCGCGCTTCGTGGGCATTCAGGTGGTCGGGCAAGGGCGTCTTGTCCGCCGCATTGGCGTGGCGCCATTCGGGCGTGGCCATGAGCAGATCGTGCGCGGCCGAGTTGCGTGGAACGCCGCAGGCTCTGGCGCGGTGCGACAGCACCTCATCGGCCAGCGACAACAAACGCCAGGCGTAGCGCGCGCTCAGCTCATCGGCGCCGCCACGCGAAAGAAGGTACGCCTCGAGGTGGGCCGCCTTCAGCGCGTCCAGCTGCAGGCCACGGCCGACACACCAGGCTGCAAGCGCGGTCCACATGCTGCGGTACACGGCCACCGACGATTGCTCGCGAAGAGCACCGAACTGCTCGCGGGAGCGGAGCCATGCATCGAAAGCCTCGGTGTAGGTCTGAGGGCTCGTTGCGGCGGGTTCGTCGAAGAGATTGAGGGTGGTGGAGTGCATGGGAATGTGCGTCCTTGCGCCTTTCAGTTCACTGTATAGATAACCATGGCTGGGTGCCAGTTCTTCGGCGGCTGACGCGAGCCTTGGGCGCGAGCCGAAGGCAGATGAACTAACAGCGAGGCGCTTCGCTTTCGGCGGCGGTATTGGCGTGGTGGCACATCCCTTGTGCTGTTAGTTCGGCGAAGGTCGGACTGGCCAGGGCGGGCCGCATATTGCCTATCGGCTCAGCGTTCGAGGTACCCGCAAGCCGCCGTCATCACCGACGCGACGAGGCCGCGGCGAAGGGCCTGAACTGGTGTGAGGCCGACCAGGCTGGCTTTGGGAAGATGCAGAAACTGGTTCTGACTGCCACGGGGCAGAGATGCGAGAAGCACACGGACTTCGTGAAGGCGGCTTGCCAATCGAAGGCGGTTCTCTAGCTGCCAAATTCGGCGCCGTTTGCGCATGGCAACCATGGTGATGACTTGGGATGTAGCTCAGGGGCTGTGCTCGACCTTGACCTGCAGCTGGTCCATTGCGACGCGCACCAGGCTCTGCGCGATCGCGTCGACAAAGCTGTCGCTTGACCAATGCTCCGGGTTCTCGTGGCTTCTGACGATCTCTTCGGTGATCGGCCAGATGATGCCGATGTACCGGTACAGGGTGCTTGAGTCGATCGCGTTGACCACCGGCCTCAAGGCGGCAACGCGAAGCTTTTCCACAGGGGTGAATGCAGGTCTCGGTGAGCGGCATTGCTGTTGAGCCTGTTTGAGCATGCATTCCGCATGGTCGGTGTCGCCGCGCCTCCGTGAATCGATGAACGCCTGAAGCACGTCGTCTGTTGCGCCGGCCAGGGCCATGCGTCGAACGCCGTCCACAACGCTGGACTCGACATCGTCGGATCCCATGTGCTGTCGCCTAAGCCTCGGCGGCCGAAGAGTGCGGGTCGAGGCCCACGCTGCCAATGGCACTGACCAGGGACGGACCATCCTGCGCCGCAGCGCTGCGCACCCACGCAGGGTCGTTCACCAGAAGGAAGGCACCGAAGTCCCGGAAGTCCCAGGCGCCAATGCCGGAGGGTTGATGAGTTGGTGTGTGATCGCCAGCAGTGACCGCTGGCTGCCGGGTCATCTTGTCCGACGCTGAAGATTTCGGTCTACTCATCGTTCGGTTCGCCCGTCTGTTGGAAAAGCCGGCGGCAGCCGGTTCATCGACGCAGTTCCCGGTATCGATTCCGTTGGGCCGGCGATCGTTCTTGTAGGTCATCATCACCGGCGACCTCAGAGCCGAGCATCGCATCCAGAACCGCACCTCGTGGCAGCTTGATCAGCCAGGCCAAGGCGCGTAGGGACTGAACGACAACGTAGCCGCCGAAGACGATGGTGAGCAGGGCGTCGAGGTCCATGGTCGCCGGTTCATCGGCTCTCAGGCACAAGCGAGTCGATAGGCAACCATTCAGCAGCCGGCCTGTTCGCCAGGTTTCGGTAGCGTTGGTCGTACTGCACCAGGACGAGCGGCGGCCGGACTTCGACGATCGTGCCGAGTGTCGTTCTGTCGCCGACCTGGGGATTGCTGCGGAGCCGCTGCATCTCGGCGAGCTTCTGCGCCTCGCGTTCTTGCAGTCTTGCCGTTGCCTGTCGCGAGCGATCGTCCTCACGCTGTCTGTAGGCGGCACCGAATTTCGCTGCCTGTTCGGCAGTGAAGAAGGCGCGCGTCAAGCGACTGAGGACCTTGCCGTCCTTCACTTCAGTCTCGCCTTGACGGCCCGGAGCGCTCACCATCACAGCGACCAAGGCCTGGCCTCCCTTGGCCACACAGCCGACTGCCGTGACCGCGACAAACGACAGGCCGCTCGCCTGCTCGGCGTTCGACTTCGCTGCCAGGCCATCCTGAAATGTGCTCGCTGTCGCGTTGGAGCGAGCGAGTTGCTGGATCTGGCCGCTGGCGCCGCCTTGCGCCGAGCACCAGCGGGCGAAGCGGTCATTGGCGCCTTCGATGGAGCTCAGGGCGTTCGCCGAGACGGCGACCTTCGTGATGCCCGAAGGGTAGTCCGTTGATTCAAACGGCTGGCCAGCAAAGGTCGCGACGAAGTCGGGCCACGCCGTGGGCTCCGCGGGGGCAACCGTCGCGCAGCCGGCGACCAAGCCGGCCAGCGCCAGGATGAGTTGCGAACGTGAAGCCGAGAGAGTCGCTTTCATAGACGTCGCGGTGACAACGGTTCACCAAGTCAGTATTCGTTCCGGTCGATGCCTCGGGCCTGGAAGTACCGTTCACGTTCCAACGGATCCTCCCAGCGGCCCCAGGCCTTCCGGTGGTCCCAGATGCCCGAAGGCGGCAGGTCGCCTTCGTCGTCCGCGCCGCTATCCGCCGGCTGCGCCTGGCCAGAGCCGTCGCCCAAAAAGAGGCTGCCGACAAACCCGATCACGAGCGCGGTGGCGGCTAGCGACACGAGTGACTCCAAGAATGCATCCAACATGATGAGTTAAAGATAACGTGGTTTAGATTCTCCTGTGCCGCGACGCTTTTGTCGATGGCAAAACGGACAATTCAAGTTGGACGCCCGCGGGGGGCGACGACCGCAGACCCTGTTGTGGCTCAAGCGTTTGGCACGGCGGTTCGTTCCGTGAGAACGAGACTCGGAGTGGCTCAGGAAGCGTTGGCGCTGCAGGCCAAGGTGGAGAGGTCGCACCTCGGCAAGATCGAAAGAGGGGAGCACATGCCGACGCTGGCGCTAGTTCTGAAGATCGCGCGTGCCCTGCAGGTGAGCTCAGCGGACCTCATGCTCGAGACGGAGGCGCTGCTTCCCGCGGACTACCTGGCTGCGGAATCGTCGACGTGACTTGGCGCTTGGCGGGCGACCGCACTGCCGGCAGTCCAAGCGTTGCAGGAACGCTGGTACATCGACTTGGCACGTCAATCCGTTGAACGGACCAATCCCTTGAGCGGACCCCGAATCTATGATGCCTCGTCATTCCCATCGAGCAAACCACGTAGAACAGCATGCCGCGCTTCCTGCACACGGCCGACTGGCAGATTGGCCGGCGCTACTCCCAGTTCGATCCTGACGACGCCGCACTGCTGGCCGAGGCGCGCACCCTAGTCGTCGAGAAAATCGCGGCACTCGCGACTGATCGTGCGGTTGACGCAGTCCTCGTCGCGGGCGACGTGTTCGACGCCCAGACGGTCAGCGACCGGGTGATCCGCCGCCTGTTCGCAGCAATGAGCGGCTTCGCCGGCCCATGGGTCATGATCCCCGGAAACCACGATGCGGCGCTGTCGGAATCGGTCTGGACGCGGGCGGAGCGCCTGGGGGCCGTGCCGGCACACGTGCATCTGGCGCTCACTGCCGGCGTGATCTCGCTCGAGCACTGCAAGGCGGCGGTCCTTTGTGCCCCATTGACCCAGCGGCACACCTACAGCGACACCACCGATGTCTTCGATGGGCTGCAGACCCCAGACGGGTGGCTGCGGATCGGCCTGGCACATGGCAGCGTCGAGGGCATCCTGCCCAGCGAGATCGACTCGGCCAACCCGATAGCATCGAACCGTTGCCAGACGGCCCGGCTCGACTATCTCGCGCTCGGCGATTGGCACGGCCTGAAGATCGTCAACGAGCGCTGCGCGTACAGCGGCACGCCCGAGCAGGAGCGCTTCCGCGGCAACGAACCTGGGTACTGCATCGTCGTCGACTTCGATGGCCCCGGCGCGCTACCGAAGCTGGAACCGGTGCACGTCGGCCGCCACCAGTGGTCGGACCTCGCGCTCAGCGTCGCAGTGCCGACCGATATCGACCAGATCTGTGCGCGGCTGGCCTCGCTCGCTGGCGACGACGTTGTGCAGGTCGCCATCTCGGGCCGCACCGACCTGTCCGGCCACCGGCGCCTGACCGAAGCGCTCGGTCGCGCGGAAGCCGCGGTGCGATCTCTCCGATCCGAACTTGCGGACCTCCTGCTGTTGCCGACCGAGGACGACATTGCGGCGCTGCACGCCGACGGCTACCTCGCCCAGGTGATCGCAGAACTGCGGGACGAGCAAGCCGATGTGCGGTACGCTGAGCAGGCACGGGTCGCCCGTGAGGCGCTGGCGATCCTGTGCAGCGCACTGGATCCCGGGGTGTCGTCCGGCACTGCGGTAAGGGCACCGGCATGAGGGTCCAGCGCCTGCGCCTCAGTCAGATCCGCCGCTTTCGGGGGACGCTGGAGATTCCTGACTTCTCGCCAGGCATCAACCTCTTCTGCGGCCCAAACGAGACTGGCAAGAGCACGATCGCACGCGCGATCCGTGCCGCGTTCTTCGAGCGCTACCGCTCGAGCGTGCTCGAGGACCTGCTGCCAAAGGGCGAGGTGCCCACGAGCTGTTCGCCGACCGTGGAGATCTCCTTCGAGTCCGGTGGCCAGCAGCACACGCTGCTGAAGACCTTTTTCGCCAAGAAGCGTTGCGCCTACACCCGCGACGGCGAAGCGCTCGACGGCGAGGAGGCAGAGGAGGCCGTCTCCCGCCTGCTCGGCTTCGGCTACGCCGGCAAGGGCGCCAGCAAGCCCGAGCACTGGGGCATCCCCGGGCTGCTGTGGATCGAGCAGGGAGACGGCCACCGCATCGACGAGCCGGTGGAGAGTGCTGCCGACTACCTGCGCACCGCGCTCGAATCCACCGTTGGTGCCGTGGCCAGCACTGCGGGCGACGATGTGCTCGCCACGCTTCGCGAGCAGCGCGACCAACTGCTCACGCCGGGCACCGGCAGACCACGCGGTGCCTACCAGGAGGCCGGCCGTGAGCTGGCGGAGGTTCGGGAGCAGGGCGCCGCGCTGGACGCCCAGATCGCGGCCTACCGAGACGACGTGGACCGCCTGACCGGCCTGCGGGCCCAGCACGACGCTGATGCGAAGGCAAGGCCCTGGGAGGTCTTCAAGGCCAAGCTCGAGGCAGCCCGACAGGAGCTTGTCGCCGCGGAGCGTCTGCAAGGCGAACACGAGCAGCAGCTTAAGAACGTCGCGACCTCGAGTACGAACCGCGAGCTGCTGGCCGAGCGCTTGCGAACGTTCTCCGACCAGCGCGCCATGCTCGCGCGCCGGCAGGAGGCTCTGGTCGCTGCGAAGCAGGCACTCGAGGCTGCCCAGGCGGCAGCGGCCCAAGCCGAGCAACGGCGCGATGCAGCCGCTCGCGTATCCGATGAGGCTCGTACGCGCGTCGCGCTCGCCGAAGCCGAAGAGAAGCGCCGCACCCTGAACGAGCGGCTGGACCAAGCGTCCTCGGAGGCGGCGCGCCTCGAAGCCGCTCTGGCCAAGGCGCTGGAGCAGGCCGAAGAGCTGGCCCGGCACAACGCGACGGTCGACGCGAACCGGCAGTCCGCAGCGGATGTCGAGGCGGCCGTGCGCGCCCGCGATACGCTGCGTGAACGCGAAATACTGCAGAGTGCCGCGGCTACCGCGATCACCTTCGCGCTGCATCCCGGGATTGCTGCCACCCTCGACGGCAAACCGGTCGCTCCATATTCCGAGCACCGAATCACGTCCACAGTACAGATCCAGATCGAGGGCGTGGGCAGCATCGGCGTGCGCCCGGGCGACAGCGACGTCGCCGACCTCGCTCGCCAGGTCGAGGAGGCGAGGGCAGCGGCCGAGCGCGCTCTGGCCAAGCTCGGCGTGGCGAGCGTAGACGAAGCCCGCTCGCGTCAGGACCGCTTTAAGCAGGCACAGGCTGACGCCAAGGCTGCCGAGTCAATGCTCGGCCTGACCGCGCCGCAGGGCGTCGACAAGCTCCGTTCGGCGCTCGCCGCGGCAACGCAAACCCGTGCTGAGGCGGCCAATCAGCAGCAGGCCCTGCCTGCTGCTCCCGATGGCGGCGTCAGTGGCGGCCAAAGCGTCGACCTGACCGAAGCGCGCGCCGCAAATACGGCCGCGATCGAACGGTTGGAGCAGGCTTCCGCCGCCCACCTTGCAGCGGCCAAGATGTTGGCCACCGCGCAAGCCGGAGAGCAGGCGGCGGCCGCCGAGGTCGGCAAATTGCGCGTGGCAGTCGACCAGGCGCAGTCCTCGGGGGTCGAGGACAACACGCAGGCCTTGCTCGCGAAGGCGCTCGCCGACCAGGAGGCCGCCAAGGCGCAGGCGGCGGAGCTCGCGAAGCGCATTGAGCAGTCGCAGCCGGACGTCCTGCGGCAGGACGTGCAGCGGCTGCAGTCGAGCATGGAGCAGTCCCTGGCGACGCACAACCAACGCGGCAACAGCATCGCCGCGCTCGAAGCCCGGCTGGAAGTGGCCGGCGCGAATGGCATCGAGGAGCAGCGCGAGGAACTGCGTGTGCGCGAGCAAGCGTTGTCACGCCGTCTCGCGGAGCTCCAACTGCGGGCCAAGGCGCTGAGCCTGCTGGTGGAGCGGCTGGAGACCAAACGCCAGGCGCTGACGGCCAAGCTCCAGGCGCCGCTGCAGGCGAGGTTGGATCACTACATGCGGCTGCTTTTCCCGGGCGCACGACTCGGCCTTCAGGAAGACCTCACACCGGCCGTGCTTGAGCGCGGTGTCGGCACAGATGCCGTGGACTTCGGTCAGCTCAGTCACGGAGCGCGAGAGCAGATCGCGCTCATCAGCCGCCTGGCCTATGCGGACCTGTTGAAGGTGGCCGGCAAGCCGACGCTGATCTTGCTCGACGACGCACTCGTCAACACCGACAGCCGGCGGCTCGATCTGATGCAGCGCGTGCTGTACGACGCTGCGCAGCGGCACCAGATGCTGCTTTTCACCTGCCACCCGGAGCGCTGGGCTGGCCTTGGGGTGCCGGCGCGAGAGGTTGCAGGTTTTGTCAGGCGAGACGGAGCAGCCAACTCGGAGCCACAAGTGGCTTGAACCGCAGTACAAGCGGCGCTGGCGAAGGTGTCCTGCCAAGTGGAGTTAGAACTAAACCGCTGACGCGGTGGCGGCGCGGGACGAAGTTGGTGTGCTGGAGCCGTGAGTCGTACCTTGATCCTGGGGGCTGTTCCCCGGATCTCGGAGATGACGATGACACCGCTGCGCCAACGCATGATCGATGCGATGGTGTTGCGCGGCTTTGCTGCGCGCACCCAGGAGACTTACCTGACCGCCGTGGGCCAGTTGGCCCGGCATCACCATCGCAGCCCGGAGTTGCTCAGCGACGAGCAGATCCAAGGCTATCTTCTGCATCTCCTGCAGGAGCGCCACCGCTCGCGATCGACCGTCAACATCACCGCCTGCGCCATGCGCTTCCTGGTCTGTGACGTGTTGGGCCAAGCCGAGCGGCGTCCGCAGATCCCTCTGGGCCACCAGCCCCAGCGCCTACCCGAGGTCCTGTCTCGCGCCGAGCTGGCAGCCTTGCTTGGCGCGCCGATGTCGATGAAGGCGCGCACCTTCCTGATGACGGCCTACGCCAGCGGCCTGCGCCTGAGCGAGCTGTGCAGCCTGCGGGGCTGCGATATCGACTCGGCCCCCGATCGCATGTGCATCCGCGTCGTCCAAGGCAAGGGTGGGCAGGATCGGTATAGCCTGCTCGATGCGGGTCTGCTGGCCCAATTGCGGCTGTATTGGCGGACCTGTCGCAGCCATGCCGATGGTGCAGGCTGGCTGTTCCCAGCGCGCGCGAACCCATCGCGCCATCTGGACAGTGCCAGCGGCCAGCGCTACTACTACGTCGCCCGCGACGCCGCCGGCATCACCAAGCTCGGCGGCATTCATACGCTGCGCCACTGCTTTGCCACCCATCTGCTGGAGGCCGGCGTCGATCTGCACAGCATCAGCAAGTTGCTCGGCCACGCCCAACTGAGCACCACCAGCCGCTACTTGCGCATGGCCCGGCCTGGCCACAGCGCAGGCGATAGCGCCTTGGCGTTGCTGTCGCAATTGCCCAAGCCGCCCCAGTTGTCACCACCGCCACCACCCCCACCACCACCGTCAGCACCGGCCAGACACTGAGCCCGGCGCACCCTTGAGTGCCACCCTGGCCGAGGTGCTTCGCACCTTCGGCCCGGCCTTCCTGAGCAAGCCCGTGCACAGCCCTGCGCTGAGCACGGCGCAGGCCCGTGTCTGGCGCGACATCGTGTCTTGCCGCACCCCGGCACGCGGGGGCACGCGCCAGCAGTGTGATCAGTGCGGCCGCGAGCAGTGCCTGTTCCATTCTTGCCGCAACCGCCACTGCCCACAGTGCCAGAACAGCGCCCGCGATGCGTGGCGCTGCGCGCAGTTGGCCGAGTTGCTGCCCGTCCCGTACTGCCATCTCGTCTTCACCCTCCCGCACGCCCTCAACGGCCTGGCCCAGGCCCACCCGCGCTGGGTCTACCGCACCATCATGCAGTGCACAGCGGCCACGCTTACCGAGTTCGCCGCCAACCCGCAGTGGCTGGGCGCCATGGGCGCGTTCACCCTGGTGCTGCACACCTGGACGCAGGATCTGCGCCGACACATCCACGTCCACGCCCTGATGGCCTGCGGCGGCCTCGATGCCCAAGGGGCCTGGTGCACGCCCAGGCGCAGCCCGACCTTCTTGTTCCCGGTGCACGCGCTGTCCAAGGTCTTCCGCGGCAAGTTCCTCGCCGCCCTTGCGCTCGCGGCCAAGCTCGGCCAGTTGGGGCGCGACCCCGCCAGCACTGAGGCCGCGCGGCAGGACCGCTTGAAGGTGCTGCTCCACCACGACTGGGTGGTGTATGCCAAGACCCCACTGGCCGGCCCCGAGGTGGTGCTCGACTACCTCTCGCGCTACACCCACCGGGTGGCAGTCTCCAACGAGCGCATCCTCGCCGTCGACCCCGCCACCGGCGTGCGCCTGCGCGTTCGCGCCGACAACCACGGCGGCAAACGCACCGTCCTGATCGACGGCCCCACCTTCATCGCCCGCTTCCTGCAGCACGTCTTGCCGCCTGGCTTCAAGCGCATCCGCCACTACGGCCTGCTCAGCCCAGCCGTCAAGACCCAGCGCATGGCCGCTGCCCGTGCGGCGCTGGCCATGCCCGCCCCCAACGCCAAGGCCCAAGAGGACGCCGCAGCCTTCCTCAAGCGCGTGGCCGGCATCGACGCCACATGCTGCCCGCACTGCCGCACCGGCCGCTGGTTCACCGTGGAGGTCTTGCCTGCCAAGCCCTGTGCTCGACCAAGCCTTGACCTTCAGTGCCGGGGGCCACCGTGATCCACCCGCACCCTGTCACTGCCCCGCATGCCACCGCTGGCAGCCAAACCTGCCAGGCTTGGGTTCGTCCCGAACCGCCGAAATGCCAGGCTCAACACCACCGCAGGCCTGCCCAGCATCACCGCCAACCAAATTTGATACCCCAGCGCTCACCGCCTCGCTGCCACCCCCCAAAGACCTACCCTCAAAGGCCTCCCAAATCGTCCAGCTGAACCTTACATTCCCCAACAGCACCACCTGCCACCAGCGAGCGGCGGTTCAGTCCAACGAGGTCTATCTGACGCCACCAGCGTCGGTGCGCTTGACCAGCTTTGGCGGGGCGTCAGATAAACGCTTTTCGTTATCAGGACGTCATTTGGCGGTGCAAATTCCAGACAGTCTGTGAAGGCCGTTCCATGTACCTCGAGCAGCGGCATGCGCAGTAGGTATCCCCGGGTCGATCCACCTCGAAGGACACAAACCTGCCGAAACAAAAGTCTTGCCGCCAACATGCTCACCCAGCGTCGCGAACAGGCCGCCGAGTCTGGCGTCAACTCGATTCGAGGGTGCCGGGGCACCACCGCTCCAGGCAGAGCCGAAGGCTCGTCGAGCTAAGCGGTTTCCGCAGCAGGGCATCCAGGCCGAGTTGTCGGAGGTGCACCTCGTCGGTCGGCAAGTCTTCGCTCGTGATCGCCACGATGGGAAGTCGCGGAGCGGATGCTCTGGGGGGGTCTCGTTCGAACTGTCGAATGTGGGCCGTTGCCGCCAACCCGTCCATTACCGGCATTTGAACGTCCATCAACACGATGTCAAAGTCTTGGCCCTGTACAACGAGCTGGACCGCGACTGCACCGTTCGCTGCCTCGAAGGTCAGCGCGCCCCACGATTCGAGCAATGCAGTCGCGACTTCCCGGTTGACGGCGTTGTCATCGACGATCAGGACACGCAGGCGATTGCCGGGACTGGGCCGACCGCGGGGCTGGAGAAGAGGCGTATCCATGGGAAATTCTAGGATCAGCCTCTGGCCGTCATAGCGCGGCGCCGAGAGCGGCAGCGGCATCGAATCCGAAACCCCAGCGGCTTGGGGTCGAGCCGGGCACTAACGAACGGACCCGGCCCAACGGCAGGATCACCAACGGCCAAGGTGAGGACACGGAACGAAGCGAGGCACGCCCGTCCTCAGGCGTCAGCGCGCCAGTAGCCGACGCAGCCCGTAGCTGAGCGCGTCGACGAGCCCCACCAGCAGCATGGCCAGCAGAACGGTGGGCGGTCTTGTCCATGTGGAACAGGCCCATGTGGAATGACAGCAACTGCCCGAGGCCGCCCGCCCCGACGACGCCGAGGACCGCAGCGGCGCGGATGTTGTTCTCCCAGCGGTAAAGGGCGCAGCTCATCAACTGTGGCAGAACCTGTGGAGGCTATCTTCCCACTGCTCAGATCGTCCCCGCGCTCCGGGCGAAGCGTGTGACGGCCAGTCGTAGTCGTCAGGACGAGCGACCCGGAAGCATCGACCTCAGGACGTTGTCGCGCCAAACAAAGTGGTGCACGAGCGCGGCGGCGGCATGCAAACCTGCGACCCAGACAATGGCATCGCCCAGGAAAGTGTGAACGTCACCCCAGTCAATTTTCTTTGCCCAGGCCCAGCTGCCAAACAGCTGGGTCGGGTCGAGGCGCATTCCGGCAAGCAGGGTCAGGGGTTGGTGGTCCCCTGCGAGTGTCAAAACCGCCGTCACCGGTGTGGCCAGAAGCAGGATCCAGAGCACGGTACGAACCGCTACAGCGGCAATGTGCGCCCAATCGGAGCCTGACGCCGACGGTGGTGTGGGCCGGACCGAGACCCATAGCAGTCGAACCACCGTGAGCAGAAAGATGATCAGACCGATCGACTCGTGCGCGACGATGTCGATGCGAGTTCCCGGATCTACTCCGGCGTCCACCAGCTTGCCGAAGTCACCCGGCCCCAGTGCAAAGGCCGCAATCACGGCGATGGCCGCCAGCCAATGCAAGGTCATGCTGAAGGCATCGTAGCGATCGCGCTTTGTGGTGATCATGCATTCTCTCCGGGGTGTTGGAACTGGGTCGACCGTTGTCGATGGCACGGTGCAAAGTGGACTTCCACCGACAGTCCTGACCAGGCCTTGCTGACCTCGCTCGAGGTCGACAACTTGAGGCCATGTCGGTCCGCCACGGCCTTGACAATGGTGAGTCCGAGGCGGAACCTAGGGATCCTTGTCAGGTGTGGCCTGTCAGCGTGTCAAAGGTATGTAGCAGGTCCGACAACGCGGCCTTGCAGTCTTCTAGTGTCGGCTTGTCGGCACGCAATGCTTGGAGCGCGCGATCGATGGACTTGTCGAGCACATGCCAGTCCGCCGCGGCTCGCGGCTTGAGGCCCGCCTCCGCCGAATCCCAGGCCACCTCCAGGTCCTTGATGCGGCTCTTGGCCGCGCCCAGATCGCCTTTGTCGACGATCGCGGAGACGTCGATGGCGATGGCACGAAATGCCGACAGGTCTCCGAGTTTTGAAACCGCCGGTGATGTGGCGACCCCGGCCGGTGCGCGGTCGATGGCCGGGGGTGGGGCGGAGGTGTTCGAGCTCTCGCTGTTTGAGCAGCCAGCTGCGAACGTCGCTGCCGCCAGGGCAAACGCGGCGATCATTGGTCGAAGGGGTGGGATTGGGATGGCCATGAGGGATTCCGAAAGCTTGAGAGGAGGCCGATGCGTCGCTAGACGCGTCGAGCGGCTTGGCGGCCGTTCATGCCGATCTGCGCGACCGCAACGAGTACCACGATCACCGAGAGGAACAAGGCGCTGGTCCACGGGGCACCCATCCCGAGGCCGCCGTACGCCTTTGCCTGGGTCAACAGATCTCCAAGCGCGGCGCCGAACGGCCGAGTGAGGATGTAGGCCAGCCAGAAGGTCAGGACGGGAGGTCCGCCAAGTCGCCATGCGCCAAAGGTCACCGCGATGAGCGCACCGAACGTCGCGGCGCCCCAGACGAAGCCCAGGCCCAGGGCCTCGGTGGCCAGATCTCCTGCAGCCGTGCCGAGCGCGAATGTGCACAGGATCGCGACCCAGTAGAAGGACTCGCGCCGACGGTTCACGACGTCCGTGATCGACAGCGTGCCTTCCAGCCGGTGCCAAACGATGAAGATGGCCGCCAGCAAGGCTGCGAAGGCGCCTGTGCTCAGGTACAGGCTCACGCCCCAGCCGTCGGTGAGCAGGTCGGTGATTTGAGTGCCAACAACGCTGACCAGCACCACGGTGAGCCAGTAAATCCAGGGCGTGTAGCGCCGGGTGCGCAGTTGGATGAACAAGGCCATGACCAGCAGGGCGGCCATGACGCTGCGAGTGGCCAACTGCCCCCAGCCCGCGTTCACGGCCAGGAAGTCCGCGCCGGTTTCTCCGACGGTGGTGGACATGATCTTGATGATCCAGAACGACAGCGTGACCTCGGGTACCTTGTTCAACAGCGAGGGTGCAGGGGTGGTTAAGGCGTTCATTGGGTTGGATCTCGGGGGCAATTCGGTTTGCTCGTACTGTCCGCCTGAAGACTTAGCCCAGTCATAGGCTCCATGGCTTCCCGCAGCACGCGCCTCGTTCCCTGAAGGTCGTCCGCTGTGACCGCAAGGAACCGGCGGACACCAGCTTCGCCGCCTTGCGGTTCGGCTAACGCCGGCAGGTTGCGGCTGGATGCTTTGGCCTCTGCGGGGATCGAACGCATAGCGAACAATCTGGTCGGCACGCAGAAGTGGCGTCGAAGGCTCCGCACGCGAGTCGCTGGCATGCGCACAGTCTCCGCGGCATCGACTTAATCGCGACTTAATCTGCGGAGGACTGGCGGACCTGACTCGGCTGGTTGAGTCAACCAGGCAAGGCGTGACGCAACAGAGGCCGAGCCAAAGACCTCGCCAAGGCATCGCGGCGACAGTGAATGTCATCGGTACAAGCCGAGCCCAAGCAGGAGAAGACTACTTTCGCGCGATCGTCAATAGATGAACGGCACCAAGCGGTATCGAACCTTTGATCGATATTCGCGCCATGCAGGAGCGCATTCGCTGTTTCGATGGATGGCCTCTTCCCACCTGATGCGCACGACTTGAACCACGAACAGGGCCAGGATGACGAGCGCGTTTCGTACGGAGGCGTTGCTGAGCAGAAAGGCCAGGTCCCCAATCAGGTAGCCGAGGTAGATGGGGTGTCGGACGAAACGGTATGGACCTCGGGTCACGAGCCCTCTCACAGCAGGAAGAACGCCGAACGAGCGACCAAGGGTCGCTTTCGACAACACGGCCAACGCCAGCCCGCCAGCTTGCAGCGAGGCACCGACCAGATCGGGAATCAGCGGCGTCGTATCTGCGACTTCGAGCAAGAGGAAGTAGCTCGAGGTATAGACGGTCGCACCGATGGCCAGGACCGATGCATCGCGTTGGCTGGCGCGCCTGGCGAACAGGATCAGCAGCAAGGTGAATGCCTCTGTCACCAGGAGCATCAGCAGGCTGAAGGGATGACCGGTAGTCCGCCAATTGTTGAACGCCGCTAGGAGCAGGAGCAAGTAGGCGACCACTGCAAACGAACGCAGCAACCACTCGGTGCCCAGTCCTCGGTGCTGCATCAGTCAGCCGATGCGCTGAACAATGGCTGGGCGTCCCTCCGAGCTTGGCTCCGGTTCGTTTCCTGGCAGCAAGCCGCTCGAAGGCCTTGAGCCGGCTCGTCAGGGACTGACGTCAGCGGCCAGCATTCAGGCAGCCGGCGCGAGGCGTAGGCAGCGCGCGGGCGCCCGACCTGTGCGGCCAGGACAGTCGACGTCGCCAGCCTGTCGAATCGGGAGCCCACGTCGGAACGATTGCGAGGATGGTTGCAGGTCACGAAGCCGTCGCGCGCCTCGCACGGAGTGTGCGCGTGCCCACGACGAGGATCGGCAGCATTGACAGCGCCACGATGGCCATCGTGATGGCGCTCAAGTTATCGCGCACCAGCGGTTGTGCCCCCAGGAAGGCACCTGCATACACCAGCGAGGCGACCCACAACACAGCGCCGACCACATTGAACATGGCGAAGCGCAGGTAGGGCATGCTGCCGGCCCCGGCGAGAAAGGGCGCCAGTGTCCGGACGATGGGGACGAAGCGCGCGATGACGACTGTGGGTGAGCCGAATCGCTCGAAATAGCGGTGTGTGGCGTCGAGATGGGACTGCCGCAGCCACCGCCCGCGCAGTCGTTCTAGGACCAGCGGAGCCGCCCGTCGGCCGACGGCGAAATTCAAGGCGTCTCCCAGGATGGCTGCCAGCGTCAGCGCGAGCACTGCAAGGTGCACGTTGAGCCCGTTGGCCGCCACGACCGTGCCGGTGAGGAAGAGCAAGGAGTCGCCGGGCAGGAAGGGCGCAACCACCAGGCCCGTTTCGGCAAAGATGACGACGGCCACGGCGGCCAAGGCCCAGGCACCGTAGGCAGCGACCCACTGTGTCAGGGTCTGGTCGATGGACAAGGTGGAGAAGGCCAGGGTCGTGAGCATGGATTGAGGCCAAGCGCGGAGGTGGTTGAGCGAGGCATGCGAGGCACGGCGCCGGCGGTGGATCAGAAACTCGTCTTGGTCTTGACGAGGAACTGGACCTTCTTGATATCGGCCGAGGCATTCAGCGGGAATGCGATGTCGACGTGCAGCACATTGCTGAATGCCGCACGTGCGCTGACGATCCGCAGCCCGAATCCCGCATTGCTGAGCCAGCCCGGATTCAGGGTGTTGGGGTTGTCGCCACCCCAGGCGCGACCGGCGTCGAAGAAGGCAGCTCCGCCAACGCGGAACAGCCGCCAGACATACAGGTCCGTGTAGAAGCGCTCCTCGACGGTGAACAGGGCGCGCCGTGTCCCGCTCTGGTAGCGCAACGGGTAGCCCCGCAGCCCGCTGTCACCCCCCAGCAACAGGGTGTCCGCCGGATCGGGGTGCGTCAGCAGGTCGCCCGCCGCCGAGGCATAGAAGAGCCAACGCGGACTCTGCGGCAGGTAGTACTGCGCCTGGGCACCCAGGCGCTGGCGCCGAATCTGAGCGCCAGCGTATTGCCCCTCGATGGTGCCGGCTGTGATCAGCGTGTGGTCGGCAAACGGCTCGAAGCCGCGACTGATCGTGCCCGCGTAGACCAGCGCATCCCGGCTGGACCCAAGCCCGGTGGAGGCCCAACCCAGCTGGAGGGTCGAAGCCAATCCCAACGCGAAGAACTCGGGCCGGCCGATCAGGTTGCGGTTCAATTCGCGTTCGAAGCGATCCTCGATCAGGGCATACCGGACAAACGGCGTGACCAGCTTTTCATCGGTGGGCAACCGCGCTGGCGCAACCAGGCCGGGTTCTGCTGCGTAGGTGTCGGTGCGGTAGGCCAGCCCCAGTGTGTAGCGCTGCACCCAGCCGTCGACGAGGCCTGGCGACCAGCCCGCAAAGACCTCCGCCTGGTCCTGCCGGTGGCGGTACTGGCTCGCCACGTTGCCCGCGTTGTAGATGGCATCGATGCGATCGTCCTTCGATGCCGACATGCCCGCGCTCCAGCGCGAGTCCAGCGCATAGAAGGGCCGGACCACGGACGCCGCATCGCGCCGGCCGTCGCTGTTGGTCGCGTGGCTGAACTGGACCGAGGTCCAGGTGCCGAAGACCCGGTCGCTGGAGAACTGGAACTCGTTGCTGGAACGGTCGACGTTCCTGGAGTGGCCGAAGCTCACCGAAGTACCCGTGCCGAACAGGTTGTATTCCTTGAGGCGAATGCCGCTGGAGTTGGCGCCACCCGATCGACCGGCGCTGAATCCAGGATCCAGCGACCAGGTGTCGCGGGTCAGCACCTCGATGTCGACCACACCGTCGTGATAGGCGGCGGGCCGAAACTGCACGTCGTAGAGATAGCGGTTGCTGCGCAGCAGACGTTCGGTCTCGTCAAGCAGGCGCTGCGAGACGCGCTCACCGCTCTTGAAGAGCAGAGCCCGCTGGATGACGCTGGGACGGGTCTGGATGTGCAGCGCGTTGGCCCATCGGAAGAGCCACTTGTCTTCCTTGGGGTCGCTGATGTCGAAGATGTCCTGTGGAACGACGCGTATCTCGCCGATCGTGGCCCCGGCCGCTTCCAGTTCGGCAAAACTCGGCAGCGGCTGCTCAGGAAGCGCCTGTGCCTGGGCCAAGCCATGGATGCTGGCAAGCAAGGTGAGCCCTTGCAGCCAGGCAAGACGTCTCGGTCGCAACCAGTTGACGAGACCCGCACGCGTTTGAGAGCGAGGGTCGGCCCAGGATCTGTTCAGGTGGCGTATCACCCGGGTATCGTCGACGGCGCCGACTTAGGGGCGACTTAAGCATCAGGCCGTCTGTGTCGCGGCCTGAAGCGTTTGCCGCTGACGGCCGGCACAGGGCCCGTGGCTTTGCCGCCACGCATTAAGTCCCGCTTAAGAAGTCGGCCCCGAGCATCTGAACTCGCTGTGGTTCGTGTCGGGCTCAGCGCTGACGGTCCCTGGAGCGATGACCAACCTGCACCTCTTCCAACTGATCAATGCACCGCCAGGGATGAGCCCACAGCAACTGCTCGTGGCCACCCTGCTGGCGAGCTGGCTCATCGTCCTGGTACCGGTCACGATGGCGATCGGATGGTTGCGCGGAGAGGACGCTGCTCGGCTCGACCTGCTGCAGATGTTGCTTGCCGTCGGCATGGCCTTGTTGCTGGCCCAGGTGATCACGGTCGTCTGGCCGCAACCGCGGCCGTTTGCCCTGCACGTGGGAACGCAGTATCTCAGTCACGTCATGGACCCGGGTCTGCCGAGCGACCACGTCACCGTTTTCTGGACGCTCGCGCTGGCCAGCTTGCGCTCTCGCAGGTTCGCGCTGTGGGGATTCCCCCTGCTGGCCGTGGGCTTGGTGGTCGGCTGGAGCCGCATCTACCTGGGCGTGCACTTCCCGCTGGACATCGCCGCTGCATTGCCCGTGGCATGGGCAGGTACCATGGTTGCGGCCGTGCTGCGCAAGCACATGATGCCTCTCTACGCGCGCATGCTGTCGCTGCACGATCGCTGGATGGGCCGGCTTCTGGACTGGATGCGTTCCCTGCGCAAGACCTGAACCTGGCGACCTGAGACCCGATGAGAATCCTGTTGATCGAAGACGACGACATGATCGGCAAGGCCGTGCGCCGCGGCCTGGTCGATGCAGGCTTCGCCGTGGACTGGGTTACCGACGGCCGGGCGGCCGAACTGGCCCTGGACAACGGTGTCTACGATCTGGCAGTGCTGGATCTCGGTTTGCCCAAGAAGGACGGCATGGCCATCGTGGCCTCGCTGCGCACGACGGGCAATGCGATGCCGGTGCTGATCGCCTCCGCGCGGGACACCGTGCGCGATCGCATCGCCGGCCTGGAGGCCGGCGCCGATGACTACGTGCTGAAGCCCTTCGATCTGGACGAACTGGTGGCCCGGGTGCGTGCGCTGCTCAGGCGCAACGCCGGCAGTGGATCGCCGCTGCTCAGATTTGGGTCGCTGGTGCTCGACCCGTTGCGCAAGTTGGTGACGCAGGGCGGCGCGTCGATCGACCTGTCCGCCAAGGAGTTCGCCGTGCTGGAAGCGCTCATGCAACGCCCGGGTGCGGTGTTGTCGCGCGCGCAGCTGGAGGAGTCTGTCTACGGCTGGGGCGATGAGGTCGGCAGCAATGCCATCGAGGTGCACCTTCACCACCTGCGCAAGAAGCTGGGAGCGGCCGTGATCAAGAACGTACGGGGCGTGGGCTACCGCGTCACGGAGGATTGAGTGCGTTCCATTGAGCGCTACCTGCTGGCATGGATCATGGGGGCGCTCTGCCTCGGGGCCGTGGCCATCGTCATGGTGACCTATCTCGTCACGCTGGACGAGATGAACGAGATCTTCGATGCCGATCTGAAGAACGTCGCCGAGGCCCTCGGCACACATCACCGTGCGGGCATCGGTCCTGGGGATCCAGCACTCCCCTTTCGACCGACCCGCACCGATGTGCCGGATCCCGCCGAGATCGTGACGGTCACCTGGACACACGACGGGAAGCAGGTGTTTTCGTCGGACCCGCGGGTCGCGATCCCGTTCAGCAACCACGAAGCGCTGCAGCAGCTGCGCCTGGCGCAGGAGGACTGGATCATCTACACCGATGTCAGCGTCAACGGCGTCGCGCAGGCAGCGCAGAGGACTGCCGCGAGGCACGACACGGCTGCGGAGTCGGCGTCCAAGATCTTCCTGCCGATGGTGGCGCTCGTGCTGTTTGTCGCCGGCCTGATGGTGGTGGCCCTGCGGCGAGGGCTGAAGCCCCTGGATGCGGCAGCACAGGATGTCGCCTCGCGCACTGCGTCCTCATTGGCACCGATTCCGACGGACGCGGTACCGCGCGAGATCGGCCCTCTGGTCGAGTCGACGAACGGCCTGATGGCTCGCCTTTCAGTGGCGCTTTCGACACAGCGGCGCTTCCTGGCCGATGCGGCACACGAACTTCGAACGCCAGTGACGGCCCTGCGCCTGCAGCTGCAACTGCTCAAGCGCGCAAAGGACGACGCGGACCGGGCCGAGGCCGTCGCCGAACTGGAGGCGGGCATCGATCGCTCGCAGAGCTTGGTCGAGAAGCTGTTGCACATCTCCCGCTTCGAGCCCGATGGTGAACAGATGCGCCGTGACCCGGTGGACCTCGGCGAGTTGGTGCGCTCTGTGGTGAGTGCCATGAGCTCAAAGGCCGATCACTGCGGGCTCGATCTCGGCGCGGCCGGTGATGAGAAGGTCGTCGTCGAAGGCGATGCTGGTCAACTCACAGTACTGCTGAACAACCTGGTCGAGAACGCGCTGCGTTACACCCCCGCGGGAGGAGTCGTTGATGTGGAGGCCGCGCTGACCGAGGGGCGCCCGACGCTGCGCGTTGTGGACACCGGTCCCGGCATCCCCGAGCCCGAGCGTGAACGAGTGTTCGGTCGCTTCTACCGCGGCCCCGATGCCATCGGCCAGGCCTCGGACTCTGGAGGCACGGGTCTGGGGCTGGCAATCGTGCGGGCGATTGCTGAATTGCATGGCGCTGCCGTCACACTCCACGTGCCTCCAACAGGATGTGGCCTGGAGGTCAGGGTGGTGTTTGCTCAGGATCCGGCTTGACCGGGAATGGCGCTGAACGTGGCGTCCGACGTCATGGCCGCACTCGCCAGGATCTGGCTCATCGGCTGAAGTGTGACGGACGCGTGAGCCAGTTGCTCCTCGAACCCGGGGTCGGAGAGCACCTTGAATTCGGCGCAGCGTGCATCGATCAGCGGGTCGGCGCAGTTGAGCGCCACGCTCGGGTGGCACATCAGCAGGTCGCCCTGTCGAGAGGTGGACAGCCAGTCGGCAAGGAGTCGGCCGTAGCGTTCGGACGCGCCCGTGAAATCGTAGACACCCAGCAGTCGGCCGTTCTGCGGGTAGCCCAGTTCCTTCGCTGCGGAGGCGAGTCCTGTGGCCCCGAGGCGCTGGACGATCCAAGGCTTGAGAGCAGATCGCCAACCCCATCGTGCGCACGCCCCG
>Ga0066445_1000168_pt1 | contig 19936 bp, 9 predicted proteins | sample LakWasMet67_HOW9_2_FD_59533 | JGI IMG/M metagenome (GOLD analysis project Ga0066445, IMG submission 59533) | Freshwater sediment methanotrophic microbial communities from Lake Washington under simulated oxygen tension - Sediment Metagenome 67_HOW9 | ecosystem: Environmental > Aquatic > Freshwater...
TTAGTGCCGCGGTATTTATAGGCAAACCAAAATAAAAAGAAATTAGTAACTAAAAAAACGAAAGTAATTAAATAGATATTTGCATCCCATAATACGTCAATTTTCGCTCCATGAACAGAAGCTGCAGGAGGTAAAGATCTATCAATCCAACGATTAACTTGCCAAAAGAAAAAAGCAAAAAATAATACCATAAAAGCTACCATAGCTTTTCCCATCATATTATTGTCAGTTTCACTAACCTGCCATTCTTTTGTTTTCTTTAAGCCTCGACTTAACTCAATAACTCTTAATAATTGATGTCCTGCAATTATTAATAAAACGATGGCTAACAGTACTAAAAAATTCATTTTATTTAAGTTTTATATTTTTAATTCTTTTATTAACTTTTTATTTCAAAAATTTCTATTTTATTAAGTTGAATGGTGTAAAGCCTCATCTAAGAATGGATGATTTTTTACTAATAATGGAGCTTTAGAAAGCGCATTTAGTACAACATAAATAAATAATCCTAAAAAGAAAAAGAAGTTACCGAATTCCATCCAGCTTAATCCGTGCCAGTGATGACCAACAGTACCAGGCATTACAACCATAATTAAATCCATATAATGTCCGATAAAAATAATTGTACCAACAAACATTAGGAAGAAGAAATTACGTTTACAATCTCTACTCATTAACATTACCATAGGGAAGGCAAAATTTACAAAGAAAACTGTCCACATTAAGCCTTTAAAATTCTCCCAACGAGTTTGGTAATAAACAACCTCTTCAGGAATATCAGCATACCAAATCAACATAAATTGAGAAAAGTATAAGTATGTCCATAAAAATGAAATCGCGAACATCCATTTTCCCATATCATGAATTGTACTTTCAGTTACAAACTCTAAATAACCAATTTTCTTTAACCAAATAACTAAAATTGTAATAGCAACGATTGCACTAATCCACATTCCAGAGAAGATATACCATCCAAACAAAGTAGAGAACCAATGCGTATCAATACTCATTAACCAATCCCAAGATGAAGTAGAAGAAGTAACAGCAAATAGAACCATGAACCAAGCACCAATTTTAATATTTTTCCAATGGTAGCTATTATTGATATCAACATCTAATTTATCAGCTTCTAAAGAGTTTTTACGCAACTTCATTGTAAACCAATACCAACCTACCATATAAAGAATTGTTCTAACCCACCAAAACCAACCAAAATATCCAATCTTATTTGCAATAACAGCATCATAATTTTCATGGCCAGGAGTTGCGATACCATCTGCCATCCAATGATAGATATGGTGAACATGCATTTGCCCTAGAATAAATAATAATAACATGAAACTTAAACCATAAGGAAGATACATAGTTATTGCCTCAATCACACGCTTAATAGTTGTAGACCAACCAGCTTCTGCAGCGTATTGCAATCCTAAAAAGAAAGCAGCTGCCAAAGATAAGGCCATAAAAAAGAAAGACCCAGCAAAAACATTGCTCCAAGCTCGTGTTCCGGCATGATAATGTTCTGCTTCATTTCCTTTATCCAGTAAAAACATCAATATTATTGATATTAAACCTACTGCCATTAAGCCAAATGAGAATAATTTTGCTTTTGACGGAACTGTAAAATTTAATTTTTCGGTATTCATAGTCTCTCTTAAATCTTAATTAATATTAGTGTTTAGCAGCAACAGAAGGTGTTACAGCAGCTTCTACTTTAGTACTGTCGCTTGCAGTTTCCTTAGGTCCTTGTAATTTTTGTACATAAAAAACTAATTTCCAGCGTTCTTCTTGCGTTAATTGACTAGCGTGAGAACCCATTGAATTTTTACCATATGTAATTGAATGGAAAATTTTTCCTTCTGGCAAATTTTTCAAGGCACCATTATATGCAGGAGGCGGGCCAGGTAATTTACCGGCAACTTTACCATCGCCAGCACCTGAAGCGCCATGACAATGAACACAAAATTTACCATATAATACTTCTCCGTCTTTTTCGAAAGCTTCTTTTTGACTCAAGAACGGATTATGTAAATTTAAACCTGCTTGCTCGTATCCTTCGGGTGTATTAGGATAAGCATAAGGTAAATATCCTCTAGCTACTGAACCTTCAACAGGTTTTTTTGCATTATTAATAGTGTCACCATCAACAGTGTGAACGCTATAATATTCTAGCGAAGGAGAGCGATACATATCCGGCATAAATTCTACGCCAGGACTATTCGCATCCTTTTTACCACAAGATGTAAAGCTCGTTAATACCAAACCAACTAAGGCCGATGCAAAAACGAATTTTATGGTTTTATAATGTTTTTTCATACTAATGTGTTTCTTCTATTACATATTTTGGTTCAACAACAAAAGAGCCTTTGTGATTTACTTCTTCTGCACCATTACCTTTCATTATCTCTTCAGCTTTTTTAGCTTGCTCGTCATTTAATTCTAAATAAATTAAAAACTTGTCGTCAGTAGTTCTTGGGTCTGGATTTTTAGCTTTTGCACCAGGCACTAACCAACAACGTAAAAAATAAGTTAAGGCCATTCCATGAGCTGCACAAAATACAGTACTTTCAAAAGTAATAGGGATGAAAGCAGGGATGTTCATGTAATATGTAAAGTTAGGTTTACCTCCAATATCATTTGGCCAATCATGAACCATCATGTACCACATCATTAATGTAGCTAAAGAGGTTCCTGTAATACCATAGATAAAAGCGCAAATCGCAATTCGAGTTCTAGGAACACCAATTACACCATCAATACCGTGTATTGGCATTGGAGAAAACACTTCTTTAATACGGATACCAGAAGCTCTTAATTTCTTACAAGCTTCTAATAATGGCTCTTCGTCGCCAAATACCCCGTGAATAATATGTTTGTTAGTTGCCATATTTTTAGATCAATTTTTTTATTAGTGATGATGATTTTTTGATGCTTCTTTTTGAGATTGTCCAGATGATTTCAAAATAGTTTTCAATTCCGCTTGAGCAATCACTGGAAAATATCTCGAGAATAATAAGAAGAAAGTTCCAAACATTCCAATTGTTCCAACAAAAATTCCAATATCAATAAATGAAGGAGTGTAAGTATTCCAAGTAGATGGCAAATAAGTACGGCATAATGTTGGAACGATAATTACAAAACGCTCAAACCACATACCAATATTTACAACGATGGATAGAATAAACGTTGCAACTATTGAAGTACGTATTTTTTTGAACCAGAATAATTGTGGAGATAATACGTTACATGACATCATAATCCAATAACTCCAAGCCATTGGACCAGTTGCTCTGTTTAAGAATGCATATTGTTCCCATTCAACACCTGAGTACCACGCAACAAATAATTCAGTTAGATAAGCCACACCTACAATTGAACCTGTAACAATAATTACAATGTTCATATATTCGATATGCTTGATTGTTACATAAGATTCTAATTTGTATATTTTTCTTACAACAAGCATTAATGTTAATACCATTGCAAAACCTGAGAATACAGCTCCAGAAACGAAATATGGAGGGAAGATGGTTGTGTGCCAACCCGGTACTACTGAAGTAGCAAAGTCAAAAGATACGATTGAGTGAACGGAGAATACAAGAGGAGTAGATAAACCTGCAAGTACTAAAGATACTTCTTCGAAACGGCTCCAGTGACGAGCTCCACCACCCCAACCAAATGATAATAAACCGTACATTTTCTTTTGCCATGGTTTAATAACGCGGTCACGAATCATACCAAAGTCAGGAATTAAACCAATATACCAAAATACAATTGAAACAGTTGCGTAAGTTGAAACCGCAAAAACGTCCCAAAGTAATGGTGAGTTAAAGTTAGGCCATAAAGAACCAAATTGATTTGGTAATGGAAACAACATATAATCTAACCACGGACGACCAGTGTGTAACAATACAAAGATTGCAGCACAAAGTACGGCAAAAATTGTCATCGCTTCAGCAGAACGGTTAATTGCCATACGCCATTTTTGACGGAATAATAATAATACAGCTGAGATTAAAGTACCGGCATGACCAATACCAATCCACCATACGAAGTTGGTAATATCCCAAGCCCAATCTACACCATTATTACTTCCCCAGGCGCCAATACCCACACCAATAGTGTAAGCTAAACAACCTATTCCCCATAAGAATGATAAAGCACAAAGTGTGATTAGTGTGTACCAACCCTTTGCAGCTTTTCCTTCAATTGGTGCTATAATATCATCAGTAATCTGGCGGTAACTTTTATCGCCAAGTATTAACGGTATCCTTATTTCTGATTCTGCGTGCATACTATATTTTTAATTTTTTATACTAAATATTATGAATGTTTTTCTTCGCTGTGAGCGTCTTTTTTGTCCTCATGTTTTGGTGCGGCATGATTTTCTTCGCGAAGAATTTTTTCTTCTTGATTTCTAACTTTAACCATGTAAGAAACTGTAGGTTTCACACCAACTTCTTCTAATAAAACATAATTACGCTCAGTGTTACGCCATGCTGTTACTTCAGATTTCTCATCGTTTGCATCACCAAACATAATTGCATTTGTAGGACAAGCTTGTTGACACGCCGTTTTAATTGAACCATCTACTAACTCAGTTCCTGCTTTTTTAGCAGCTAACTTACCAGCTTGTAAACGTTGTTGACACATAGAGCATTTTTCCATTACACCACGACTACGAACTACAACATCTGGATTTAAAACCATACGCCCTAATTCTTGTTGTGCAGGATTTACATCTCCAAACCACTCATTTGTGTTATAATTAAACCAGTTAAAACGACGAACTTTAAACGGACAGTTGTTTGCGCAATAACGAGTGCCAACACAACGGTTATAAGTCATCATGTTTAAACCTTCTGTACTGTGACTGGTAGCTAATACCGGACAAACAGTTTCGCAAGGTGCATGATTACAGTGTTGACACATCATTGGTTGGAAAGTTACTTTCGGATTTGCCGAAGGATTTTCCATCTCAATATATGTTTCTTTTGATCCTAAATGTTCTTCTTTACCTTTTTCAAGGGTCATATCAGAACTATAGTAACGGTCAATACGTAACCAAAACATATCACGTGTTTTAGCAACTTCCTCTTTACCAACTACAGCAACGTTATTTTCAGATGTACAGGCAACAACACAAGCAGAACAACCGATACAAGTATTCATATCAATGGTTAAACCCCATTTGTGACCCATACGAGGGAATGCATCCCAAAGATCAATTTTATCTACATGTTTCTTGCCACCACCATGAACAGGTAATTCTGCAGCAGGATTCCACGACTCTTTTTCTAAACTTTTAAATTCATTTAAAGAAACTTCACGTAACAAAAACTCCTCACGACCCATAATGGTGTGTTGAATTTGTGTTGCAGCAAATTTATATTCTTCAGTAGTTTTCTTAATAGAAACGTTTGCAACAATTGGCTGAATTGTTTCGTTAGAATAATTTAAAAACTGGAAAGCGTTAACACCTTTTCCGTTGGCAACCTTCATAGTTTCAGCGTTACGACCGTAACCTAAAGCTAAACCAATTGTACCGGGTGCCTGACCAGGTTGTGGGAAAACCGGAACTTTAATAGTAACCCCATTTACAGTTAAATCAACAATTGAACCTTCAATATCTTGACGTAACATTTCATTTAATCCCATTGCTTTTACATCAATTGGACTCATTGTAATGTAATTATCCCAAGTTACTTTTGAAATTGGATCCGGTAACTCCATTAACCATGGATTATTAGATTGATTACCGTTTCCTAAACTTATTTTTTCGTAAACAAATAAATCAAATGCTCCACCTTTAATATCAGTAGCCATTGTAGCCGCTTTATTATAATCTGGAGTTGGTAATGTTTCAGTAACAACTACCGCTTCTTTTTTATTTTCAACTTTTACTGGAGCAATAACTTTTGCAGAATCTGAAACGCCTTCAACACTTTCATTAATTAGTGCGGCAACACCTGCCATTAAAGGTTTTCCTGAAGAATCTTTTGCCATAGGCAACACAGGAGTTTCTTTATAAACTGCTAATTTAGTTACACCATCGTGTAACGCGTGTGCCCAAAAACTAGGGAAATCTAAATATTTACCTTGATTTACAAACACATGATTATTCCAATACCCTTGCAAATAAGCTAAATAATCACTTTTTACTCCAGCCCAATTTAAAATACTGTCTTGAAATTGACGAGTACCTTCGTGACGAGGCTTAGCAAAAATAGGATTGATAGTAGGTTGTTGTAATGAAAAATGGCCACGCTTAGGATTTGCATCACCCCATGATTCTAAGTAATGATTATCAGGACAAACAACATCTGCTAATTGTGCAGTTTCATCTAATACTTGTGCAAAAGAAACTTTTGTTGCTACTTTTTTATACGCATCAGCAAATTTGAAAGATGCTGGAGCTGTATAAACAGGATTACAGTTGTATGTCATTAAAACACCAACCTTACCTGAAGCCATATCTGCAACTAAATCTGCAAATTCTTTATCATCACCTTGCTTAAAATTATAATGCATTTCAACATCTACAGATTTACCATAGTTATCAAGCATTTTATTAATTCCGTTTACTAATGTTTGAATTCCTTCATCATTAATTCCAGAAACAACAAGTGAATTTCCTTTATTTTTTAATAACTCCTCAGCTGCTTTTTTAAGCGCCTTTACTGCTAATGGATTAGATACTTTTTCATCTCCACTAACTTTTGCATTACCGGTTGCACCAGCTACTTCATTAAATAAAGCAACGGTTAAACGACCAAGTTCTGAAGCTTTAACTAAAAAACGATCGTCAGCATTTGCTCCTGTTAATGATAAATTAGACTCGAAATGGTAATGCTTACTCATTTCCGGTTTTTCTTTAGAAACACGACGGTTAACTGCGTATTGCTTAGCAAATTCGCTTGGGTTTAACCAGTTTCCTAAAAAGTCGCAAGCTATACCAACAATGGTTTGGGCTTTACTAAAGTCATAAGAAGAAACAACAGATTTACCAAAAACATTTTTGTTTGCCTTGGTTAACGCATTGTATGAAACAGCATCATAAGTAACATGTTTAGTGTTTGGATATTTAGCAGTAAATTCAGCAATAACAGCCTTTGTAGAAGGGCTAATAATTGTAGAAGTTAAAATGCGAATTGCACCAGCATTTAAACCTGCAGCAACCGCATCATCTGCAGCTTTCCAAGAAGCCTCTTTGCCTTTTAATAAAGGTCCGCGTAAACGGGCACCATCATATAAACCTAATACAGAAGCTTGAACACGAGCGGTAGTACCACCATGTGTAATTTTTGAAAGATCATTTCCTTCAATTTTAATCGGACGACCCTCGCGAGTCTTAACTAAAACTGATGAGTAATCATGCCCATCATAAAAAGTTGTAGCATAAAAATTTGCAACACCTGGAGTTACCTCCTCTGGTTTAACAACGTAAGGAATTGAACGATTAACAGGCGTTTCACAGGCTGCTAAAGCAACAGCGGCAGTTGAAAATCCCATTACCTTTAAGAAATCACGACGTGACGTTCCTTCTTTTTCGGCTTCTTCACTACCCAAAAACTCATCCATAGGAAGAGGAGTAGCAAACTCATTTTTTTGTTGCTCTTGAAACTCCGGACTATTATGTAGTTCAGGTAGACCTTTCCAGTATTTTTTTGACATAGACATTAGTTATATAAATTCTTAATGTAAATTAATTTTAATAGTGACACTTAGCACACTCTAAACCACCAATTTTCTCAACAGTAAACTTAACATCATACTGTCCGGCGTATTTTTCTTTTAAAGCTTTATGCAAACGATCATAATATGCGTTACCTTCCATTGCAACTTCTGTTTTGCGATGACACTCAACACACCATTTCATAGTTAAAGGCGCTTTTTGTTCAGCAACTGTCATCTCTTTTAAATTACCATGACAAGTAGCACATTCTACTTTTCCAACAACAACGTGTTGTGAGTGATTAAAATAAACGTGATCAGGTAAATTGTGAACTTTAATCCACTTTAAAGGATTTTGTTTGCTATCATCATAAGTACCAGTTTTAGCATCAAAGCCTGCAGCGTCATAGATTTTAGCAATTTCTTTTTCGCCATATTGAGGTCCTTTTTGAATTCCTTTGTGACAATTCATACAAATATTAACCGAAGGAATACCAGCGTGACGAGATTTTTCTACTGAACTGTGGCAGTATTGACAAGCAATTTCATTGTCGCCAGCGTGTAATTTATGAGAGAATTTAATAGGCTGTTCTGGCTTGTATCCTTTTTGAGTTTTGTAATCGTAATAAACACCAATGTTGTAACAAGCATCCCAACAACTTTTCATTCCAACAAAAGCAATTATGATACAAAATACGCCTACTAAACGACGGTGACCAGATATCCAACCTTTTACCTCTTGGCCGAACGTTAAATCAGGATTTTCTTCTTTACCTTCAGCACGATTATTAGAATTTTGAAGCGAAGCTCTTACACTTCTTAACGAACCAATTAATATTGCTAAAATAACTACAAAACCTAAAATTAAATAAAGTGGCTCAATTCCACCATTTCCATTTGCTGTTTCAGTCGACTCTGGTCCTACTTTTGCTACAGGAGCTCCTGCTGCAACCGGTGCTGGTGCCTTAATAAATTCTAAAATAGAAGCAACTTGCTTTTCATCTAATTGTCCCTCAAAAACTGACATTGCAGCTTTTCCGTTTTCATTATAAATCTTATTTGCATAAGCATCGCCAGACTTAATCAGCTTCTCATTATTAAGAATCCACTTTGTTAACCAATCGCCTTTAGGAGCGCGGTCAAATATCCCTTTTAGGCCCGGACCAGTTAATTTCTGGTCGGTATGCGAGGTGTGGCAAACTGCACAATTTTGTTTAAATAATTTTTCTCCGTCTTGGGCATGAATCTTAGAAGAGATTGTAAAAACCGTAAAAACTACTGCTAGCAAGGTTTTTATTGAAATTTGAGATATGTTGTTTTTCATATAAAAATGAGAAATTTTAATCTTTTTTAGTATTTTAATGACAAATTAATGACACTAAACGTTGGCAAAATTAACAGAAGATTAAGAATTAACGAGGGAAATTTTAATTTTTTTTAACGATAGCTATAATTTATAATCATTCTAAATAAGAAGATTTTGATTACGAGATTTGTGGGCTGAATATTGGGTTTTGTCGACACCATAATTTTATAAAATCTAAATATTTAGTAAATAATTCGGGTGTAAAAAATACAAACATCTTATTTTATAACAAACCGCTTTACACCCAATTTTTCGTTTGCAGAAACTCTAACATAATAAGCTCCAGAAGATAAATTTAAATTAATCTCCAACTTTTCATCGTTAGTTTTTTTAGTGAACACAACTTTGCCTAAAACATCTAACACTTCTATTTTTTTATCATCAGCATTTTCATTAAAACTTAAATCAAATTTTCCATCATTTATACTAGGAAATAAATCAAACGAAATAGCGCTCTTTTCAAGTTTATTTGAGTTTGTAATTACAGTATAACTCGTCTCCCAAATTCCTCGTCCAAAAGTTGAAACGTAAACTTTATTTAAAGGCAAATTAAATTCAATATCGCTTATAATAACATTTGGTAAACCAAAACTATTGCTAACCCAACTTGTATTTCCAAAGGTTAAAACATACACCCCAATATCGGTTGCAACCATTAAATTATTTGTGCCAGGAATTTGCTTAATACAATTTACTGGAAGATTTGGTAAATTATAAGAAATGTTTTGCCAGCTGGTTCCACCATTTGTAGTCATAAAAACTTTTCTGCCACTGCTAAAACCCGCCATTGAAACATAAGCAATGTTTGGATTAGTTTCATTTACTTCAATACCTGTATAATACAAACTATCGGGCAAATTATTGGTAATATTTGTAAAACTTACCCCACCATTTGTAGTCTTAAAAACAATACCGGGTACGCCAAATTCATAACGCACTCGGCGTGCTGCATAAATAACCAAACTGTTTGATGCAGAAACTCCCAAAGCGCTAATTTCGGTATTGGTCATGGTGGTTGTATTGGAATAAATAGAGGCTAGTGGATTCCAGCTATTTCCACCATCTGTTGACTTTACAATATTTTCATTTCCAATATACAAAACCCCTGGATTATTATAATCTGCTGCAATTGGTGTTACCCATTCGGCAGCTTCACTATTCATATTTGTGTTAGGGTAATTACTTGATATACCATCGTTATTGCTAGTGTAAAAATTTCCATACTGACTAGAACCTACAACATCACTGTTATTTAAAGGATCTAAATAATTATCCATTCCGTCTCCGCCAAAAATGGTTGACCAATTTCCTGCCTTATAATAAAACGTTGCGTTATCTTGTGCGCCTGCAGCTAACCTGCCGCTTATATTTTTAGAGCTTGATAATCGATAAAACGAAGAAACTTGCATGCCAGTATTTAAGTTTGCCCATACTGTTGGCCAACTAGTGGTAGACCAATTACTGATTATCATATTGGAAGTTTTATAAACACCTCCATCACTGCAAACAAAAAACTGACCTGTGCTTGGCTGCCTATCAATATAATGAATATCGCCATGTAGCGTTGCGCCATAGTTTAATGTCCAATGCGAAATTGGATCAAAATTTAATGCACCATCTGTTGATCCCCAAAGATTAACACCTCCAACATAAACTGTTGTTTTAATTGTTGGATGTACTAAAAACCCTAAATCATAATTTCCTTGTCCTCCAGAACCCGTTCCCTGTCCAGCCTCTAAAATATTTAAATTTGGTGGAACAAAAGTCCAAGTTAATCCTGCATTTGTACTTTTATAAAAACCATATAAACCTTGATTATTATCAACACACAATGCATAAATATAATTAGGATCAGAAGGTGCAATGGCCAGTTTAACGCGCTGAATGCTTCCTGTTAGAGGCATAGCTGTGTTTAACATTGCCCATGTGTTTCCAAAATCGGTTGATTTATAAACCCCAGCATTTCCTAAATTTGAATTTAACACCCAACCTGTTGCACCATATAAAATATTTGGATTTGCCGGATCGCGTTGAAGATCCCAAAACAATGAATCTAATTTTTTTACCCAAGTAGCACCACCATTTGTAGATTTATACATACCGCTTGCGCCACATGCTACAAGATCGTTACCGTTAGTTGGACTTACAATTACCTTTCTAATTAATGAGGCATCGCCATTTGTTAATTGAAAAGTTAATCCTGTAGGTGTCCAGTTAACTCCCCCGTCTGTTGTTTTGTAAACACCCATACCGTAATGGGAATTTCTTTTTCTGCCATTTAAAAACAAACTCACTCCAATATATTCAAAATCACAAACAGAAATATACATGGTGTTTGGATTAGATGGATCTATACTAATATCACTTATTCTTGTGATGGGTAAATTATCTGTTAAAGGAGTCCAGCTAGCGCCATTATTTGTTGTTTTCCAAACCCCGCCCTGGGCAACGCCCACAAAATAAGTATTTGAGTTTGTAGGATGAAAAGCGATGCAATTAATTCGCCCAATCCCATTTTCCATATAGCCGGTTAAATTATTTGGCAATACATTTGGGCCGGATGGCGACCAAATAGAAGGAGCATTTAAAGCTTCTGATTGTTGTTTAGAATTTGCCATTTCAACAGCTGCATCAATATATTCTGCATAACCAGCAGGCTCTCCATTGGTATTAGTATGAAATTGGGTTTCATACTCCCAACGCTTAAAATTTTTCCAATGTTTAGTTTGCGAAAGATCATTCTTCTTTTTAAAATCATCAAACTGCTTTTGCACTTCTTTAAAAGTTAATGCACGTCCGGTTGTGTTTTTAGTAAAATTTTGTCCGGATACTAAACCGGAAATTAAAATAAAAAACAGAGCGATAAAAAGTTTCATTTGTAGTAATTTTATTTAAAGGTACAGAAAAACAATCAAAATTTAATATCATCAACCAAGCCTAATATAAAAATCAGAAACAAATTAATACCTTTAAATTTATTACTAAAATCTTCTCTCGTGATTAAACAAAAAAAGTCTCCACTAGCAAATTTAAAAGAGATTGCTTCGTTATTTAATGAAGGGTCTGCAGATAAAAAAACAGAATGTTTAGTTGAATGTGCAAACATAAAATTAAGTTCAAGAAAAATAATTGAACAATACCACGATTGTTTAATGTTTTTATTAGGATATCCTGAAAATGAAGAATTGCTTTTGTTAGCGCAAAAGGAAATGGACCGCTTATGTGATGCAGTTAAAAAATTACCAAAGGGTACAAAAGATCAATTAGAAAGAACCGGCATTGCTTATACCCAAACACAAGCTGCAAACAGTTACACATTAATAAAATGGCTTTTAAAAACTTATCCCAATCAAGTTGCTTTACATTCTATAGATGAAGCTGGAGTTCATCCAAAAGAAGTTTTAAGACATGCGTTAAACGAAATGGAATTTGAATTTGCTTTTAGCGAAAAATTAAATCCCATAAAATGGCTTGAGAACGGTGCCGGATCTAAAAACAAAAAAGATATTTTAATTTGGCTAATAAATTGTTTTGAAAGAATTGAAGCCAGTGATTTAATAAAAGACCAATTATTTGAATCGCTCAAGATTTTTATTTCGGTTATTCCAACTAGCAAAAGTTTATCTAAAGGCTTTGGCAATTTTAGTTTGCATAAAAACTATTACCACACAAATGGTTTATTAAAACGTTTTGACGAACAAGAAATTATTAATAAAAAATTACCTGCAGCAAAAAAATTATCTGATACACAAAAAAATATTATCATTGAAAAAGCGCGAGTAGCCTTGTTTTTATTAAATAGAGAAACAGAACCTATAGTTTACTGTAACGCAGAAGGATTGTTGTTTTACGAATTAGAACATGGCCTTTCAATTGCTTTGTTTAGTATTCTTCCCGAAAGACGACTGCCTCTTGAATCGTATATTGGATTTATGATGTTTAAAAACGGACATCCTATGGCTTATGGTGGTGGTTGGTTATTTGGCAACCGTTCTTTACTAGGTATAAATATTTTTGAAAGTTTTAGAGGCGGAGAATCTGCTTTTGTTTTTTGTCAATTGCTACGAAGCTATAAACAAAGTTTTGGCGCAAACTATTTTGAGGTAGAGCCTTATCAATTTGGGAAAAATAATCCTGAAGGTTTAAAATCTGGCGCCTTTTGGTTTTATTACCGTTTTGGTTTTAGACCAATTGATGCTGAATTAAATAAACTTGCTCTAAAAGAAGCAGAAAAAATAAACAGTAGCAAAGGCTATCGCACATCGATTGAAACTCTGAAGCGTTTTACAAATTCTAATTTAGCCGTAAATTTTAAACAAGAACAATTACCGGTAAACCCAAGTGTTATTAGTGAATACATTAGCACTGAGATCACACTAAAATTTAAAGGAGATAGGTCTGCTGCTGAAAAATGGTGTTTATCTGTTTTAAAATCCGATTTGGGTATTGAATATAGTAAAGCAAATAAATTAGAAAAAATCGGAATTAATAAATTAGTTTTTTTTATTGGCTTTTGTATTCAAACTAAAAAACTAAGTGCAACAGAAAAAAACAACCTAAAAACATTTGTATTAGAAAAAGGGAAATCAGAATTTAAATACATTGAATTGTGCAATTCAATAAATTTTAAAAAAATACTGGTTGCTGATCTTTTGAAATAAAATTTAAAACTAGTAGAAAATTACTTTTCTTTTCCCTCCCAGGTAGCAGATTGCTTGCGAGAAAAACGAATACCTAACATTATCTCATGTGTACCGGTAGAATACTTTTTAATGTTGGTAGTTGTAAAGTCATATGAGTAACCAATCATTAAATAATTTTTATAAAAATATCCTATCAATGCCGTAAATGCATCATGATGTCTGTAAGCGCCACCTAGCCAAATTTGTTCTTGATAAATAACGCGCATACCAACATCAATTTTTGGAGGTGTAGGTATCTCATATTTCACTAAGAAAGAAGGTTCAATTTTAAAGTCGTCTCCTAAATCAAATTTATAGGCACCATTTAAATTAAAGTGATTTACGATCTTACTGTTTTTACCAGCACCTTCATACAATTTTATTGGCGCTTGATACAATTGCGGAATACTTAGTCCAAAATAAAATCTATCCTTTTTATGAAAATAAAGTCCAGCGCCAAAATCAGGCACATATGTGTTTTGATAGGTAGATAATAAATTTTGATCGCCATCATCTCGTAAAATTAATTTGCTTCCATCAATACCCCATTGTAAAACACCCGCGCTTAATCCCATCGAAAGAAACATATCATCTTTCACCTTCATATGATAAGCATAAGAAAAATTTAATCCTGTTCTACGTGTTGGCCCAACTATATCAGTATATAAATTCATACCTATACCCATGTTTTTTGCCTTTATTGGTCCATGAAGTGTAAGCATATATGTTCGCGGCGCATCGGTTACTCCAACCCATTGGTAGCGATTGTTTGAACGAACGTCTGCATAATCATCTTTACCCGAAACAGCAGGATTAATTGCCATTTCGTTTAACATGTATTGCGTGTATTGTGGTAATTGCTGACTAAAGCCACACACCGCAATAAAGCTTAACAAACATATGTAGTACTTTTTTATCATTATCTAAATATGGTTAATGGTCCAACATAAGGTGTTTTGTATGCTGGATGATTTAAATTAATCACGTAATAATAAGTTCCAACAGGTAAATCTTTTCCTTTATATTTTCCATCAAACTGCCCATTGTAATTATTATAGAAATACAATTGCTCTCCCCAACGATTATAAATTTCAACTGTATTATCAGGAAACTGATCTAAGTTGTCAATTATCCAGCGCTCATTTTTAGTGTCGCCGTTCGGACTAAATCCGTTTGGAATTTTTATTGTTGGATATAAGAATACCGTCATGGTATCACTATTTGTGCATCCTGTAACTAAATCAATCACAGTTACAGTGTAGGTAGTATTAACTGTATTTGACGCCACGGGATTTTGAAGACTAGGATCATCTAATGTAAATGAAGGCGACCAAGTAACAGAAACCGAACCGGAAGTTGTTGGACTACCGCCAATTGTTACACCTGTAAAAACTGGTATTGTGTAAGTTGGTCCTGCATCTACAAATGGTAACCCAAATGTATTAACCACAACAAAATCAGTATCCGAGCATCCGCCTATTGGAGAATAAGCGATTAAAGCATAGGTATATGAACCAGGGGCAGTAGGTGGCGTTGGTGCAAAATAAGTTGAATTATTTGAAACAGAATTAGTAACATTTGGAAGCAAGAACCAATCAAAAGAAACTGCGCCAAAAGAATTTGTACCCGTTAAAGTTACTGAAGGAGTAGGACAAACAGTTTGATCATTTCCGGCCAAAGCAACCACACTAATTGTTGGCACAACTATTAACATGGTGTCTTTTCTACAACCATTATTATCTGTTAAACTTAATGAGTAGTTTCCTGCAACTATAGAATTAATATTTTGTGTACTTGCAGTAAACGATGATGGACCGGTCCATGTGTATGTGTATGCCGGTGTACCACCAATTACACCAACACTTAACGAACCATCGGCAATAGAACTACAAGACGAGTTGGCAATAGTTGGCGTTAACACTATTGATGCAGGATTTAGTAAACTGGTACTCGCAGTAATCACACATCCATTGGCATCAGTAACAGTTGCCGAATAAACAATTGCCGCGGTTGATGGACCAGGACATAAAGAAAACTGAGGGTTAGTGGTACCTGATGGCAACCATGTAAACGTGTAAGGTAATGTTCCGCCACTTGGCACTAAGGTAATTGCACCATTACAATCATCATGACATTTAGGTTGCGTAATATTTGTTAAACTTAATTGTAACGGCTGGTTTTGTGTTAACGTAAATGATTGTACTGTTTTACATCCATTTGCAGCAGTAACAGTTAAAGTTATAACACCTGCACCTAAACCACTAACGGTTGGCAAAGTGACGCCATTACTCCAAGCATAGGAAACTGGTAAAGAAGTACTTGTACCTAATGCTGTTATAGATCCGGTTAAAGCTCCTGAGCAAACAATGTTACTTTGTGTAAATGTAATTACAGGGCCGTTAGTATTATTTATAGCAAATGCTTGTGTTTGCGGACAACTTGCACCGGCTGTATTTGTAACTGTAACCGAATAGTTTCCGGCACCAATATTTGTTAACGAAGAAGTTATTCCCGGGCCCGGAGTCCAAGAATAAAAATAGCCGCCGGGAGCTAAAGTAGGGCTAACAACAACACTAATGGTGCCATTAGACGAACCGCAAGTTGGTGCGCTTATAATTGGTGTAATCGTATATTGTATACCTGCATTAATATTTACAGATGAAGTACGAATACAACCCTGCGCATCTGTCATTTGTAAAAAATAACTACCTGCACATAAATTTGTTATCACTGAGTTAGAAACTACAGGACTAATCCAGTTATAAGAAATAGGTGCAGTTCCACCAATGGCTACAACCGTTGCGGCACCATTACATTGTCCGGCACAAATCTCATTTTGAATAGTAGTTGTTTCTCCTGTAATACCGCTTGAACTGCTGATGATAACATTTTGCAATTGAGTACATAAATTATTATCGGTTACTAATACCTGATATAAACCTGCACATAAATTAGTAGCAGTTGAACCTACAGCACTAGACGTCCAGCTATAAGTATAAGGGGCAGTACCGCCAGCAGCAGTTATAGTAGATGACCCATTACACATATTACAAGAAGGAGATGCTACTGAATTTGTTGACGTGATTTGAGCTGGAGAAGTGATATTTGTTGTAAACGAATTAAAACAACCAATTGCATCAGTAGCCGTATATGTATAAGTACCATTACATAAATTTATTGCAGAAGGTCCTGTTTGTGTATTACTCCAAACATAAGTTATTGGAAAATTAGGGCTTCCTGAAATAGATGTAACACTTGCTGTTGCCAAACAATTTCCAAAACAAAGATTGTTTGTAACGGTTGATGTGGCGGTCATATTTTGCACACCCGGTAAATTAAGTGTTACGGTAGAAGGACAAAGGTTGTTATCGGTAATAGTGATTGTGTAATTTCCGGCACACGCATTTGTAAGTGTTGCGTTTAAAGAAGCACCCGGACTCCAAACGTAATTATAAGGACCTGTTCCTCCGGAAGTATTTAATGTAACCGAACCGTTACAAACTCCATTACAAGTTGGGAACGTAAGGTTAGGAAGAACTGAAATAGCTGAAGGTTGAGAAATTACAACCGAATTAAATAGTAAACAATTATTTGCATCGGTAATTTGAGCGGAATATGTACCGGCACATAAATTAGTTTGTGGATTTACTGTAGAAGCAGATGGCGGAACAATCCAACTAACCGTATAACCAGGTGTTCCACCAACAATTCCTATAGGATTAATTGAAGCGGCACCTGTACATTGTGCATTACAAGAAATGCTTGAAGAAGTAATTGGTGCAGCACTTGGTCCGTTTGAATTACTTAATGGAATTGTTACAGTGTTTGTACAATTATTTGCATCAGTAACAATCACAGTATAAACACCGGCAACTAATCCGGAAACAGCAGCGTTTGTGCTCGATACAGGTGCAGTCCAAGAGAATGTGTAAGCTGGAGTTCCACCAACAGGAATTGCAGTTATTGATCCGTTTGCAGAACCACAAGTGGCAGGCGCAATAGAAGTATTTACATTTAATACTGGTGGATTTGTTAAGGTAAATGTTTGCACATCGGTACATCCATTATTATCGCTTATAGATAATGTATAGTTTCCAAAACAAAGAGCGTTTACAGTTGGAGAATTTGGAGCTACCGGAGTCCACGTATAATTAACTGTGCCAACTGCGTTAACCGGTGTGCTAATTGCCACACCATTACAATTACCATTACAAGAAGGGTTTGTAGTAGTTACGTTGGCTAATAAAGCCGGTGGATTAACTAAATTAGCAACACCACTGGCAGTGCAACCTGCGGCATCAATAGCAGTTAACGTATACGTTCCTGCAATTAAATTTGTAGGATTTTGTCCAACTCCAGAAGCCACCCAGTTAAAACTAACGGTTCCTTGATTGCCGGACAATAAAGTAGAAATACTTCCTGTAGCAGCACCGTTACATAAAGGACTTGTTGGCGTAAGAGTAACGTTAAATGCACTCGGTGCTGTTATTGTAAAACCTGTAGCAGAAGTACAGCCGTTTCCGTCAACAACAGTTCCTGTATAATTTCCGGCACATAAATTTCCTAACGTTGAAGTTGTTGCAGGGCCATTAGACCAGCTAAAACTATAAGTTGGTGTTCCTCCCGCAACATTTATAGATGCTGTTGCATTACAAGAATTAGAACAACTTGCATTTACAGATGTTAGAGTGGTTGTTAAAGCTACGGGTTGAGTAATTGTAACTACTGTTGAAATTGGACAACCATTTAAATCGCTAGCGTTTACAGTGTAAGATGCCGGACAAAGATTAAAAATATTCGCATTCGTTGACCCTGTAAAAGTTCCAACCGGCAACCAAGTAAACGTTATAGGTGCAGTTCCACCGCCTCCGGCAACGTTAATTGAACCATTACAAGCAGCATTACATAAAACGTTACTTGCTGTAGTAGTTAATGTTAAAGCAGCCGGCTGAGTAATCGCAAAAGTAAATTGTCTCGGACAAAGATTTGCATCGGTAATATTTAACGTGTAGTTACCTATTGATAAATTGGTAACGGTAGAAGTTCCCTGGCCTGTAATCGGCGGAGCAACCGGTAACCAATTGTAAGTATACCCTGGTGTGCCACCGGATGCAATAACCGTTATTGACCCATTAGCAGAGCCAAAACATTTTACATTTGTTACTGTAGAATTTATAGTTAAAGAAGCTGCAGGCTGCGCAATCCCAATAGATTGAGAAGTAACACAGCCATTACCATCTGTTACAGAAATATTATAAGTACCTGTGTTTAACCCGCTCGCTGTTGAAGTATTACCAATGGTCGTAAATCCAACAGCAGGCGTCCACGTAAAGGTAAATGGACCAATTCCTGATGCTGTAACAGTAGACGCTCCTGTGCTAGAGCCAAAACATGTTACAGATTGATTATTTATTGTTAATGTTGGACCTGTAGGATTAGTTAATACTGCCGAAACAGTTGAGGTACATGCTCCATCAGTAATGGTAACAGTGTAAGGACCTGCTAATAAACTCGAATAACAACTTGTAGCGCCACCAACACCTCCTGCAGGACTCCATGCGAAAGTATAAGGACCTAAGCCACCGCTAGGACCGCCACTAGGTGTTACACAAATACTTCCATTATTAACGATACAAGCAGAAGGATTTGTTGTTGTAAATGTTGCAGAAATAGAAGGTGTAGAAGTGATGTTAAATATCTGCGTTTTTGAACAACCATTAGCATCCGTAACTTTTAAAGTATATGTTCCAATACATAAATTACTGAGATTGGCTGTTGTTATTGCTCCCGGACTCCATGAATAGGTTAATAAACCCGTTCCGCCAGAGGCATTTGAATTAATAGCACCATTACAATTACCAAAACAATTTACATTCGTTTGCGTTGGTGCAATAATTATATCTGGTGGATTGGTAAAAGTTATCGTTCCGGTATTTGAACAACCCAGTTGATCCTTCACTAATACGGTATATGTTCCTGCACATAAATTTATTGCAGTTTGAGAGGTTTGTGACGGTGTAGTTGCAGACCAAGTATAAGTATAAGGCAAGGTGCCACCCAACGCATTTGCAGTGGCAGAACCTGTACAAGCACCAAAACATTGTATTCCTGCTCCTGCCGTAACAACTGTAACACTAACTGTTTGCGCAATACCAGCAGTTGCTGTTGCGGTACAACCTTTGCTATCAGTTACTGTAGCAGTATAATTGCCCGG
>Ga0066445_1000171_pt1 | contig 19762 bp, 18 predicted proteins | sample LakWasMet67_HOW9_2_FD_59533 | JGI IMG/M metagenome (GOLD analysis project Ga0066445, IMG submission 59533) | Freshwater sediment methanotrophic microbial communities from Lake Washington under simulated oxygen tension - Sediment Metagenome 67_HOW9 | ecosystem: Environmental > Aquatic >...
AAACAATTGCTCCTCCAGAAGTAAAGGATAAACCTGATGATATTTTATCCGCATGGACTGCGATCGAGGTTTTATCCCCCCAGTCATTTAAGAAACCTGAAGAGCTAGTTAGCAATGATAAATGGAAAATATCTTATCCAAGCAATGGGCGCTGGATATGGGAAGCTGGTGGTGAAAACAGCCAACCAAAGAAAAGACTTTATTATCAAATTGTACTAGGCACTATATCTATGGAGCCTGCAGTATCTGCTCTCCTGAAGGTTTATAGCGATACACGTGCCGAAGTGCCTGCAGTGCAAGGTGAGGCTATTTTGGCAACCATTATGGTTGACAAGCAAGGTAGACCTGCAGATGTAGACTCTATCGAAATATCAAGTTTTGCTTGGGGGGTACCTGTTGCGCTAGAAGGTGATTTGCGACAATTGGCTAAGTGGCAGAGTGTAGAGAAGAACTTAAAACAAGAATTAGCTAAAAAGCTAAACATAGTGGCTAATGAAGACGAAGAGCAGAAGCCGTTAACAGCAGATATTATTAATAATGCTTATACATGGCTTGTTAATGAACTGGAACTGGACCTATCTATAATTAAGCCTCCAGCGTTCGCAATCAAAACATATCAATATTATCTAAACAACAACCCTCCAGAAGCATTATTGCTTAACTCTTTTTTTCTAGAAGATCTTAGTAAGGCTCGTTTCTTGGTCAATTCAGGATCCTCCCCATCCAACCTGAACCGATACTTAGGAGTGGAAAAACCACTCGTCCGATATGATTTATTGAGAGATAAAAAGGCATTAGCTGCATCGCTACAACCTAAAATTTTTACATTATCTTCATGGCCAGCCAATGGAAGACATCCATTGGTAATGTTGCAACAAAGTGCAGTGAATTTAGCTGCAAATTTAGGTCAGAATGGCATCCTTGCAGTTAATGGCCCGCCAGGCACAGGCAAAACAACATTGTTGAGAGATGTTGTTGCCGCAATCGTAGCTGAGCGAGCTGAAATTATGGCTTCTTATAAAGATCCACAAGATGCGTTTGTACATGCTGGACAATTGAAGCGAGGCCAGTCCTTTATTCATATGTATAAGCTACATGACAAACTTAGAGGTCATGAGATTGTTGTTGCTTCTTCAAATAATAAAGCTGTAGAAAATGTCAGCGCCGAATTACCTGGCATGGAAGCAATTGCTGAAGATGCGCATGGATTAAGATATTTTAAATCAGTGTCGGATAAACTTCTTGACCGAGATACTTGGGGAACAATCGCTGCAGTACTTGGGAATGGGCAAAATCGTTTTGCTTTTTCTAGCGGATTTTGGTGGGACCCTGACTATGGGATGCACAAGTATTTTCAGCATGCTTCTGGCTCTCCTCAAAGGATAGCGGACCCAGATGATGAAAAAAACACTCGCCCTCCACGTGTAGTTGAATTAGAAAATCCACCTTCAGATCATGATGAAGCCCTAGCAAGATGGGATAAGGCGAGAAAAGCTTTTAGAAAAGCAAAAAGAGAAGTCGAGGATGCATTGCATGAGTTGCATGAAGTCTATGAATTGCAACTTGATAATGAGCATCGATCAGAAAAGATAGCTGTTTTAGATGGTCAGCTGTCAGAAAATATGGATTTAACAAATGAGTTATTAGATAACTTAAAAAAGTCAGATGCCTTAGTTAGAGAGAAATCAAATATATTTAACTTGGCTAATATTGAGTACGACAGATCAAACTCAATTCGCCCCTGGTTTCTGAGTAGATTGTTTCGTACATCATCATATCGGGCTTGGTTTCAAGAGCACGAAGAAATAGTTTCAAGATATAACATTAGTAGTAATAAGCTTTTAAAGACTGAAAGTGAACTAAGAGAATTAAAAGAACAGTTTTCAAAACTAGATACTATTGTCAGGCAGTTAAAAGCAGAAATCTGTAGACAAGAGTCAGAGATCGTTAGTAATAATAATAAAATTGCCAAGATTTCAACAAGATATCCGGGTTGTTATATAGACCAAGAATTTTTTGCCAAATCACATCAAGAAAAGCAAATGACTCCGCCATGGGTTGGGGATGAAGTTGCGAAATTAAGGCATAACTTATTTGAGGCTTCTATCTATCTACATAAAGCATTTATTGATGCTGCTGCTAAACCTATTCGGCACAATATGAACCTGCTGATGGATGGTTTTGGTATGGGTTCTCTTGGAAATTCTGAAAGAGATACCGTTATCCCACACTTATGGTCTACCTTGTTTTTAATCGTACCAGTTGTTTCTACTACTTTTGCATCAGTCGGACGAATGTTTAAAAATATCGGGCCAGAAGAATTGGGGTGGTTACTTATTGATGAGGCTGGCCAAGCATTGCCTCAAGCAGCGGTAGGAGCATTATTCAGAGCTAAAAAGGCAGTCGTTGTTGGTGATCCAATACAAATTGAACCGATTGTTACACTTCCTAATTTACTAACAGAATCGATTTGTAGACAATTTGGTATAAACGCTATTCATTACAATGCCCCATCCGCGTCGGCGCAAACTCTATCAGATGAGGCTTCCACTCATTTCACCACATATGAAACTAAAATCGGTACTCGTAAGGTTGGTGTTCCTTTATTGGTTCACCGCAGATGTTCATCACCGATGTTTGATATTTCCAATATTATTGCTTATGAAAATATGATGGTTCAAGCAAAGACTGCAAAAAAGTCTCAAATTATGAAGGTGTTAGGTGACGCTCATTGGATTCATATCGAAGGCAGATCTCAAGATAAATGGTGCCAACAAGAGGGTGAAATGGTTATCAAGCTTCTTCAACAACTTAAGGCTGATGGTTGTAATCCCGACTTATATATTGTGACGCCATTTGTTGTAGTTCAAGATAGACTTCGTAAATTAATAGCTGAAAGTAAGATCCTAGAAAATTGGGTAGATAATCCAAGAGAGTGGCCCTATCGAAGAGTAGGTACAGTTCATACCGTGCAGGGGCGAGAAGCTGAAGCAGTTATTTTTGTATTAGGTGCTCCCAATCCTGAACAACAAGGAGCTAGATCTTGGGCGGGAGGAATGCCAAATTTATTAAATGTAGCAATCACTCGCGCTAAAGAATCGCTCTATGTAGTTGGTAATAAAGAGTTATGGAAAAATGCTGGGAATTTTCAAACACTAGTGAGAATGCTGAATTAGCTTTTAATAGTATTGAATGCATGCATTTAGATCATAACCAGTTGCTAGAGGCCTTTCAGCATGAGAATTCGATTGACATTACTATATGTCTATTAAAACGGGTGAAGTCCAGCCTAACGTAATAGTCAAGTCTAGCTAATAAATGATAATTAAACAAAAAACAATAAAAATCGATGTTGGTTTTTACAATGGCGTAGAAAAACAAAAATTACTGAAGTATCCGACCGCAGGTGCTTTAGAAAAAATCGTATCTCAGCCACTTTTAATATCTACAGGGGAGTTTCTAACCCTCAGTTTGTTACACAGAAAGAAATCTAAATCTCCATTATTTGATAGTTACGATAAGTTAAAAAACTTAAATGGGGACGCATTAAGTATTTTATGCGGATTGGTTGATTTTAATGGGCACTCTATTTCAATACCAAGTGGACAAAAACTATTACCTTATATTACTGAACATATTGGGGAAGCAATTGGTTTAGCGGTAATTAATAAAGTTCACGGATTAATAGAAGCTGACTGGATGCCGATAGATGAGAAGCCGAGTCACAAGACACTAGACTATAGTTTTGCAAGTACTGGCAGTGGTTATATTGAAGTTGAAAATAAGGGCAGCTCAAATGAGGATAATTCAAAAAAAACAAGCTCAGTGAGCAAACACTATGCTGACATTAAAAAGAAAAAAACTGAAACGGAAGCTCAAGTAGCTGCTGGGAAAGCTATATCAGGATTGCGTTATGGCACTATCACTGTGATGGACCATAATGAAAATGGTAATGTGAAATGTTGGCTTACCGATCCACCTGCTACTATACAATATAGAGATCCATATGAGTTTAAGGTAAAAAGTAGGTTAAGTTTTTTTTATTGGATTATTTCTTTGATTAGCCCTAGGTCTCAAGTCACTTTAGAATTAGGTAACCGTATGGAAGTATTAAATAATAGTGAAACTTTCCGTGAACTGAATAATTCACCACTTAGAAGAAGGCAATCAGATGAAAATTCAGAGGGAAATTCATACGAAACGGGATCTCATCAACTTATAGGTAAATACTTTAGTTTCATGTCAGGCAAATCAAGAGTCGCTGATGGCGGCGGTACGATTGTTAGATTGTCTGAAAATTATTTGATGATGATTGGTATTAGAAATGAAGTGCTTGATTACATAGTTAAACAAAGTTTTGAGCAATTAATTACGTTGAACTTTAATGCTGGCATTCAAGAAAATGATGAGATATCGTTAGTTTTAAGTGACTCTAAAATAACAGAACTTAATTTAAGTAATCTTAGAGGATTGGAACGAAGAGGAAATTATATGGAGGCTAAACTCCCATGTGTTACACATACCAGCCCATCTGGGTTAATTTATTCATTCATTAACATCAATTAGCTAGCGTCTATGGGCTCAATAGTATTCAATCCAGAATCTTTAGCGGATAGCCTCTCCGAAACGGCGGGCTATAAAGCAGGGCTTGCACTTTCATTAAATGAATTGTGCGATCACCTAAGTAATACAAGATACCCTGATATCTTAAAACAATCCGAGACTCAACGAGTGAGGTTACGATCAGAAGAATATGAAGAAGTATTTTATAAATTGCTTCATCGGATTGGCTATACAGAGGAAGAATATGACGGCGACTCAACGGGAGCTAAGCTTTATTTCAAATATAAAGATACTGCCTTAAAAGAGTGGGAAGGAGTAACTAGACTTTTTACAGAAATCTGGCCTTTACTAGTTAAGGAGGCTATCAGGTCGGGTACTAAGAAGCTGGATCCAAGACCGTTTATAAGGGCGTGCGCTGGAAAATATGGACGCTTAGGCATCGAGATGGCGATGGAGCGTATTGATATTTTGGATAAAGCCATGCATATGAATCCACACACTCAGTTTAGATATACCAACTGGGAAACGGAAATTCAACTCGCGGCTCTCTTTAAAGGGGCTACTGCCGATCCAGAAAAGGGTAGATTTATTGATCAAAGGTATATTGATTATTTAAGTGTAAATGAAGCCAGCTTATCCGAAATGCATTGGAGAAAGTTTGAAGAGCTTACAGCTGAATTTTATCATCGCGAGGGCTATGAAGTTGAATTAGGGCCAGGAACAAATGATGATGGAGTCGATGTTAGAGTATGGCAAGCAGGAAAAAGAATTGAAGAAAATCCTCATATTTTGATTCAATGTAAGCGACAAAAAGCAAAAGTAGAAAAAGTCATTGTGAAAGGCCTGCATGCAGATGTGCAGTTTGAAGAAGCAGAGTATGGAGTTATTGTGACAACTTCTGAGCTTAGTCCAGGTGCTCGAAATACTATTATTGCTAGGGGATATCCCATTAATGAGATAGATCGGACGGGCTTAACTCAATGGCTGCAAAAACTAAGGTCTCCAGGAACTGGGATAGTTCGCGTATAGAGTGATGAATCACTATAAGTATATTGCTGGCATTGCGTCTGTACCTTATTTTCTAAAAGGCTGTATCAAATTCACACCAGTTTCAGAACTAAATGATCCATCTGAACTTACATCTAATGTAATTTTGGAGGATGTTCTATATTCTCTAGAGCGTTTGCGAACCAATGGTTACAGTCAAGAGGATCTTATTCATCTACAACGGCAAAGCAATCTTCTCCAACTATTAGCTCCCGAGTTTCAAGCTATTAGTGTGCCCAAATCAACAGCAAAAGCTACCGCGCTTATTCGCTCACCGTTTTATGATCAAATACCGCTATTGTTATCTCTTTTAGAGCAAGCTGCCAATGTGATATCAAGTAAGGTGGGTATATTCTGTCTTTCAAAACGATGGGATTCACTGCCTATGTGGGCACATTATGCTGATAATGCATCGGGAATAGTTATCGAATTTTCTGATTTAGAAAAAGACTTTTTAGGAGACTCAACAGGCATTGTTAAAAAGCCTGTTAATGTTAGGTATGAGCGAGAAAAAAATAGTATTACCTTCGAGCCTCGATCACACGAGTCTCTATTTTTTGATAAGTTTCAAGACTGGAGCTATGAGCAAGAAGTACGCATAGTCATGCCTTTGAAAGAATGTAATGTTGTTAATTCTGGTAATCACAAACTGTATCTTTATGATATTCCAGTTAAGAGGGTGTCACGATTAATCTTAGGTTGGAGAATGAGTGATGTTGTTGTTGACGAAATTATTGAACAGGTCAGCCTATGTGAACATAAGGTTGAGGTAATCAAATCTAAAATATCTAAAGGTCGTGTAATTCTAGAAAATATCTAGTTAGCAAATAAAACGGTGGTTAAACTTTACTTGCTAATGGACAAATGTGAGAACTCAATAATAAATCTTTAGAAGTTTAAATTTCATATGTGCCCTGAAACCTCTCTTTCAAAATCAGATACTTCTTTGAAGTTTAAGTTTGACTTCACTTTTCTATTAGATTCAGTAGTTAATATAGAGTGTAAAAGGGACTATTTTCAAATTGATGCTTTTGTAGATGGAGTACATGACATTCGGTTGGATGCCGGCATTCCACTTTTTAAAAAGGATGGAACATTACTTTTTGACAGCAGTTCAGCCCTTATTTCTGAACTGATAGACCCTCAGCTTATTTCTAATATAACCACCTTTTGGCATTTGCAAACGGCATTTTTGAAGATATGTATTGAGAGTACTCGAGGGGCTCAAATGCTAAAGTCAAACGCATGCTTACTGTGGCTCATACTTGATTATGCAACCAAATTTTCTTTAGGAACACATGAAGTAAATGAATGCCTAGGCCATAAGAGAAGAGTAATTTTGAAAAATTTCTTTGATTTTGTTCCTCGCGGAGCTGAAAAATTTCTGTCAAAGATTGTTCTGCTACGGGGTAAATCTAATGAGCTTGAGTTAATTAAGAGAGTCATAATTAATACAGATATTTTAAACGAGCTTTCACATTGGAATAGTGTGCCTATTCAGGCTTTATACTTAATTGAACGTTACCCAGAGTTATCTGGTGCCAGATATTTAGAAGAATGGTGCTCAAGGCGACTGAGAAGAATTTCTGATTACTTAATAGGTGTGCCTGAGATTTATAAAACCACGCTCGATACTATTGAGTTAGGCGTTGCGATTAACATTAAGAACTCAAGAAATATTGTTAAAGCATGCAATACGATTAATCAACTTAATGTACTGCATGATAAATGGACTGAAGTTTCTATTAGAACCAATAATTATTATGAGCCAGACATAGAGTTTGTTGAGCCTGGCATTAATGAAACTGAGGAAATTAAATGGGTATCTTCAGCAAATGCCCTTATAGATGAAGGTGTCCAGATGGAGCATTGTGTTGCCACATATATTAAAAAGGTAATTGACGGACGCTCAATTATTTTTTCAATTTTATTTCCTGAAAGAGCTACTGCAGAAATAAGAAAGCGAAATGGGTCTTTTGAATTGGTAGAGCTAAAGCTAAAGAGGAATCAAGAAGCTAGCGCTCAAACATTCGAGCGAGTAAATAGTTGGTTAGAAAGTTATAATAAAGCGTAATGTAACTCAAAGCACCTCATAGTTGTTTTAGTTTGCAAACTGTATATGGCCTTTAAAGACAAGTTTTTCTACAAACTGGACGTGAACTATATAGGTAGGATTATCTAGAATTTTGAGACAAATTTACATTAATGTCTCTTTACTATACAGTTAAGTAATTGATTTTGCATTATCGAAATATAAGGATAAAAGAGATCCTACAAGGTTTGTATTGGTTAGATATCACGGTTGAATACCATTAACTTAGAGCGGCAACCAGTTGGTTGCCGTTTTAGTTAATACAATCAGATGCACTACTTATCTCAACGTAATTAAATTAGATAGCTGCGGTGACGCTTTCTTTCAACGGCGTAGTTGCTCTGCCAATTAGTTGGCTAAGTTGTTGGCTGTTGTCATAGAGTGCGCCTTTAGATGCACCTGTGTCTGAATCTGCAATCAGTTGCGCAAATGCTTCTGGTAAGCCCACTTTGACTAAAACCGCTTGATACTCTTCCTCTGGTAGGTTGATGTAATTGATAGGTTTGCCAGTTTGTAGGGATACCTCTGCCGCTAATTCTGTGAGCGTGTAAGCGCTATCTCCAGCTAGTTCATATACTTTCCCTGCTTGATTTTCTGTAGTGAGTACGGTGGCATCTGCTTGTGCGTAGTCTGCACGGCTGGCAGAGGCGACTTTTCCGTCGGCGGCACACCCATACAAGGCACCATGAGCGATGCTTGCGCCTAATGCTGCTGTGTAGTTTTCTGTGTACCAGCCATGGCGTAGTAATACAAAGGGTAGATTTGCATTTGCCAGGTATTGCTCGGTAGCCACATGTTCTGCCGCTAAGCCTAGTGGTGAGGTGTCTGCATGTAATAGACTGGTATAGGCTAATAACTTAACATTGGCTTTTTTTGCGGCATCAATCACGGTACGATGTTGCGCAAAGCGTTGGCCGACTTCACTAGATGAAATGAGTAATACTTTGCTGGTACCTGCTAACGCGGCATCCCATGACGCTGGTTGGCTGTAATCAGCATAACGAACTTGCACCCCAAAATCGGCTAGATCTTTTGCTTTATCTAGGTTGCGTACTGCTGCTACGATATTTGAGGCAGGGATTTTTTTTAAAAGTGAGGCAATCACTAAACGGCCTAATTGACCTGTTGCACCTGTAATAACGATCATGTAAAACCTTTCTAGTATGAAAAAATGAATTGGTAGAAAGCATCATAATCTATATACTAACTATTAGTAAGTACGTACAAAAAGGTAAGTATGAATATTATTAATCAAGCAAATAAGTTGTCAGAGCAGTTGATGCGCGGCGAGGTGTTTTCAGATCAATGTCCATCACGTGAAATTCTTAAACACGTTACCAATCGTTGGGGTGGACTTGTGTTGGTTGCGCTGTTGCAAGGGACTCATCGCTTTAGTGATTTGCGTAGAAAGTTAAGTGGGGTCAGTGAAAAAATGTTGGCGCAAACATTGCAGACCTTAGAGACTGATGGTTTTGTAATGCGCGTGTCTTATCCTGTGGTGCCTCCGCATGTGGAGTACTCCTTAACGCCATTGGGTGGGGAGCTGGCCAAACAAGTTGAGTTGCTGGTAGATTGGATAGAAATTAATTTACCTAGAATATTAGATGCGCAGCAAGCCAGTGGTATTGCTCATCGTGATGAATGAAATGTTAATCAAGCAAAGGAATGTTTGAATAATGCTGAGCTTAGATTTTACTGAAATTAGAAATGCCTTTGAGTTTGTTAGCTCAGGCTCGCGTGACGAGAACAATGCGTATGTATGCAAGAAAACGGGTGTCATTTACTGGACATCAAGGACATTAGACCTAGAAGAAGAGGTGCCAAAAGACCTCGAAACATCCTTGGATTATGTGGAAGTACCCCATAAAAATGAGTTAAAGCTAGGTCAATCCTTAGCGCTAACATTTATTGACCAGATGTTACCCGATGAATACAACTTTGTAGCAAGCCTCTTTCGTAAGCGTGGTGCCTACAGGCGCTTTAAAGATATGTTGCAGTATCAAGGCTTGCTTGAAAAATGGTATGCATTTGAAGAGCAAGCTTCAGATGATGCTTTGCTAGCATGGTGTGAGGAAAATGAAATTAAGCTCATCAATAAAGAACAGTAGAAGATGTAGACTATCATCTACTGTCTATGTTGATGATTATTAGCGTTTAATTAATTTACACTCAAAATTAACTTGTTCTGATAAGTCACGATAAATAGCAAGCGCGCTAGTAGTAGAGGAGTAAGGGTCATTTTGTAGATATTTGATGTATCTTAATTGGCGAGGACTAACTTTTTTGCTGATAGCATCAGTTTTGCAAGTGCATGCGCTCTGGTTGCTATCACTAGTATATTGGCTTTCGCATAAACTTTTCTCTTGATCCATCAGGCTCATTGGCCATGGTTCAGTATTTTTAGTATTGGGGATAATCACAGCGCGCGTTTGTGCAAGGGTTGCATATAACAACTCAACAGACGCTCTGTTTCTTCCTAAATCCGCGCTTTGCAGAATATCCTGATGTTTAATGGATAGAGGATTTAAATTAACACCAGCGTTTGCAATCAATGTAGTTTCTGTCGGTAAAACATAGCCTTGGCCAGCAAGCATAATGCGTTTTGCTGGATTACTATCCAGTAATTTATTAGCTTCGGCGATATCTTCATCAGGTAATCTATATGTAATCGTGACGCCACAGGTGTCATCGAGTTGTTTCACCTGAACTGATAAAAGCATGTCCTCAATTGCATCAGTCATCGTGGCTACGTTGCGTGAAATTAAGTGCGCTTCTTCATTCGCTTTTAGCTGCAGGATTGCTTTATCGTCTAAGCAAGCATAGGCATTATTGAATGAAATAATACTGAATATGGCAAAAACTAAGTGACGAAACATTGGATTGCGCATCTATAACCTCATGAATGTGTAAATTTATTGCTAGATATGAGCTATGTTTAGATGATAAGTTCTATGTGTTAGTTATCTTTGATGATGCCGTGCTGATTGCGACTACAGCTGGATGGTTAGCACGTCTTTCTACAGAGATGGCATAGAATCGCTCTACCACTTGGTTGGTTTCACCAATTTTAATCACATTGTGTTGTGTGATCACCTCGTCTGCAATAATGGATGGGGCACAGAAAATACCAACACCAGCTTGTCCAAATGCGCGCATGAGAGCGCTATCATCAAACTCACCGACAATTTGTGGTTGAATGCGTAGAGTATTTAGCCATGACATTAGCCGCTTACGAACAGCACTATCTTCGCCCGGTACTAAGAGTGGCGCGTTAGTGAGGTTCTGTGGAAATAATTCCTCATAGGACTGAGTCAGGGAGTGGGCTGCGAAGAAACTTAATCCACATTCTAGTAGTTCGTGACTGCGGCCTTTGATATCAATTTCACTAGGCATAGGTCTATCCGACAGGACTAAATCTAGCCGGTGAATTGCTAGCTCACCAAGTAAAGACTCTAATTTACCTTCGCGACAAATAATTTTAATGGGTTCAACCAGTGACATTGCTGGCGCTAATAGGCGGTAAGCAATAGATTTTGGAACCGAATCTGAAATACCCACTCTAAATAGGCGATGACGTTCTTTAGAGCCTGCACGCAATGTTTCCTCTAGTGCATTGCCTGTTTGGAAAATATCCTCAGCATAAGTGAGTGCTAACTCTCCAGTTTCTGTAAGCTCAATGCCACGCCCTACTTTTCTAAATAATGATACACCAAGTGAAGCTTCTAGAATGGCTATTTGCCCACTGATGGTTTGTGGAGTTAAATGTAACTGCTTGCTGGCACGTACGATGCTGCCAGCCTTTGCTACAGCCCAAAAGTAGTGGAATTGTTTGTAATTAATCATAGTATGCACAATAGCTCGTAAAAAACGAATAATCAATCAGAAATATTCTGCTTTTATTGAATATAGAAAAAGACTAAAGTAGCAGCATTGTTGTCATGCCTGATTTAATAGGTAGCGGATTAAACCGAAGGAGACCATATGAAACGTATTTTATATTTTCTAGCAACCAACTTAGCCATTGTGTTCGTGCTATCTATTACCATGCGTATTTTAGGTGTAGAGCCGTACTTGAATGCAAATGGCCTAGACTTAAGTAATTTATTAGTGTTTTCTGCCATCATGGGTTTTGGTGGTGCATTTATCTCACTAGCGATCTCTAAATGGACCGCAAAACGAATGTCGGGCGCTGTGGTGATTGAAGAGCCTCGCACAGCGACTGAAATATGGTTGGTAAAAACAGTGCGCGCACAAGCCGATGCTGTTGGTATTAAGATGCCTGAAGTGGCAATTTTTGATACGCCAGAGGTCAATGCATTTGCAACTGGCATGACTAAAAATAGTTCATTGGTCGCGGTTTCTAGCGGCCTATTAAACGCAATGACCAAGGATGAAGCTGAAGCAGTATTGGCGCATGAGATATCGCATATTGCTAACGGTGATATGGTGACATTGACATTGATTCAAGGCGTTGTGAACACCTTTGTGATGTTTTTATCCCGCGTGATTGGTTATGTTGTGGATAAAGTGGTGTTTAAAACAGAGCGCGGTACAGGCCCCGCTTTTTTTATCACCATGATGATTGCACAGTTCGTATTAGGTATTTTGGCTTCAATGATCGTGATGTGGTTTTCACGTCAGCGTGAATTTAGAGCAGATGCTGGCGCTGCTAAATTATCAAGTAAAAACAAGATGATTGCGGCATTGCAACGTTTGCAAGCACAGCATGAACCATCAGGATTGCCTGAACAAATGGCTGCATTTGGTATCTCTGGTAAAGGTGGGTTATCAAAACTATTTGCTAGCCACCCTGGGTTGGATGAGCGTATTGCAGCATTGCGTGAATCATAATAAATAAAAGTTGCTACTTTTAGTAAGTTAGCAGTTAAGTAATGAGAGGCTGAGAGATATAAGCAATATTTCTCAGCCTTATTTTTGTTTGACAACGTAATAGCCCAATGTAGCACGTTGGTTAATAGAGATTAATAAGATTAGAGGCGTACATGAACGAACTGCAGTCGATAGGCACTTGGTGGATGTGGGGAGGTTTTGGCATATTTGTAGTCGCCATGCTTGCCATTGATATGTTTGCGTTAGGTCGCAAAGGGGCGCATAAAGTAGGGGCGCGAGAGGCGCTCATTTGGTCGCTAGTATGGTTTACGTTGGCGATGGTGTTTGGTGCAGCCTTATGGGCTTGGCTTGACTACACCAGTGGAAGAGCGATTGCCGATGCTAGAGCGATGGAGTATCTCACAGGCTACTTATTAGAAAAAACGCTGGCGATGGATAATATCTTCGTGTTTGTGATGATTTTTAGTTATTTTGCTGTGCCGTTGGAGTACCAAAAACGGATATTGGTATATGGGGTATTGGGCGCTATTATCTTGCGTGCCCTAATGATTTTAATTGGCGCGTGGTTGATTGCGCAGTTCCATTGGGTTCTGTATGTATTTGGCGCGTTCTTACTGATTACGGGTATCAAGATGTTTGTGTTTGCGGACCATGAGCCGAATTTAGCAACTAACCCTTTGCTCAAATGGCTACGTCAACATGTTCGTATTACAGATAAATATCATGCTGATAAGTTTTGGATTACTGAGAACGGTGTGCGCTGGTTTACCCCTATGTTTTTAGTATTGGTATTGATTGAGTTTTCAGATGTGATTTTTGCAATGGACAGTATCCCTGCAATTTTTGCGATTACCAATGACCCATTTATTGTATTTACCTCCAATATCTTTGCTATTTTAGGATTGCGAGCACTGTATTTCTTATTAGCTGATATGGCTGAGCGTTTTCATTTGCTGAAATTTGGTTTGGCGTTAGTATTGATATTTGTTGGTATAAAGATGCTGATCGTAGAGTGGTTCAAAATCCCAGTGGCGGTTTCATTAGGGGTAGTAGTGGCAGTGCTAGGTACAAGTATGTTGCTCAGTTTATTGGCGACAAGAAAAGTGAAGTCATAATTAAAAAGCCCGCTTATAGCGGGCTTTTTAATGGGAGTTAGTATATTTAAATAGCAGATTATTTAAATGACATGCGTTTCATCGTGCCATCTTTATCAATAAACTTATGTTTTAAAGCACCTGCAATATGAATGATCACTGCTATTAACAATATTGCGCCAATAATTTCGTGCGCTTCTTTGAATAAGTCGCGCATATTGCTGTTATCTAAACCGGCAATAAAATCCATACCAAACCACATCACACCGTATTTGCTGTTCACTGCCATGATCAGGCCAGTGACTGGCATTGCTACCATGAGTAAATACAATAAATGATGCGTACCTGTGGCTAACTTTTTCTCCCATGGTTTGTAGGAAGTGAGCATTGCAGGAGGGCGATGTGTAATACGCCACAATACACGAATAGCGATAAGTGCAAGTAATGTTATACCAATTGATTTATGTAAATTAAAGTAAAAAGTTCTTGGGCTAGCTTCTTTGGCAAGCTCCCATGTATAAATGCCTAAGTCAAACAGATCAAAAGCAGATTGTTTAGGTGCCTCTTTAGGCAGTTCACTCATGTACCAGCCTAATGCAAACATCGCAAAAATAACAAGTGCGATTAGCCAGTGAAGAATAACAGCGAGTTTTGTATAGCGTGTAGAAGCTTGATTCATAGTAATATCCTAGTAGCACTAAATTGACATTCAAATGTGACCGTGGCCACAGCAAATGATTGCATAAAACACGGATATTCTAAACGCTAACCTTAACGCAAGGAATCATTCATGAAAATTTTAATGATAACCATGAGCCTGTTTTCAATGATTGGCTGTTCACATGCGCAAGTACAGCAGGATGACTTTATAGTTAAGTCGGTGGCAGATGGTATTTATGTGCATCATGGTGAGCATTTAGATATTGATACTGGGTATCAGGGTGATATCTGTAATATTAGCTTTGTGGTTGGTAGTAAGGGCGTTGCGGTGATTGATACAGGCGGAAGCTTGAAAGTTGGTCAGCAATTACAGACAGCTATTCGTAAAGTTACCCCTTTGCCAGTGTTGTATGTGATTAATACGCATGTGCACCCTGACCATATTTACGGCAATGCTGCATTTTTACCCAAGAACCAAAGTGAGCCAAAGCCAGAGTTCGTAGGTCATGAGAAGTTAGGCAATGCAATGGATGTGAGAAGTGAGCAATATACTAAGCTCAATGAGCGATTTTTGCACGATGATGCAAAAGGCAGTGAGCTGATTAAGCCGACACTGGTTGTTAAAACCATGTTGGAGCTTGATTTAGGCGATAGAGTACTGGTGTTGAATGCGCATCCGTTAGCGCATACTAATACTGATATCACGTTGATTGATCGTAAAACCGGCACTTTATTTGCTGGTGATTTATTATTTATAGAACGTACACCAGTGGTTGAGGGCGACATTAAAGGATTAATTGCAGAAATAATAAAACTTAAAAATAGCCCTGCCAAACAAGTAGTTCCGGGCCATGGGCCAGTCACGCAAGATTGGGTGGCTGCTTTAGGCAATGCTGAACGCTATTTATCAGTGTTGTTGAATGATGTGCGAGCCAGCATTAAGAGTAATGTGAGTATGGAAAAAACAATGGATACCGCAGCTGAGAGTGAGCGTAATCAATGGAAACTGTTTGAAATTGCTAATCGACGCAATGTAAACACAATTTACCCTGTTTTGGAATGGGAATAAAAAAGCGGCAATGTCTGCCGCTTTTTGCTGTGCTATTTAATAGCCAAGTTTAATTTAGGCTTTTTTCTTAAGGTTGTCTAAGCTACAAGCAGTATTCGGGTTTGCGTATAGCAATAATAGGCCACCACCGATTGCTAAGTATTGCAACAAAGGTAATTTAAGCAATAGTGTTAAGCCTACAATATAAATCGCCATCACCAATGCAAAAGCTTTGGTTTTGTAACCTAGTAATAAAGCTAAGCCACCTATTGTGTTCACTAAAATAATCAGTGGGGCAAAAATGCCAGGCAAACCCATGCTGCCTAAGCTTGCCTGATATTGCTGATATCCATCAGGGTTGCTTGTAAAACCAATAATGAGCACTATAACTTGTACTAAAAAGAGTTGCGCTAATAAAATTCGAGCTAAAGTTGCTAAGTATTTTTGCATATAAAACCTTAATCATTAATTAAAGACCAAGGTTGCATAATGCCTGTTACTGCCAACGCTCGCAAGGGGTTAACATTGCAAGATAGTTTCAATTTACAGAAAGTTACATGGCAAACGCATGCACAACAATTAACAACAGTGCGTGAAGCGGTGTTTATTGCTGAACAGAACGTGCCTGAAGCATTAGAGTGGGACGGTTTGGATGAAACGGCTCAACATTTACTTACACTGAGCGCAGCAGGCGAGCCGATAGGCTGTGCAAGACTACTGGGGGATGGTAGTGTTGGCCGTATGGCAGTCATGCAGCCTTGGCGTGGCTTAGGTGTGGGTTCGGCGTTATTAAATGCGGCAATTGCTTATTATCAGCAGTTAGGGGTGCATGTTATTACGTTGTCCGCACAAGTGCATGCAATCGGGTTTTATGAGAAGTTTGGATTTACGGCATGTAGTGAGGCTTATCTTGATGCGGGGATTTTACATCGGGATATGCAACGCATTGATATATAAGTAATTAAGATAAAATTTAGATTTTAAAAAAGCCTAATCATCACTGACTAGGCTTTTTGATTAGTCATCATTGACTATAGTAAATGCGAATTACTTGTTCATTACGTACATTGTAACTTCGAAGCCAAAACGCATTTCTGTTGCTGCTGGTGTTGTCCACATAATAATTCTCCTTTAGTTTTATTTACATCAATATTGATGTCGTGCTTGTATGATTCACATCATACTGAACGGTTTCATTTAAGGCGTATGTAGTTTAATGAATGCGTGCTCATGATTTTACGTAACATGATAAGGGAGTAAACAATTTGTGAGAGATTGTGGGGTAACCTTATCAAATGCATGTAGTATTTCTATATAACAATCATGATATTCAATTGTTGGTATTAAAAATGCTTTTAATTTCATAAAAATCAACAATTCAAAGCGTTATACTGATCGTTATTGGGAGAATTTATGGGTTTAGATGTACGTACCATCATGGTGATGTTTGCCATGTTGGCTTTTATGTTTTTTTGCTTATTTGAGTTAGCAGGTTTGCGCGTGGGCCGTATCCGCGGTGTAAGACAGTGGGCAGTAGCAAATTTATGTATTGGTCTTGGCTTTAGTCTTTCTTATTTTTTTGGACGCACTACACCAGGCCATGATTGGGCAGTGGTGATAGGTGTGACCTTAATTGCAACAGGTGCCTGTTTGCAATTAACAGGGATTCAAGCGTTTAAAGAGCAGCCAACACATTGGCGGCTAGTGATGTTATTTATTGGTGTTATATTGTGCCAAAGTATTTGGTTTAATGTGGTTCATCCAGATTTTCATATACGTGCAATTGTAAATTCCTTTTTCTTTTTCTTTATTTATGCGGTTTGTGCCCGTGTACTTTTGGTGAAAACAGAAGCATCTTTGCGAGTTTCATACTGGTTTACTGGCGTTTCATTTGCATTTATGGCGATGGTAATGCTTGCACGTGGCGTCATTATTACGCAATCACCAGACCAGTCTATTGGTCTTCACGTTAATACGGCTATTAATACCATGCCGTTTATCATCGGCTGTTTAGTGCAATTTTGTATAGCATTTGGTTTGTTATTGATGCTAAATCATCGGTTAATTGCCGATGTGTATCAAATGGCATCGCGTGATGCATTGACGGGTACTTTGAATCGTCGCCGAATTGAAGAAGATGCCTTGCGTCTAAGAGCACGTTGTATGCGTACTGGCGAGACATTGGCGATTATGATGATTGATATCGATTTCTTTAAAACGATCAATGATCGTTATGGGCATCCTGCTGGTGATAAGGTACTTTGTTCTTTGGCTGAAATTGCCAAAAACTCTATTCGACCAGATGATTATTTCGCTCGCTATGGCGGTGAAGAGTTTTGTATGTTGCTAACGGCTACGACAGAAAAAGAGGCATTTGAGTTAGCGGAGCGCTTGCGATTGGCTTTTGCAGAATTTACCTTAACCTTAGGCAAAGACCGTATTAATGTGACGGTGAGTATCGGTGTAGCGGATTCGAATGATATTGGTTTAGTATTTGAAGACCTTGTGACAGCCGCTGATCAAGCGTTGTACCGCGCTAAGCAAAAAGGACGAAATCAAGTGATTACTTACTCAAGTATGCGTGCTAATGACACGTTGTAATGTTGTGAACATGGCAGTTGACGATACGGGCGTATTGCTTCTTTAATCGGTGTTTCTTATGAAGATAATCCTAAAGTTCGTAAGTTAGCCACGCGACCGTGGTATAGCGCGGAAACTAAGTCAGACTGTGTCACCATGCCTACCAATCGACGCTCATCATCAATCACTGGGATATGGTGATGAACATTTGTTTGAGTCATCAATGGAATCAGCTCAATAATATGCATATTTGAAGAGGCAGTAACCGCTGGAGATGTCATAATTTGGCCTACTACTTCAGGCTTTTGCGAAGAAAGTGTATGGCTTCTGCGGATAAAGCTTTTGAGTTTAGTTTCAAAACCTTCATATACTTCTAAATTGGCATGTTGCATAAAGTTAGCTTGGGTGATGATTCCCACCACACGACGCGCACGGTCTATTACTGGTAGTGCTTTGATTTCATGTTGCCGCATGAGTAGCCAGGCGTCTTCTAGTAAGGTGCCGAACACTACAGTCACAACATCCTTAGACATAATGTCTGCGCAGACAATTTCACCAAAGCGGCGGCGGTAAGCGTGCATTTCAGTTTGTTGTAGCAAGCTTTGCAAGTCATCACGGCTGACGTCGAGCACTTGGTTGTATTCTTTTAATACGGCGTTTAAATCTTCTGTATTAAAGCCAAAGCGCATTTCAGCAGGAATATCTTTGGTTAAATGCTGCGAAGCTTTTGCTGTGAGATGTGGATAAGGACGGCGTGTTGCATTGTTGAATAGGATGGCAACCAGTAAGAGAATAAACGAGTTAAGCGCGACAGGAGCCAACACAAACCAATAACCTTGTGCATGGATAGTGGCACCACCTAGCACTGCGGTGAGTGCAACCGCACCGCTGGGTGGGTGGATGCATCTTAACGCAAACATGGCCACAATGGAAAGGCTGACTGCCACAGCCGCGGCAGTGGCAGGATGTGCAATCCACATGGCGCAAGTCACGCCGATGAAAGCTGCTGTGGTGTTGCCACCAATAATAGACCAAGGTTGGGCTAGCGGGCTTGAAGGTACTGCGAATAAGAGTACGGCAGATGCACCCATTGGAGCAATGAGATAGGGGATAGTGCTAGTATCACCCTCTATTAAAACGGTCACTAAGCCTGTGAACAAAATACCGATAAAAGCGCCAATACCAGCACGCAGGCGTTCAGTACGATTAACGGCAATACGATCAGGGACAAAGCCTTTCAGCCAATTTTTAAGTTTTTCCAAGCTTGCTAACCTAAGTAAATTTTTTAATGATATTACACTACGCACCAATTTGACGCACCAGTTTAGTGCGCTTGTGGCGGAGTGGGTCACTGTTTATCTTGGGTGTGAGTGCTGGTGAGTATTAGCGATGCTTTAATTTGCATGTAAATTGCTTAAAGCAAGGCTATTCTATAAAATCCTACTTTATAGAATAGCATCATTGATTTTATTCGTATTTTTCATCGTTTTATTTTCTCAAGGATTTCTCATGTCAAAAATCATTTTCAAAGCAGGCGAAGCGACAGTTTACTCAGAAGGTAAAGACGTTACCGCAGCAATGCCAGAAATCTTAATCGGCGCGGTTGACGGCCCTGTAGGCCAAGCATTTGCAAACTTAATGGCACAAAGCAAAGGCCACACTGCAATGTTTGCGGTACGTGATATCAACCAATTGGTACGCCCAGTATGTATGACCGTACCAAAAGTAACATTAAAAGGCAGCACAGATGTTGCCTTGTTCGGTGGCGTGGTACAAGCGGCAACAGCAGATGCTATTTTGGACTGTGTAATTGAAGGCATCATTCCT
>Ga0066445_1000173_pt1 | contig 19698 bp, 18 predicted proteins | sample LakWasMet67_HOW9_2_FD_59533 | JGI IMG/M metagenome (GOLD analysis project Ga0066445, IMG submission 59533) | Freshwater sediment methanotrophic microbial communities from Lake Washington under simulated oxygen tension - Sediment Metagenome 67_HOW9 | ecosystem: Environmental > Aquatic >...
CGTTCTGTTACTTCAATGTGAGATTGTTTCATTGACTATCGCTCAACTGTGTTTTAACTACCTGATGAACTATCCTGAAGAACTGCTTTGAACTTGCTATTTAGTCACAGTTTAGGGTCGTAATATATATGAATCCAAACAGGCTCCCTGACATGGATTATCGCCAAACTGGTGCAAGACGTCAAACTGAATTACCTGTTTAAGTCATTTTAAACAATAATTCAATGACTTAAATCAAGTCATATCGTTTAACGCCGCCCATATTGAAGCGATTATATTTAAGCGGCGACTGGCTTGGTGACCAAAATATCCTCTAGCATCAGATACTCCAGATCGCACCCAAAAAACATGTTCAGAGCATCGGTTGGGCTGCAAATCATCGGCTCGCCCCGGCGATTGAGTGAAGTATTCAGTACCACCCCATTGCCACGTAACTGCTCAAGGTGCTCAATCAACGCGTAATAGCGTGGATTGGTCGCTTTTGTGACCACCTGCGCGCGCGCCGTTCCATCTTCGTGGACCACTTCGGGAATACGCGCTTTCCAAGCCGGATTCACATCAAAAGTGAACGTCATATACGGCGCAGGGTGTTCCGTTTGCAAAATATCTGCGGCAACCCGGTCTAGCATACTTGGACAAAATGGCCGCCAGCGCTCGCGGTATTTAATTTGCGCATTGATTCGATCTGCCACCCCCGGAAAACTCGGATCGCCCAAAATACTGCGACAGCCCAATGAGCGCGGACCAAACTCCATCCGCCCTTGAAACCAAGCCAGCGGATGACCAGCAGCGAGCAATTCAGCGGCCTTACGCGGGCCATCTTCCACACGCGTAAACACCGGTTTGGCTGGATGTGCCTCGCATGCTGCGATACACGCTTCGTTGCTGTAAGCCGGGCCAAGATAGGCATGTTGCATAGGCTGTATGGTTTCACCTGCCAAATGTGCCGCGTAAGTCGCTGCGCCCAGACTGGTGCCGTTATCGCCAGAGGCCGGTTGTACAAAGAGTTCTTTCACATGTGGCAAAGCAATGATGCGCTGATTGAGTTTTACATTCAGCGCAACGCCACCGGCCATGGCAATTTTGCCCGTCTCGCGAATAATATCGCCGAGGTAATACTCGATCATTTGCAGTGCAAGATCTTCGAGCAGCTTTTGCACGCTGGCTGCATAATGGATGTAGGGATCATCAATCTCGTCACCCTCGCGCTTGGGTCCCAACCACTCAATCAGCTTGGGCGTAAAGTAATAGCCTTTGCCTTGCGCTTTGTAGCGACGCAAACCAACCACGTTCACATACTCGGTGTTGATGATCAACTCGCCATTTTCAAACTTTGCCAGACGGCTTAAGTCGTATTTGTTTGGGTCGCCGTAAGGCGCCATGCCCATGACTTTAAATTCGCCATCGAGCATTTCAAAACCTAAAAACTCTGTGATCGCGCCATATAAGCCGCCCAAAGAGTCTGGGTCATAGAATTCTTTTATTTTGTGAATCTTGCCGTGCTCACCATAACCAAAAAACGTCGTGGCATATTCGCCTTTGCCGTCGATACCGACAATGGCTGTTTTTTCTTTAAATCCGCTCAAGTGATATGCGCTGGAGGCGTGTGCAAGATGGTGCTCAACGGGCACATAACTGGCTTTATTTAGACCCAGATCCTCCATTAACTTTAAGGATTTGTCACGGTTGCGGCGGAAACGTCGGTTCCCGTTAAAAATGGCATCCAAGGCACGGTCCGGCGCATACCAATAGCGCTTGGCATAGTGCCAGCGTGCCGCAGAGGTCAGCGGAATCTCGCCATAAGGAAAAGCCACAATGTCGACCTGGTCCGGCGTGATGCCTGCCTGAGCCAAACAAAACTTGGCTGCCTCGTATGGCCAGTGATTTTTAGCGTGCTTGTCACGGATAAAACGTTCTTCTTCGGCAGCAGCAACAATGTTGCCATCTACCAGAATGGCAGCAGAGGCATCATGCCCCAAGGCACCGGATAAACCTAAAACAATCATGCAGAAACTCGCGAAATGATTAAATGGAAATGCCCGCCAGTTTGAGTGGCGTATGGTCCTGATAAATCAGGCTAAACGACTTTACCAGCGCATTATACAGGGAAGTATCCGCTTTCCAATTTTGTAGCAGCCGGCGAATGTCTTTTGCATGCGCACGCACGGCCATTTGCGAGCGGCGATGTTGTTGCATGCTGTCCAGATCAATCACCATAATCTGCCCCTGATCGGTGACTTGCAGATTGCTGGCTTTGAGATCGCCGTGCGACAGTTTGAGCAGATACCACTGATAACATAGTGTCACCAGTTGCTGGATGGCCTGATCACGCAATGCGCTATCGGTGCATTGCGCAAAAAAAGTCAGTGCGTCTGGCCAAGGGCTAAAAGCAGACACGAAATAGGCCCGCCCCCGCATTCCCCCATACCGCTGTTCAAACATCAACAATGGCGAGGGTGTCAGCATGCCGTAATATTGCAAACGATGCGCATTGCGCCAAGACGCAGCGGCGCGACTCGGTCGCCAGGCACGGCTCAGGGCATGCAACCAATGCTTGATGTTATAACGCTTGATCACCACGGGCTGGTCTTGAAACTGCGTATGTGTCACGGTGCTAGTATTGCCAGCTTTGAGTATGGTGCCCACATGCATGGCCACTTCGAGCGCAGGCACATCAGTCACATGAAGCCCGCCCGCGGCGCTAATTGCCTGGGCGCTATGGCTGGTTTGCTGCCAAATCACATCACTGCAGGTCCGAAATATTTTGTGAGAGACATAGCGCGCAACCTCTTGCGCTTTCATCTGTTTGGCCCATGTTAACAAGGTCGTGGCGGCCAGTGTGGGCGACCACCCCCGCGCTTGCTCGTAAGTGGCAAGCAGCGAGGCCGCCCAGGCGTGCTGATCGAGCACGTTTATTTTTGAAATCAGCTCGGCCAGTTGTCGATAGGCCTGTCGTTTAGGCAGCGTTTTGCGCTGAATACCATCGCCATCGATTGACCACACCTGATCATCGACCAGCAGAAAGTTTTTCAAATGCAGATCGGTTTGAATCAAGCCAGCGGCGTGTTGTGCCGCCAAGGTCACCACTAATTGTTTGAGCAAATGCAGCCGGGCAGCAGGCGCTAAAGTGCGATAACAGCTGACTGCATCATGGGCCGCCTCAATGGCGGCATAAATCAAAACATAAGCGCGCTGATGCTCAGATTGGCCTTGCCAGAGTAAAGCAGGCGTCGCGATATTCGCTTGCGCTAGCCATCCGGCGCCTTGCGCATCCCGTGCGGCATATTTTTGCGCTTGTTCGCCTAAAAACACTTTGGCAAAGACGGCCTGACCTGCCCATTGCGCACGAAAAACCCAGCGCCGATGCGGCAAAACCCGCACTGGGGTAAGCGCAGTCAGGGGCGCTTGTCCAGCCAGCGCAATGCTCTCAGAAGCTGCATCGACCACTTCACAATCATTCAGTGCGAATGTTGTCGCTGACGCTACCGACATTAACGGGACTTCCACCACTGCTTAAGCTGTTGCCATTTGCTTGTTTGCGCAGAGAATAACTTTTTGGCGCGTTTATCGCGTTTTTTCATCATTTTTTTGACTTCAGCTTGGGTGGCTGCATCATCTTGTGGCCTGGCCACATACAAGGTATGCCACGAATCGCCCTGCGCATTGGGGATTGGCAATGCTTGGTAATAATACAGCGCGATAGAGCGGCGAGTGACGCCATCCGGGGTAGTCAATGGATCGGGATGACCATGAAAACTGTCCGCATCAGTATTAAAAATGACACAGCGATTAAATAATGGGGCGACTGATTGCTGCTTGGCTTGCATGTTTCTATCCCACAACTCCAGATGGCCGCCATATTCGGCTTGCCAGTCCTGATTCAAGTACACCAGCATATTGACCCGGCGATACAACTGCAGGGCTTCATTCACCTGAAAATCGGCATGAATGCCTAACAGACCACCGGCTGAGGTTTCATGCAAACCGCCGCCAGCAAAATAGGGGTCGGGTAGTAAGCCTTTCATCCCAGTCAACGCTTCAATAAATTGGAGCATGGGCGCCGCGTTAAATAAGGCGAATGCTGCCCGTAACGTTTCATCGCAGTCATACGGCGATATCTGACGCTTGTGGGTGCCGCCGTAGCCTTTTTCATAGACTTTGTCATGCACTTTCGGGTCCTGCGGAAAGTGGTCTAACAACAATTGTGTAAAAGCGCTTGGAAAAATATCGTCAATAACAATGTGCGGAAAAGGCTGCGCCTCGGCGTAATCCGCCGATAACAAACTCCCAATATCCTTCGCCTGTTGTGCATCTAGAGAGAAGCCGTTTTCAATAGAAATCGGTAACACGCCGTCTGACATCGTCATTTTGTTGATTCCTGCTGTGACTGTAATTGTTTGAGCATGGCTTGCTTGCGCTGCAAACGCCGGTTTTGCGCAGTATAACCGCTGACCAGCCCTACGGTGCCCGCCTCTACGTGATCCAGATAGCGAAACAGCTTGGCTGGCGATATACGCTCGATGACATAGCCTTGCGCCGACAGTTTATCTTGCAATACATAGCCGGGAATTTGCTGCTCCATGTAAAAGCGGTAGCCCATTTTTTTCATCAAGCCCACATTCCACAAAGCAAAAAAACTCTTAATGTAGGGCTCAATATAGGGCCGAGCCTGCCTTGCAGGTAAGCCAAGCGATTGTTTCAGCCGCCGACTGTGATACTTGAAAAAACCGGTAAAAGCACGCCAGAACAACCGCACATGTCCACGGTTAAGCTGATGCAAGCAACCAATCGCCGCAATGTTGGGTTTGCGCTGCATACGTTGCAAACAGGCAGTAAAAATGTGTGCATCATAGATAAACGTATCGGTATGCATCAAAAACAAATACTCTGATTGCGTGGCAGCCAGAATCAAGTCGAGGCCTTCACCATGTGCAGCAAAGCCCTGCTCTTTGCCTGGCGAGGGCCGTTCGATCAAATGAATCCAGTCGAGACTGCGCAAATAATCAGTACTGTCATCCGCTGAATCATTGTCCACCACCCAGATGTCCACTTGGCTGGCATCCAGCGCGCCACTATCCAGATGGCTTTTAAGAAAATTTAGGCTAGTTCTGGTCAACTCCAATGTTTTGTAGTTGACCATCGCAATACTGAATTTAGGGTGCAGAGCTTGCATGAGATCCGTTCAACTTAATTAGCGCTTACTGCGTTTGGCAATGCTTTTTAGGAGTGCGCGTTCACACCAGCGCAGCGCATGCGCGTCATCCGCATGCAAATATTGCTTGAAAAAATACAGGCGATCACGCGCAGATAAGCCCTCTGTATGCCGATGCAAAGCAGCCAGATCGAACTGTGCTCGGCGCCAGCGACAGCCTGTTTTTCTGGTTTTTTCGAGGTCAATCAAGGCCACTTGGGCGGGATGCGATTGGGTAGAGACGAAAATATGCTTGGGATATAAAGCCCGGTGAACCCAGCCCAGATCATGAAAGCGACGAATTTGCTGTGCAACATCACGCAGCAATGCTCTGCGCGGCTTGAGCGGCTGTTGGATGACCTGCGGCAGCAACTGCTCAAGATCAACAAAATCTTGTAGATTTTCAGTGACTAAAATGGCGCGCTGCTCGCCATCTTGCAACGATTCTGCATACATCATCACCTTAGGCGCAGGCACGCCCGCGCTGGCTAAGGACTGCAAACGGTGAAACTCCCGCCTGAAAGTAGGCTCACCAGACAAAGGATGCCGCCAAGTGCGCCGGCCATGATTCTGCTGCTTTTTTACAAACAACACTAAGTGGGATCCATCCGCATTAGGCAACACCAGCTTTCCGACGCCGCTCCAGCCACCACGACGCTGATTTGGCGCTTCAAACCAATCAATGTGGCGCAGCCACCAAGCCTCAAAAGTGTCTAGGCCATGCCCCGCAAAAGTGGCTTGCGCAGTGGGTGCTTGATAATAAGTTAGGGGGTGTTTCAAAATATAGTGTGCTTAAATAAATTGCGTAAGCGCGGGTTTTTAATCCACATTTTGTTAACATACAAATCAATTACCAATTTTAACAGAATGCGTTTATAAAATAGTCTTATGCTCTTGTTTTTCTGCAAAGCCATTGCCCGCCTCCCCTTAGCCTGGGTGCACAACATCGGCGCCTTGTTGGGCTACTTGTCTTACCTTTTAGACCGAAAAAGTAATCGCATCGCGCTTGCAAATATCGTGCAAAGTCGCTTGGCGAGCGACACGCTACAGGCTAAACAGTTAGTTAAAAATAGCCGCTTAGAGGCTGGCAAAGCGATTTTAGAAACCTTTTATATTTGGGGCAGTGCCGGCAGCAAACTGTTGCCGTTGATAAAGCAGGTGCATGGCTGGGCGCATGTAACACAGGCACAACACGCCGGTAAAGGCCTGATTTTTTTGACCCCGCATCTGGGTTGTTTTGAAATCACCTCCATTTATTATGGCGCGCACGCGCCGATGACGGTGCTTTACCGGCCGCCGAAATTGCACTGGCTACGTGAACTGGTAGTGAATGGCAGACAAAAGGGCCAGGTTGACATGGCGCCGGCCAATGCAACCGGAGTGAGAAAACTGTTACAAGCATTGAAGTCCGGGCAGGCCATCGGCATTTTGCCTGACCAGATTCCTAGACAGGGCGAAGGCGAATGGGCGAATTTTTTCGGCAAGCCGGCTTACACCATGAGCTTAGCCAGCAAGTTGGCCAGCAAAACCGGCGCAACGGTGCTGATGGCGTTTGGTGAACGGTTAGCGAATGGTGCAGGCTTTCACATTCATCTGAAGCCCGTGGAAGATATTAGCAGCCCCAGCTTATTAAATCTGGCGATTGAACTGCAGGTGGCGCAATGCCCGGTGCAGTATCTTTGGCAGTACAACCGGTTTAAAAAACGGGGATACGCAATACATAAGCTACACCCAGCAGCAGACGCACCGCCGCATGAGTAACGCAGGCTTAGACTAACCCTTCGATCCACCGACTGTAAACTTTATCAGCCACTTGATGCAAGGTTGCACAATCGGCTTCAACCGCTGCAAGCATAACTTCCGCGGGCTGAACGGCAGGACTGTTGGCGGAGGCAGCGATGTCGTGCTTCCATTGCTCGGTCCAGACTTTCACCATACTCGGCGTCATCTCGATATGGCATTGCAAACCAATGTGTTTACCCATCACGTAAGCCTGATTTGCGCAATGTTCACTGGACAAGACATGCGTGGCACCGGCAGGCACCGTGAACGTTTCACCATGCCAGTGAAAACTATTAAAGTCTTGCAAGTCTCCAAACCAATCACGTGCTAGCGCGTGGTCAGCCACCTGCACTTGGCCCCAACCAATTTCTTTGACCGCATTTTTACTGACCACCCCGCCCAGCGCTTTACTGATCAATTGACCGCCCAGGCAATGGCCGAGCAGCGGAACATCTTGTGCAACCGACTGACGAATGAGCTGCAATATCGGCGGAATCCAAGGCAGATCATCATTGACGCTCATCGGGCCGCCCATGAGGACAACGCCACTAAACGCCTCGACGGCCTCAGGCACCGCCTCGCCCCTATCGATGCGCACCTCGCACCATGGAATAGCATGCCGCGCTAAAAAAGTGCCTAAATACCCGGCACCCTCGCAGCAGGCATGCCTGAAAATAACCACCGGTTTCATGATTTACCTTACTAAACTGACTTCCTGGTATTGCCCAAGCAAGATTCCGTCCAATGTGTAAGGCCCAATTGCATAACGGATCAAGCGCAGGGTCGGAAAGCCCACATGGGCCGTCATTCGGCGCACCTGGCGGTTCTTGCCTTCACTAATCTTGAGTTCTAACCAGGTCGTCGGGATATGTTTGCGATCTCGGATCGGCGGCTCACGTTGCCACAAATGGTCAGGTTCAGGCATGATTTTGACTTGCGCCGGCTGGGTCACAAAGTCACCCAAATTGACGCCCTGTTGCAGTGGCATCAAATCTGCTTGTGTAGGAACACCTTCTACTTGTGCCCAATAGGTTTTGATTTGTTTATGCTTCGGATGACTTAAACGATGTTGCAATGCACCATCATCGGTTAAAATGAGCAATCCTTCGGAGTCAGTATCTAACCGCCCGGCTGCATAGACGTTGGGAATCGGAATATAGTCTTTGAGCGTTGCATGCTTTTCATGCGCAGTGAACTGGCACACAACGTTAAAAGGTTTGTTAAACAGTAATAACATGGAAAGCGCTATGTCTAAAATCAAGGTGCCAGCCACTGGCAGCAAAATTATTGTCAATGCTGATAATACCCTAAATGTCCCCGACCAACCCATTATTCCCTTTATCGAAGGCGATGGGATTGGCATCGACATCACGCCACCCATGATCAAAGTGGTGGATAGCGCGGTAGAAAAAGCCTACGGTGGCAAACGCAAGGTCTCTTGGATGGAAGTGTATGCCGGTGAGAAATCCACCACCCTGTACGACAAAGACACCTGGCTGTCGGACGAAACCATGACGGCATTGAAAGAATACGTCATTTCGATCAAAGGGCCACTCACAACGCCCATTGGCGGCGGCATCCGCTCTTTAAACGTGACCTTGCGTCAAGAGCTGGATTTATACGTTTGCTTGCGGCCGATTCAATACTTCACCGGGGTGCCCAGCCCGGTCAAACATCCAGAAAAAACCGACATGGTGATCTTTCGCGAAAATACAGAAGACATTTATGCCGGCATTGAATGGGCGGCAGGCACCGAAGAAGTCAAAAAAGTAATCAACTTTTTGAGCGATATGGGCGTACGCAAAAAAATTCGCTTCCCTGAGGCCTCTGCAATCGGGATCAAGCCAGTCTCTATCGACGGCAGCAAGCGCCTGATTCGTAAAGCCATTCAATATGCGATCGATAACAACCGCAAATCGATGACGATTACCCACAAAGGGAACATCATGAAGTTCACCGAAGGGGGTTTCCGCGATTGGGGCTATCAACTGGCAAAAGAAGAGTTTGGCGCTGAACTGATCGATGGCGGCCCGTGGTGCAAACTCCCTAATGGCATCGTGATCAAAGACTGTATCGCCGATGCTTTCTTGCAAGAGATTCTGTTGCATCCTGAAGATTACGATGTCGTGGCTGCACTCAACCTCAACGGTGATTACATGAGCGATGCGCTGGCAGCCCAAGTCGGTGGGATTGGTATTGCACCAGGCGCTAACTTGAGCGACACCATTGCCATGTTTGAGGCAACCCACGGCACAGCACCTAAAATTGCCGGCAAAAACTTAGCAAACCCGAGCTCGCTAATTTTATCTGCCGAAATGATGTTGCGCCACATGGGCTGGACAGAAGCGGCTGATTTAGTGTTGAACGGCGTGGCCAAGGCCATTGCCAGCAAACGCGTCACCGGCGACTTCAGCAGCCAAATGGAAGGCGCTACGCAGGTAAGCACTGCAGAATTTGGTGACGAAATCATCAAGCAAATGGCACCCATTTAACGCTGTTTGTGCACATGAAAAAACGGCTCGCCTTGGCGAGCCGTTTTGTATTTTGAACCCCTAAAACAAAAATTATGCTTTTTGTATGTTGGAGGCCTGCTTACCTTTGGGACCTTCAGTCACATCAAAGGATACACGCTGGCCTTCTTTCAAGCTTTTATAACCAGATTCAACGATTGCGGAGAAGTGCGCGAACAAATCGTCACCGCCGTCATCGGGAGTAATGAATCCAAAGCCCTTAGAGTCGTTAAACCACTTTACGGTACCTGTTGCCATTTTACTTCCTTACTTTTTCTTAACAGGGAGGCGCCCCAAAAGTTTGTCTCAAGTACTCCAGTCGCAATAACCAAGCTTTGCTTTACTTAAAGACGGCTACAAAAAACCTGAACCCAAACGCCTTAAGGATTTATAAGTGAGCATAATTTAAATGTCAAGCCTATTTTTGTAACTTCTATAAAAACTAAAAAAATCGCTTTAATATTTGCATAAATGCTGCATGAGAGTGCATCTTTTCTGCGATTTGATTGTGAGTAGGCCCCGGTATACTGCGGTGAAAAGTAGTGCTGTATCAGTGCATTAAAGGTAAAATTAACGGTTTTTAACAAGCTCACTTTTAAATAAATTTATGGCAACACTGGAAAGTTCTAAGAAATTGGGAGGCATGGCGCGCATGCTGGTGCAGTCTTCGCTGATGAGCGAAGCTGACGCGGCAGCATTGCAAGAAAAAGCCCAAGCGCAAAAAATCAGTTTTTTGGCTACGATCCTTGCGCAAAAGAAAATCGCCTCCAGAGATATTGCACAAACCGCTGCTGAGGCATTTGGTTTTCCTTTCTTTGACCTGGATGCGCTAGAGCAAGATTCACTGCCAGCCAAAACCATTGACATTAAGCTGATGCAATCGCATCGCGTCTTGCTGCTGCAACAAAAAAGCAATATGGCCTATATTGCCATTTCTGACCCGACCAATCTGCACGCCCTCGATACGATTCAGTTTCAAATGGGCGCGACCTTGTTCCCAGTGGTGGTTGAAGATGACAAGCTTGGCAAGTGGATCGACAAAATCGTCGAATCCAAAGACACCACGATGGCTAGCCTAAATACAGGCGGCGATGAGTTTGACCTCGGTTTGGATGAAGCTGGCGAAGCGGAAGAGCTCGAGGCAACTCAAGAAGTAGACGATGCCCCAGTGGTAAAGTTTTTGCAAAAAGTGTTGATGGATGCGATCAATATGGGCGCTTCTGACCTACACTTTGAACCCTACGAGAAATTTTATCGCATTCGCTACCGCGTCGATGGCGTGTTGCGAGACGTGTCACAACCGCCGCTGGCGATCAAAGAAAAGCTGGCATCGCGTATTAAAGTCATCTCTAATCTGGACATTTCAGAAAAACGTATCCCGCAAGATGGTCGGATGAAGCTGATCATCAGTAAAAGCCGCGCCATTGATTTTCGGGTGAGCACGTTGCCACTGATCCATGGTGAAAAAATTGTCATGCGGATTCTGGACCCCACTAGCGCGACCCTGGGTATTGAGGCCCTCGGCTATGAGCCTGAACAAAAAGAGTCACTGCTCAAAGCCATTCACCGTCCTTATGGCTTGGTGTTGGTCACGGGGCCAACAGGCTCTGGTAAAACGGTTTCGCTATATACCTGTTTAAACATGCTGAACGATCCTGCGGTCAACATTTCGACTGCGGAAGACCCGGCAGAAATTCCGCTGGCTGGCATTAATCAGGTCAACGTGAACGATAAACAAGGCCTGACCTTTGCAGCCGCGCTCAAATCATTTTTACGGCAGGATCCTGACATCATTATGATTGGTGAGATCCGTGATCTGGAAACGGCTGACATGGCCATCAAGGCTGCCTCCACTGGCCACATGGTATTGTCAACATTACATACCAATGATGCGCCGACGACCTTGTCCAGGCTATTAAATATGGGTGTTGCCCCCTTCAACATTGCGTCAGCAGTGACGTTAATTACTGCACAGCGCCTGGCAAGACGCTTATGCAAACACTGCAAAGTGCCACTCAGTGTACCCAAAGAGGCCTTGCTAAAAGTGGGATTCACCGAAACCTCGCTGGCAGGCGATTGGCAATTATACGGCCCAAAAGAAGGCGGCTGTGAGCACTGCAACAATGGCTACAAAGGCCGTGTTGGCATCTATCAGGTGATGCCAGTGACCGAAGCGATTGCGCATAGCATCATGACCAACGGCAACGCCATGGACATTGCGGCACAAGCCAAACGTGAAGGCGTGAAAGACCTGCGTGAGTCGGGCTTACTAAAAGTCAAACAGGGGTTAACCTCGATTGAAGAAGTCGAAGCCGTCACCAATGAGTAAAGCATGCGGCCCCATCAACCTACTTTAAGAACACATTATGGCAACAGCGAATACTAAACAATCCGTATACCAATGGGAAGGCAAGGACCGCAAAGGTAAGCTGGTCAAGGGCGAAATACGTGCCAATGGCGAAGCCGTGGTCAACGCCACGTTGCGCCGTCAAGGCATTGCAAATATCAAGGTCAAAAAGCAAAGCGCACTCGCCAGTAAAGGCCGCGTCACCGATAAAGACGTGACTTTATTTACGCGACAGCTCGCAACCATGATGAAAGCAGGCGTCCCCTTATTGCAAGCTTTTGATATCGTCGGTAAAGGCCATCACAACCCAGCCGTCTCTAAACTGCTCGGGGACATCAAATCGGATGTGGAAACCGGCAGTAGCTTGAGTGCCGCGTTCCGGAAATATCCGCTCCATTTTGATCAACTATTTTGCAACTTGGTGGGGGCTGGTGAGCAAGCCGGTATTCTCGATGCGCTGCTCGAGCGACTCGCCACCTACAAAGAAAAAATCCTCGCAATCAAAAGTAAAATCAAATCGGCCTTGGTCTACCCTATTTCGATCCTGGTGGTGGCGTTTGTGATCACGGCGGTGATCATGATTTTTGTGGTGCCTGCGTTTAAAGATTTATTTAGCAGCTTTGGCGCAGACTTACCTGGCCCCACCGTGGTGGTGATTAATCTGTCTGACTTTTTCGTCAAATGGTGGTGGGCCATTTTCGGCTCCATGGGTGGAGGCATCTGGTTCTTTTTCTATACATGGAAACGTTCTGAAAAAATGCAGGCAACCATGGATCGCTTACTGCTACGCTTGCCTATTTTTGGCGAACTCATCCGCAAAGCCACTATCGCGCGCTTCGCGCGGACGCTATCGACCATGTTTGCCGCAGGCGTGCCGTTGGTGGAAGCACTGGATTCGGTTGCGGGCGCCTCTGGCAATAAAGTGTATTTTGATGCAACCAAGAAAATCCAAAGTGAAGTCAGTACCGGCACCAGCCTAACGGTCGCGATGCAAAATGCCAACGTGTTTCCCAATATGGTGATCCAGATGACCGCCATTGGCGAAGAGTCTGGCTCGCTGGATGGCATGCTGACCAAGGTTGCCGACTTTTATGAAGGAGAGGTGGATGATGCCGTGGCGTCTATCTCTAGCTTAATGGAACCAGTGATTATGGTAGTACTCGGCGTGCTCATTGGCGGCTTGGTCGTCGCTATGTATATGCCTATCTTTAAAATGGGCAAGGTGGTCAGTGGCGGCGGATAAGTACACCCACTCAAACAAAAAAAGGGCTGTTTAACAGCCCTTTTTTAATGCATTTTCAAACTGACATCTTCAAACTTACATTGTCTTTTTTGCCGCCTGCAATGACTTCTCAATCTCATCGTAAGGCTGCGCACCTAGCATGCGCTTGCCGTTTTCAAAAAATAAGGTTGGCGTGCTATTCACCCCTACTCGGTGCGCCAGTTCACCCACTTTTTCTAGCGGCACGTCACACTTAGCAGTGCTGGTTGGCAATTTATTGTTAAAAATCCAATCTTGCCAGGCTTTGACACGGTTGCTCGCACACCAAATGCTGCGAGATTTATTGGCGGCATCTGGATGTAACTGCTCAATCGGGTAGAGGAATGTGTAAATCGTCACGTCGTTGAGATTCGTCAGCTCTTTTTGCTCTAAGCGTTTGCAAAACGGACAGTCAACATCCGAAAATACCACTAATTTGCGGCTACCATTGCCTTTGACCACTTTGATGGCTTGGTCTAATGGAAGACTATTGAAGTCAATTTTGCTTAACTCATCCATGCGCTCGCCGGTGATATCTTTTTTAGTCTTGGGATCCACCAAACGGCCCTCAGCGATCAAGAAGCTGAATTTGTCATCGGTGTAAATGATTTGCCCACCCATAAACACTTCGTATAAACCCGCATAAGGGGTTTTAGTCACACTCTCGACTTTAAATTTTGGATAGGCAGCTTCAACCAGCTTTTTAACGCTCGCTTCGTCTGCCACACTGTGGACACTCCATAAGGTGGCCAAGGCAATCAAGCCCCCCATCACACACTGGCCGATAGATTTTTTCATGAATCACTCTTTCTCAAACATGCGCAGCATTATCCTTGCGTGGCTGCGCGAATTAAAAAACGCTTAAGCATAGCACTGTTGCCTACCCCGCGTAAGCCCAACAAAGCGGCGTGCGTCCAGATCGCTTGCGGACGCGAGAACAAAGCATCCAGCCCACGGGTCAAGGCATGCATCTTTAACAGATCGGGTTGGCGTGCCCGCATCACATGCCTTAAAAAATGGGCATCGCCCAACGGCCGCATGGCAGGCAATTTAGCTATTTGCGCACACAGTGTCTGCACATCCTGAAAACCAAGATTGACCCCTTGACCTGCCATAGGATGCACTTGGTGTGCCGCGTCGCCCAATAGCATGATGGGTGGCGCAGTCATGGACGCTGCCGTTCGCTGAATTAAGGGAAACGACCGCACTTCGCCACTGGGCGTTAACTTGCCCAGCCGATGCTCACAGCGCGCTGCAACTTCAGCTGCCAACGCCAAGGCAGGTAAAGCTTGCTTTTGTGCAGCCTCGGCCTGTGGCAAGGCCCACACCAGTGACACCTGCTGTTGGGGCATCGGCAACAAGGCCACGGTTTCATGGTTGCCAAACCATTGCCGCGCAACGTTATCATGTGGTCGCTCGGCGTGATAATTGGTCACCAAGGCGGTTTGCGCAAAATCCACCTCCTGCACAGAGATGTCGCACTGGGCACGCACCCAAGAATTTCCACCATCCGCACCGAGGATCAAAGACGCTTCGATCTCATGTTCTGGCAATGATAAACGCGCAATGTGACCCGCATATTGCAATGCCTGCGCTGGGGCGTCGGTGATCACAGTCACCTCAGACCCTGCCAACACCTGCCAACACGCATGCATCAAGGCCTGACTTTCAACAATGTAGCCCAGCTGTGTCAGATTTGCCTCTTCAGCGTTTAAAGAGAGGCTGGGCGTGGCATGACGGTGGGTAGGCGACCACAAATCCATGGCTGCAATCGGATTGACGCGATTGGCTGGCATCTGCGCCCAAACACCAATGTCGCGCAACCAAGCCACCGTTTGATTGGTGAGCGCATACACACGTGTGTCCCAATGCTCCATATCTGCTGCCCAGCCTTGCGGCAACTGAGTAGGCAATGTGGCATCCGTCAATACCACCTGTTTCCCAAGGCGTGCCAGCGCAATGGCGGCGGTTAAGCCGACCAAGCCTGCGCCAACAATGGCAACATCGGTGGGGATCAATGCGGGTTTAACTGCCATAACTCATCTTATTTACCAGTAGCCGTCTTGCTGAGGGCAACATGCTGAGTGCACCGAGGCCTGCACCACGCAACAAGCCGACGCCGATTAGGTCATTTGAGAACACATTAACCAGAAAATCGGTAAATTGCAGACCACGCCCGGTATCACGTTGACGTGATTGGTGATACGCGGCCAAGCGGTGCGCTGCGCCCCATTCCGGCGCTTGCGTGGCAGAGACATTTTTTGCTAACGCAACGGCATCGCGAATGCCCACATTAAAACCTTGTCCGGCGACGGGATGCATGGTTTGTGCTGCATTACCGATCACGACACAATGCGCCGAAAAAGTTTGCTCCAACTTACTTAATTTAAGTGGGAACCTCAATCGCTTACCTACTTGTAGAAAGCGTCCCACACGATCACCAAACGCCTCATGCAGCGCTTGCAAAAAAGCCTTGTCATCGAGTGCGGCAATCTCGTCAATATAAGGTTGCTCGCCTGTCCACACCAACGAAAAATGCTCACCATTAGGCAACAATGCCATCGGCCCGCGTGGGGTGAATCGTTCATAGGCAATATTGCGATGCGCTTGCTCGGTGTGCACCAAGCCGACCAGCGCGTCATGGCCGTAATGTTTGGTATCACGCACCAGCCCCGGAATAGACGCTAGGCTGCGGCCACCATCAGCGATCACTGCCAACGGCGTCGATAGCCGCTGAATGGCACCCGCCTCTGTTTGGTAGTCAATCTCTGCTGCGCTGGCATGCACCTCCAAACCAGTGACCGGTGCTTGATATTGAATGACAATGTTTGCGGCAGACTGCGCAATCCGTGTATCCAACGCCTGCATCAATGCCCCATAGGACACCACATAGCCTAAGGCGGGCAAATCGTGCTCATGTGCTTTGAGCTGGGTGCGGCCGAAGCCCTTTTGTTGCGAGACGTGAATTGTTTCAATGGCGGTGACTGCAGAAGCCAATAATGGCCAAATGCCCAACTGTTCTAGCACCTGACGCGTGCCGTAGGACAGTGCCAACGCGCGGTGATCACCGGCCATTGCCCCCGCCGGCTGACCTTCTAGCACCGTCACCGGCACCCCTGCCTGTTGCAAAGATAACGCCAGCACTAGCCCAACCGGACCACCACCAATCACCACGGGATGACTCACCATTTGCATGAATACACAGCCTTTTTAAAGAATGAATCCATCATAAGCCGGCGCTATTGGCGCATGAGCGCTTCGATCTCAGCCACGGTTTTCACCGCTGTAGAAGTCAGCACCTCGTAACCATTCGGGGTCACTAAGACATCATCTTCAATGCGGATGCCGATATTCCAGAAGTGCTCAGGCACCTGTTCTGCCGGGCGCACATAACAACCCGGCTCCACCGTTAACACATTGCCAGCTTGCAAGGTCACCCAATCGCCTTGTGCCGTTTTGTATTCACCGGCATCATGTACATCCAAGCCCAGCCAGTGGCCGGTGCGATGCATATAAAACTGGCGATAACTGCCGGTTTCAAGCACAGCGTCACGGCTACCCTGACACAAACCATAATGAATGAAGCCCTCCACCAGCACATTTAAAGCAGCCTCATGGGGCGCGTTCCAATGATGTGTTGGACTGACGCTACTAATTGCAGCCTGCTGGGCAGCTAACACCAACTCATAGAGATCCTTTTGCGCGGCACTAAAACGGCCATTGACGGGGAAAGTCCGCGTGATATCAGACGCATAGCCATCCAGCTCACAGCCTGCGTCAATCAATAGCAAATCCCCGGCATGCAATGGTGCATTGTTTGCGTTGTAATGCAGGGTACAGGCGTTTGCCCCCCCTGCCACAATGCTGGTATAGGCAGGCGCTTGCGCTCCTTGGCTATAAAAAGCATGTAAAAACTCAGCCTCGATTTCATATTCGGACTTGCCGGGCATCACGGCTTGCATGGCACGATTGTGCGCGCCGGCAGCGATTTCAGCCGAACGACGCATCAACGCGATCTCGTAGGGGGATTTAATTAGACGCATGGCGTCCAGTGCTTGACGCACATCCACCAATTTGGCGGGTGCCTGTACACCGGTGCGGGCTTGTGCTTTCACTGCATTTAACCAGCCACTCACTTTGGTATCCCAGCCAGCATCACTGCCAAGACTGAAAAACAGTTCTGGTTGATTGCCCATCAAGGTCGGTAACAGCGTATCTAGCTGCGTGATTGAATAGGCCTCATCAAACCCAAATTCATCTTTGGCGGCTTCTGGCCCATAGCGAAAACCATCCCAAATTTCGCGCTCGATGTCTTTGTCACGGCAAAACAGAATACTCTTGGGGGACGGGCCAGCGATCAGCACCAATACCGCCTCTGGCTCTTTAAAGCCGGTGAGGTAATAAAAATAACTGTCAAAACGATAAGGATAATGACTATCGCGATTGCGTGTCACTTCTGGCGCAGTTGGAATCACTGCGATACCAGCCTGCATGCGATCCATCAATTGCTGGCGACGACGGGAAAATTCTTGCATGAACACACTCAAAGCACATTCTGGAGGGTTAACTATTGTAGCCTATTTGGGTATCAAATGCAGGAATGGTTCAACCTGGTCAGCATGTCTAAAAGCCCATCATTTCATAGAGCGCCGACTGCCGCACCTGTTGCTCAGCATGTTGAATGGTGCCGTCGAGTTGCCATTGCTGTAACTGACCCGCCAAAATGGGTTGTATTTGTGCCGCACGCATGCCCGGCTTGATCGCAGGCAAATAAAGCATTTTCAACAGCAAAGCATCAAGGCCGGTTAGTAGTGACTCTGGGGTTTTATCATTAAATACCGAGGGGTACACATGTTCTGAATCGTTAGGCAAGCCCATGGCTTGGGTGATTTCTTCAACGATGCATGACACCAAGGACCGATGTTCCTGCGCATGATCGACCGGAATCACGACCCAAGCGCGCTTGATCGCTTTATGGGTGTCTAAGCTGAGTCCGAACATACAGACGGCATCATCAGGCGGTTGCAGCTTGGCATTGCCGCTCACCTGAGCAATATCTTGCCGCCATTGCGCAGCTTGGCTAAAAACCACTGTCATGTTTGCTTCAGCCGCATGTATCGCCATGTTGATGGGTAAGCCAGTCAATTGGGATAAGTGTTGTAAGTGCGCACGCGTCAACCACGCCGTTTTTTCAGACTGATCAGCATCATGCTGCACCAACCACACTTTGATGGGCTGTTGCCACTTACGCACGGTTTGCTCGCCGGCCACATACTCATTGCGCAAAGCGACTTCGACAAACGCTTGCTGTAAATACGCGGGCGACTGCCACGGTTCTTCAGCGCACGCCAAGCTTGTTGTCAGCATCAGCATCCACCCACCGTGGCGCAAATTAATCATGCGATTGCGTCGCATGAGCACGCAGCGGGGTTAACAATGATGACAAGCCGTTGTGGTCTATCTCACGCATTAAATACAACAAACGCCCTAACTCGCCGGGCGGAAACCCCTCCCGCGCAAACCAATGCAGATAATGACCAGGCAAATCGGCAATCAAGCGACCTTGATACTTGCCATAGGGCATTTTAAGCGTCACTAACTGAATTAAATCTTCTTGTTTCATAAAAAAACACAATCGAACGATGTACGCATTGTAAGCAAAATCATATGCCGTGCAGATTTTTTTGCAGGGCACCCTTAAAAAATTCCATCAACGTCCGTTATTCCCTTTGAGTATGGTTTGTACCCTAACAACAAAAAAATACCTTGCGTGACAATTAACATCGCGAAAGACCATGATGCAATACGAGATAACTAAAGAAAAAAGTGCAGAATATTTAAGGCAAGCGATTCATCATATGTCGCAACAAGATGCCGCCTTTCATCCCGTCAGCTATGCTGTCTGGTATGAATATTCGTCAGGTGAGCATGCGCGCCTGATTGATGAAGTCAATGATTTAATCGAAAAAGAAAAGAAACTGAACGAAAAAAGTACGGCACACCTGTTTCATAAACATATCGCCGCGACCGACGCCGATAGTGCCAAGGTGTTGGTAGAACGTTTTAATCAAGTGGTCACGGACATCACCACTTCAACCCAGCAGGCCGGCCAAGAAACCTCTCAGTTTAAAAAATCACTGGATGCCTGGTCAGGTGAGATTCAGCAGCTAGAGCCGCAATTGGGAGCGCAATTAGGCTCTTTGTTAGCAGACACTTTGCAAATGCAGAGCGCCATGCATGGTTTGCAACACAAACTCGAGTCGAGCTTAGAAGAGATTTCTGACCTGAAAAGCGAGATCATGAAGGCCAAGCAAGAGGCGATCTCAGATGGCTTGACTGGACTCATGAACCGCAAGGGCTTTGATTCAGCCTTGCATCAATGCTTGGACACCCTCCCAGACCAAGAGACCTGCCTCGTCATCGCTGACATTGATTTTTTCAAAAAAGTGAATGACAGCTACGGCCATTTGTTTGGGGATAAAGTGATTCAGGCCGTCGCCAGAGTACTCAAAACAGTGTCTGGCAACTTGTATACTGCTGCGCGATACGGAGGTGAGGAATTTGTGCTGTTATTGCCACACACCAGTATGGAAACTGCGCGCGAGAT
>Ga0066445_1000179_pt1 | contig 19484 bp, 18 predicted proteins | sample LakWasMet67_HOW9_2_FD_59533 | JGI IMG/M metagenome (GOLD analysis project Ga0066445, IMG submission 59533) | Freshwater sediment methanotrophic microbial communities from Lake Washington under simulated oxygen tension - Sediment Metagenome 67_HOW9 | ecosystem: Environmental > Aquatic >...
TCATTTACGCCACTTAAGCTGTTAACATTTATTAACAATGTGGTATCATCTAGCTGATTTTGCAGCTTTGGGTGAGAAACAAGATGCCCCGGCAGCACTGTTTTATAAAAGAAGTAGATGCCTTTTCTGTGGGGGTAAATTACTTCTACTCACCTGCTGGGCCAGCAGGTCACTGGGGCACACATGTGCCCCTTTTTTTATTTAGTTTGCGCGTTGGGCAGATGGGCTAGCGATGCGGTTTCGGCCTTGATGTTTGGCCTCATACATGAGCTGATCCACTGAATCGATAAACTGCTGAAGGTCATCGGAGGCGTTTGGGATGATGCTGCCGACGCCCATGCTGATGGTTAATATGTGGCTGATCTCGGATTGTTCATGCGGTATTTGGGCTTTAAAAATCAACTGTCTGCAACGTTCGGCAATCCTGCGCGCGGCACTGAGCGGCGCCTCAGGTAACACCAATACAAATTCTTCGCCGCCAAAGCGCGCAAAAAAATCTCTGCCGCGCACACCTGCATGCGACAAAATGTCTGCCACTTGTTTGAGCACTTCATCACCACGCAAATGACCATAAAAGTCGTTAAACTGTTTGAAGTAGTCAATATCCATCATGATCAATGCAAGCGGTTGTTGCCGCTGTTTTGCATTTAACCATTCCCGCTCTAATATACGGTCAAGCATTCTGCGGTTGGCCACACCCGTTAGACCATCTTGATAAGAAAACTCTTCGAGCTGCAATTGCAAGAGCTGCAATTGCTCATCCGTTTTTTTACGTTCGCTAATATCAAACATAAAACCCACCAAGGCTTCCGGCTCACCATTGCTGTCTCTAATCACGTGCACAACGTCACGAATCCAGACAAAATTGCCATCCGCGGTGAGCGCGCGATAGTCCGCCTCGTGATCCAAACCGAGAAGTGATTGTTCTACGCAAAAATTGAGAATACGCGCTCTATCCTCTTCATGGATACGCGACACCCAATCATCAACTGTATGCCAACTAGAAGGCGCCCAACCCAACAATGATTCAATTTGTGGCCCAATATAAGTGAATTGCTTGGTGGCCCAGTCAATCTTCCAGGGAATCGCCTGCGTCGATTCGAGCAGCGTCTTGTAGATGTTTTCGTCGTTAGGGGGTGAATGATCCATACGGCAAATATTGGTAATAATTTAATTATCAGACTAATGGAGTCGGGCGTTGCCTGCAATAGCCCTTTTGTACGATTCGCGTAAGAGTGCGTTAATTTGCGTGGGGTGAGCCCATTCATGATGGCTGGCTGGAGGTGGGACAGCAGGTTGCCGCCCATTCGAGGCCTTTTTATCTAACTAAAAATAGACGATGTGCGCGCGGAAAATTGGCCTTGTCACGCCAGTGCAAGTGCAGTCAAGCGTGATCAGTTTGTTGTTAACATGCCCCGGCTGACTGGGCTTAAGCGTCAGGCTGCTATTGAATATTGAGATAATGCTGAATGGCGAACTTGGCTAAAAAGCCCACTAAGCCTAGGGTGAGTGCCAGAAAAAGCGCAAACGTGCCGGTTTTGCCGGCTTTGGATTTCCAAGCTAAATTGCCGACGATAAATACAATAAACAGCATCAGGGCGGCTAGGCCCCAGCTCATGCCGAACGCTGTCAGCTGGGCTTCATTCATGCCAAAAACGGTGGTTTCCATGCTTTAAAACTTTCTGAGGCTGCTTATTGCAAACAACCTGTGATCAATTGTGTGACGTGTTGTTCCAAATTGTCGCTCGGTTTGCGCTTAAATCCACTTTTGGCAAAGGTGTGCCAGCGGCCTAACACAAAACTAATCATCGTATTGGCGGCAGTGCCGGCATCGTGCAATTTGTGCCCCTGTGCCTCGGCAATGCGCAAGGATTGTTTCAGGCTGGCTTCGAGACGATCTAACAGTTGATTTATACGTGCTTGCAACGCGTCGTCTTCATTGACCAGTGCATCGCCAATCAGGACGCGCGACATGCCAGGGTTGCGTTCTGCAAACTTGAGCATGGTTTGCAGCATGAGTTGCACCTGCTTGAGGCCGTCCGTTTCATCGGTGGTAATTTTATTCATGACGCCAAACAAAGCGCCTTCGATAAACTCGATCAGACCTTCAAACATTTTAGCTTTGTTGGCAAAGTGGCGATACAACGCGGCTTCAGAGACGTCTAACTTAGCTGCCAGCGCCGCGGTGGTGATTTTTTCACCTTTAGGCGTCTGCAGCATGCCTGCCAGCGTTTCTAAAATTTGCTGTTTACGGTTCGCCCGTGCTTCTTTATTGATGGTGGCCATAATGATTTTTCCGGATCGGTCCCTATTGGGCTTGTTATTTTATGCTGTATTTTAACCGCATTCCGTCAGTGCGTGAACGGATTAGATAGTTTTTTCAATGGGCTGTGAGTGAGCGCCAACATATGCGATAACCTATATTGTACGTAGTTTGGTTTATGCAAACGTCGGCTTATCCATACGGTGCGCATGCCCAATCTCTTCGCTGTCATCAACGCGGGTAGACTGTCTTCGAACAGGGTGCAATCCGCTGCCCGGCAACGTAGTTGGCGCAACAATAGCTGAAAACCGCGCACGCTAGGCTTGGCATGAAAACGACTGGACTCTACACTGAATACCAAGCTGAAACAGTCTGCAATGCCTAGCACCTGCAACACGCGCATTGCATAGTCTCGCGGCGCATTGGTAAAGATACATTTTCGTCCGGGTAAACGTTGCAGCAGCTGACGCAATTGTTTGGTCACTTGCACCATATCGGCGGTCAGAAAAGCATGGGTTTCAGCGAGAAAGTGGTGCGGGTTGACGCCGTGGTGGCGCATGAGTCCCTTGAGAGTAGCGCCATAGACGCGCCAATAATGCTGACGTAGTTGGTGCGCCTCCGTCTCATTTAAGTCTAGCGTCCGCATCATATACCGCGTCATGGACTGGTTCATGACCGGAAAAATATGCGTTGAGGCATCATGTAAGGTATCGTCTAGATCGAAAATCCATACAGGCGAGGACATGCTACTGGGCGATGCTTCAGGCGGCATCCGCACGCAGTTTGGCTGGGCGTTGCAATAAACGATCGAGGTAAGCGGTAAAAGAGGGGCGCGGTGCATAAGCCTGTGTATAGCGCATACCAAATGCCAAATGTGAGGCCAGATAGATATCTACCGCGGTAAATAGGCTGCCGCAGACATATGGGGACTGTTGCAGCAAGTGATCTAGTGTATCGAGTGTCAGATCCAATGAGCCATAGCCTAAAAACCCTTGGCAGGAGGTGCCAAGGGGCGTGCGCTCGGGGGCTTGCCAACCAAGAAAGGTTGCCGAGGTGACTGCCTCAAGGGGGCCGGCGATAAAAAACATCCAGCGGTAAAATGCTGCGCGCGCTGAGCTGCCAGCGGGAGGGGTCAGTCCTTTTTCGGCAAAATGCTCTGCCAGATACGTGAGGATGGCGGGTGTCTCAGTCACCACGGCTTCACCGTGGGTGAGTGCGGGGACCTTGCCCATCGGGTTGATGGCCCGGAATGGCTCGTGTTTCATCGCCTCCCCAAACGCCAGATATTCTATGCGATAGGGCACCTGCAACTCCTCCAGCAACCAGTGCACCGCGCGGCCGCGAGAAAGCTTATTGCTGTAAAGGATAATCTCCGCCATGTTGATATTCACTGCCCAGTTTGGCTTATTTCGCCTTAATCAGTGTGCCGACGCCCTCGTCGGTGAGCACTTCGAGTAACAGGGCATGTTCGACGCGGCCATCAATAATATGCACAGACTTGACGCCAGAACGTGCGGCATCCAGTGCAGAGCCAATCTTAGGCAGCATACCGCCACTGAGCGTACCGTCTTCAACCAGATCATCAATCTGTTTGGGTGTGAGGCCTGTGAGCAATTGTCCGTTTTTGTCCAATACGCCAGGCGTGTTGGTGAGCAAAATCAGTTTTTCAGCATTGAGGATCTCGGCCAATTTACCAGCCACTACGTCCGCATTAATATTGTAGGTCTCGCCGTCACGGCCAACGCCAATTGGCGCCACCACTGGTATAAAGTCACCGCTATCGAGAAAATTGATAATACTGGGGTCAATGGCTGAAATTTCGCCCACCTGACCGACATCAATCATTTTGGTGGGGTCTTTGAGGTCTTCCATCAGCAATTTGTGCGCATGGATAAAGTTACCGTCTTGCCCGGTCAGGCCGACGGCCTTGCCGCCATGGCGATTGATCAGGTTGACGATCTCCTTGTTGACCTGGCCGCCAAGCACCATTTCAACCACGTCCATGGTTTCGGCGTCCGTAACGCGCATGCCTTGAATGAACTCCCCTTTTTTGCCGAGCTTATCCAGCATTTCATTGATCTGCGGTCCGCCACCGTGGACCACCACCGGGTTCATCCCCACCAGTTTGAGTAACACCACGTCTTGCGCAAAACACTCTTTGAGGTGCTCGTCAGTCATCGCGTTGCCGCCGTATTTGATCACAATGGTTTTATCAAAAAACCGTTTAATGTACGGCAATGCTTCGGACAGGGTTTGCGCTTTTTGGTTGGCGGTAGCGTTATGCATGGGTCACAGACTTTCATTCAATCTTCAGGCGATTAGGTTTAATCAGCGTCAGCCTGAATTTTAGCTAAAAACTCATAAGGGTTTGATGAAAACTTTGGATTTTCTTTGAAAATTGTAAAGTTTTTGTTTTTCATCAGGCAGCTGATCAATATTGTGTTCAGTAAAGCCGCGCTCGAGAAACCAGTGCTCAGTGCGCGTGGTCAGGCAGAATAACCGTTTAAAACCCTTTTGACTGGCTTGTGCCTGACAATAATTGAATAGTTTGTCGCCACGGCCGCCTCCGCGATAGCTTGGGTCTATCGCTAAGCAGGCAAACTCCACCATTTTCTCTTGTGCGAACGGATAGAGTGCAGCACACCCGATGACACGGTTGTCATGTTCCATCACGTAAAAATAATTGATCTCCATCTCGATCCGTTCGCGTCCGCGACGGACCAAAATGCCTTCATTTTCGAGGGGTTCAATCAACATCAGAATGCCGCCAACATCGTCAATATTCGCTTGACGCATGGTTTCTAACGGCAGCTCGGTGACCATGGTGCCGATGCCTTGGCGGGTAAACAGTTCCTGCACAATGGCGCCGTCAATATGACGAGAAATCAGGTGGGTTCTGGTCACGCCATGTTCGCAGGCGCGGACGGCGGCAGGCAAATAATAATTGACGTCCTCTGAGTAGTGGATGGGCACATCGCTTTCCTGCACGTTGCGCAGCAGGTTTTTGGCTTTGGCCGAAGTCATCTCTCGCAGTAGTTCACCGCGTAGATTATGCACCCCAGCGGAGTCCATCAAAAAAATCAGTTTTTCGGCATCTAGTGCAACGGCGGCGCTCACCGCAACGTCCTCAAGGGATAAGTTAAAGGTCTCGCCTGTCGGCGAGTAGCCCATGGGGGACAGCAACACCAATTCACCATCATCAAGTCGTTTTTGAATCCCAATCGCATCAATTTTGCGCACCTCGCCGGTGTGTTGCAAGTCAACGCCGTCCCGGACTCCCAGCGGTTTAGCCGTCACAAAATTGCCGCTGGCGACACGGATATCACTCCCCGCCATGGGGGAATTGGCAATCCCCATCGAAAGCAGTGATTCAATCTCGACGCGAATGGCGCCATTGGCCTCTTTTACCGCCTGCATCGCGGCATCATCGGTAATCCGTAAACCATTGTGGAGTTTAGGGGTGAGGTTATCGCGTTTAAGGCGGTGCTCAATTTGTGGACGTGCGCCGTGCACCAGCACCAGCCTAACCTCTAGACTGGCGAGCAGGTTCAGGTCGTGTGAGAGTGCAATAAATTGTTGCTCGCTGACCACTTCGCCACCAAAAGCAATCACAAAGGTACTGCCGCCAAAGGCATGAATATAAGGCGCTGCTGAGCGAAACCAATGCACAAAGTCTTTGCTGTTGCCCTGGGATAGGATCGCAGGCGGCGTATTGGTGAGGGAGACTGGCGTAAGGTCGGCATCGTACAGGCGCCCCGGGGTGGTGTTGAGTGCTTGGGCAGCCGCACGTAACAATGCTTCTGAAATGCCGATCTCGCCGCGTTCGATGCGCGACAAGTTACTCGCATCTGTGCCCATGCGGGCGGCGAGTTGTTGTAAGGTTAGATTTTGCGATTTACGCAAATTCCTAATGTTATTGCCTATCATATTTGCAAATAATGAGGTTGTTTTGCAAAATAATAATTTGATATGGTTTTAAATGCAAATTTATAACGGATAAAGGCCAAAAAAATGACGGCGTAAGCCGTCATATGAGGTCAAGAACAGAGAGACTACGTCAACATCAACTCACTGGCGTCAGGCACATTGAACGATCGTCACGGTTGCTCGGCCGTTTGCTCAATACCTGTTGTCAGCGTTGCCCATTCCGGATGCAAAAATAAGCTAAAACACCGTTCGTTCTATTTTCGCATCCGGTAAAACCTTGCATCCCATGCCATCAGTCACCGGGCTTATTGCATAGCCATATTTTCAACTTGCTAGCCAAGTGCGCAGATGTTTTGGGCAGCGTTGAATGCGTGTAGCACCAGACACGCACTTCAATCGCAACGATTCGTTCACATCATAAAAAGGCTGAGGGAAGCAGGCAACACGTCATATGACGTAGGAGAAGGCGCTGCGGGTTGTTTGCTCATTGGCCAGCGGCTGTGGATTGCAACACCTGATACCAGAGTGAAAGGCTACCGATGCTGAGCAAGGTGCTCATAAATACTGCCGCCGCATACAAGGCGCCATCAAGGCGATATCGCTCACAAATCACGATCCCAAACACCATGGTTGGCATGGCAGCCAGAAGCACGCAGGCAGTGAGTTGCTCGCCGTGAAGTCCAAGCCCCTTAGCCACCCACCAGGCTGCGATGGGGGCAATACATAAACCGATGAGGCATACAGGCAATAGCAGGGGAATCAGTCTGAGTTTAAAAGTATCCCAGCGGATGCTCATGCCTAGGGCAATCAGCATTAATGGCACCACGCCGCCTGCCAAGGTGTGTAGGGCATGCGCGATCATGACCGGTTGCGGCACTTGCCAGAGATTGAGCACGGTTGCCAAAAATAACGCCCACAGTGGCGGCACGGTCAATAGCGCGCGCAAGGGATGGGATTGTTGTTGGGTTTGGCCGTAGCTTTGCGCGAGCAGCATGCCGAGCGTGAGTAACACCGGTGTACAGGCGAAAAGGTCAAATTTAAGCACAATTTCATGTGTCCAGTCGCCCAGCACTTCACTGGTCACTGGTAGCCCCAAATAGGTCGCATTGGGGAAGATCGCCGCCAACATCAGCGCACCTTGCTGGGCGCGCGAAATGGGCATCAGTCGCTGCAACAGTTGCAGCGACAGCCACATGCACACCGCTGCTACCGTCAGACGACTCAGGGCTGTCAGCGCGAAACGCAGTGTGCTGGCATCAAAGGGCGCTTGCCATAAAATATCCAACACCATGGCCGGTAACAAAATACAAAACACCAGATCAGTCAGTGCCCGTCTGTGTGACAACCCAGAGATGTGCTGAGGCGCGAACCGTTGCCAAAGGATGCCGGTTGCAATCAGTAGCGCCATCTGCAACATTATAGCGAGCATGCGCAACGCCTCTTGAGAAAGCCGTGGGTGTGGATTAGCGCGCGAGCTATTTGACTATGAAACATGATGCCTCGGTTCCTCACGCGCTAAAAGTCGCCCCATAGCGCTTGCATACTCGCGATCGCAGTCAGTGCTGCGGTTTCGGTGCGTAAGATTCGGGGGCCAATCACGATCGATTGAAAGTGGTGTTGTCTTGCCAGCGAGATTTCGGCCGCACTTAACCCGCCCTCGGGGCCGATCAATAACTGAATCATTTGTTTAGGCTTGCTCAAGCTCACCAGTCGCTGCGCGCCAACGGGGTCTAATATCAGGTTGAGTGTCTCTGGCGAAGCATGCTGACCTAGCCATTGGGCCAAGCTAAGCGGGGCATGGACGGTGGGCACAATGGCGCGTCCACTTTGCTCACAGGCGGCGATGGCGACCCCTTGCCAATGTTCAGTCCGTTTTTCGGCACGGTCGCCACTGAGCTTGGTCACACAACGCTCAGTACTCAACGGATAAATCTCGGTGACACCCAGCTCCACCGCTTTTTGAATAGTGAAGTCCATGCGGTCACCACTGGAGATGCCTTGCAAGAGCCGGATCGACAGTGGCGATTCACAGTCGATGGCTTTGCGGCTGAGTACCTCTACCTGCGCGGACTTCTTTTCAATGCTGGTGAGGGCGCAGGCATAATCAAACCCATCGCCGCAAAATAGCTGTAGCGTATCCCCCACTTTTAAACGCATCACCCGCACGGCATGTGCCATGGCGTTCTCGCTTAAAGCCGTGTGTGTGCCGATGGTTAACGCTGAAGGATGATGAAATCGTAAATTACTCATGCTTGGCATTGTAACTAAAATGGCTAAAGCGGGCACGGCATCAACGCAAGATTCACCTCGCCGACTGAATCACGTACCATAGTGGTTTACATGATCAGCAGGAGTCATTTTAATGGCAAGCATTAGCCCACCCGTGTGCGATTTTGGCTGGAAAGCCCCCGAATTCAATCTGCCCGATGTCTATGGCAATATGGTCAGTCTCAAAGACAGTATGGGCCCGCGTGGCCTGCTGGTGATGTTTATCTGTAACCACTGCCCTTACGTCAAGGCGATTCTGCCGCGCTTGATCGCTGACGTAACCGCATTGCAGGCATTGGGCGTGAATACGGTGGCCATCATGTCCAATGACCCCTCGGATTATCCTGAAGACAGCCCTAGCGAGATGAAAAAATTGTTTGAGGCACTCGCGTTACCATTCGCCTATTTGTTAGATGAAACCCAGCAGGTCGCGAAAGCTTATGATGCGGTGTGTACCCCAGATTTTTTTGGCTTTAACAAAGATTTCGCCTTACAGTACCGCGGTCGTTTTGATGAAAGCCGTAAAGACACCGCCCCCGAGAGCACGCGCGAGTTGTTTAAGGCCATGCAGCAGGTCGCCGAGACTGGTGCAGGTCCGTGCGAGCAGATTGCCAGCATCGGCTGCTCCATCAAGTGGAAAGACGCTTAAGGCAGCTTGATGCGCTAGCAGTCGTGTTTGCATCATGCGCTTTCTTAGCGCCTGTGACAGGCTTCGGGCTTGGGTTAATTACCGCGTTTTTTTCTGCTAAGTATAAGCAAGCTGACCAAACCACTACTTAGCAAGCTGTGCGTAAGTGGTTCGGGCACCGGGCTGGCCAGGGTTGTGGCGTAGACCACATTATCGACAGCAAATGTACTGGCACAACATCCGGTCCCTGAAAATACAATACGGTTAAATGCCACGTTAGAGGTGAATCCGAGAAACCCGTTGAAAGATTGATCATTGACATAAGGGTCCGGCGCTGCATACGTTGCAATGTGATGATATTCGCCCGTGCCGGGCCCAATGCGGTCAATATTGATTGATAGTAACTGCAGGCGACTATTGTTCATCTGCATGCCAAATGCGGTGATCGGCTGATTAAATATCAAGTCCGCCCAGCCACCGTAAGAGATGTTGAGGTAAAGGTTGCCTGTGCCGTTGATGTCTATCGAGGTTGACGGCGCGTCAACCATTGCATTCCCATTGACGGTGAAATCGGCGATTGCCGCCCCTGCGCTGCTGGCGGCAATATCAGCACTCACATTGTTAAAGGTTTCGGTGCTGATTGTGCCTGCGGCGGCTAAAAAACTTGCTTGATCGCTGTAAACCGTGAATGCAGCAGAAACCGGGGTGGCCATCGTACTGGCAAAGCAAATAGCGATGGCTTTGGTGATTGGACGATACATGCGGTTCTCCCTAGTGCAAAAAATATACATCATTCAGGCCGTCATTTTTAAGCAGTGGTATCGTTCTTACGACGCAGTTGAATCAGACCCATCAAGCAAAGGCTTAACATTAGGGCCGAAGATGGCTCCGGCACGCTACTCACCATTTGTTCATACTGGATATGATCTACTTCAATGCCACCGCCTGTGCCGATCGTGATCGATTTAATCCCACCGGCAAATTGCACCCCAAAAAAACGGTCATCGCCGGTGGTGCCGCCAAAAGTATTATCTGGAATCCCATTAAATGCGTTAGATCCAAGCGATTGACCATTGGCATCTTGGGCACTAAACGTAATCGTGCCTGAGCCATCGGTCCAAACGAGCCCGAAGGCGGTTGGCAAGGGGTCGTTGCCAACAAAGGTAAACGTCACTGTGCCGGAAAACCAACTGCGCCCGGCGGTCCCGAAGCCGTCAATGTTGCCATCATCCGCATCTACCGAATCTGCAATGCCAGTAGGGCCATATACAGCGCCATTATTTGCGCTGAGAGAGGCATCTAATGAACCATCCTCAAGGGTATCTAGTAGCTGTGGGCTGCCGCCGGCATAAAAACCGACAGGGATATCATTTGCGGAAAGGTAAGTGCTTGGCCCCCAGAATATAGCCGTTGAAGTTGCAGCTTGTGCGGCAGTGAAGCTACTTGCGAATAATGCTGCCATCACAATCCGGCTTACGTACTTTTTGCATGAACTCATAAACATCTCCTGTGAATGGATGGCTAAATTAATACGATCCAATACTAGTGAGTTTTGTGAGTTAAGTGCACCCCCTGAACAGGGGGGGCATAATAGGGCAAAGCAAAGAACTGGCGTCAGGTCTCTTTCACTTGTAATTGTTGCAGGGGCAGGCGGAGGCACAGTCGAAGTCCACCGTTGTCAGCGGACGCAAAGTGGATATCTCCGCCCAATAACGTGGCCCGTTTTTGAATATTGCTTAAACCACGCCCTTTGGTATTGTCGTGATTGTTTGGCAAACCGATGCCGTCATCGCAGATCTCCAGTTGCAAGTAGGCGTGATTTGCAAACAAACGGATGCTTACACGCGTGGCCTGGGCATGCCGAATCACATTGGAGACGGCTTCGCGAATAATCCGGCCTAGATTGAGCACTTGCGGTTGTGTCAGGTGCAAGTGCTCCTCACAAATTTGGTTATCCCAAATCAGCTGAATACGCACATCACTCAGTCGTTTTTCGCATTCAATGCGGTAATCTGCCATGGCGTCAGTGACGGGGACACTCTCTGCGCCGGCACGCGAGACCACATCGCGCAAGTCTTGCAACGCAGATCTTGCCAGCTCGGCGTTGTGTGGCGTTTGCGCCCGATACACCAGCGTGAGCAACTTCGCGCCAAGATCGTCATGCAAATCCTGATAGATACGCTCGCGTTCTTCAAGCGTGGCCTGCTCTTTGAGAATCGATTGTAATTGTTGAAAGTTTTGGTTGAGTTCTTGGTGTTTTGAAATGACCCGTTGTTCTAGTTGCAAGTTGAGTTGCTCGTAGTTATTGAGTGCGCCCACATAGCGCGAGGTCATCATCAGGCCCACAATCAGAAATAGCACGGGGGCAGAAAACTGCATCAGATATTCTTCACCGGTCACCCATTGGTTGAGGCCTGCTATGTTGGTATGGATCAGCCAGTCGTGAAAGGCAAATAGCAAAATCAGACTGAGTGTCAGTAGCAGTAAATTTGCATCTTTATTACGATGCACGAAGCCTTCTTTGGCCAGCAGCGTGAGGCCAAATACCACCACTGCCATGGTCAACAGATGCCAGAAGTCCGTTGCTTGGGTGAAGTAAGCCGCGGGCATACACCATAAGCTGATGGGGGAAAGCACTAACATGCCCCATAGCAGGCGGTTAAACCGCTGCAGACGAATGCCGACAAAATCCAGTAACGAAATAAGCCACAAAGTAGCAATGGCTTGAAAGCTGGCATTGACCAATAGCTCCCACTGCGGAGTAGGCAGCGGTGCCGTGATGATATAAAAGTTGAGTGATTGCAACGCCCAGATAAAAGCGGCCAAACCAAACAAGCCATACGCCGTGTCTTGCCGGCGGCGCCACCACAAGCTCAGCATTAACAGGCCGATACCGATAATCAGCAAGCTTGAGGTTTGGTTAAGGGTGATGCGAATAAACTTTGCCTGCTCATAACGAGGCTGCAGGTTCTGCAGCAGGTTGATCTCTGGCGCATACAGCATGCCCTGTGAATGGCGTGGTGCCAATATTCGAATATAGAGCGTGTTGTGTGTTGTTTGCAGCACGCCGGGTGCGATGCTAAACAACATCGGACGATTCCAGTAGCGGGCGACCGGCTCGCTGAATGCACCCCCTGAGCCAACTTTGTGACCGTTTAAATAGGCTTCGCCATTGAGGCTTAGACGTGAAAGATAAAGTGCATAAAGCTGTTGTGGGTCTAGCTCGGGGTAGTCAAATTCGAATCGATACCAGCCGTGGCCATCGGCTTGTGGATGTTGAATCTTCCACAGGTCTGGCATATTCACCGCTTGCCAAGCAGCTTGCGCATTGGGCGGCGTGGTTTGTGCATTGGGCGTGAACCAGCCCTGTGTCAGATTGACGCCACTGGCACTTGCAGACATGGCAGGAGAGTGCGCACACACCCACAGCAGGCAGAGTATGCCGCGCAACACCTGCTGGCGTACAAAATAAGCAAGGAGGCTGGAGAAGGAGGCGATCATTTAAATAGGGTGATCACTTGGAGGTAAATATCGCTCACATCGACAAAATTACGGCCAGCAAAGGTTTCTTGCAGCTCTAGTTTTACAATGATAGGCAGTGGCAGCTTGCCTTGTTGCCAGGCCTGAATGCCGCTCCATGAGGCACTGACGCGGTACTGGTCGGCGCGTGTGAAGGTGTTTTCTTGCAGGCTGCTGGTGTCCGTGCCTAAGCTAGAGCGATAGGTGTCTGACTTTTTTTCGTAGCGATGCCAGGTCGTCGACACCCGCCAATTCGACCAGCGGTAGCCAAGTTCAATGTCCGTTTCGTAGTAGTCTCCCAAGTCACGCCGTAAACGTTGTTTGCTACTGGCCAGCGCTAATACTTGTCCTGGCTCGGGAATACGCATACTGGCCTTGTCAGCCGTTTGCCAGTTGTAATCCGCCAGCAGGTGCAAGTCGAGATTGGCGCCAAGGTCACGAAAATACTCAAAACGCGTGCGAACGTCTTGACTGCCATCGCCTAGCGGGGTGTCTAACAAGTTATCTGGGTCATCTTTTTTTGCCAGCCCTAATCGCAGGCCCAGCCCGACAATCAGGCTTTCCCCAGGCGCCTTGTATGCGCGCCACAACACGCCAAGGGTGGGGTCGCCTAGCCCCTCGGTGCGCGTATTCTGTAGGGCTTTATATTGATAACCAAAGGCGGGGTTGGTGAGCACATTTTGGACCCCGCTGGTGGCCATCGGCGCGATGCCCCCACCTGCCGGGGCAAACGGAAAGTTGGCTGCCCCCAGCGGCTGGTTGGCATCAAACAAAGGGTTTGCGCCCACATTGCCGCCGTCCACGGCAAACTGAATCTTCGTTTGTGACATTGCATAAGGAATGATGGCGCCGAAGGTGATGTCCTGCGTGAGGCCGTAGCCGAGCGTGAGAATACTGATCTGGTTGTTGGTTTCGCTTTTAAAGCGCGTGTTTCCCAATGAGGCACTTGCGCCTAATGCCGATAAAGCCGGAAACACATTGGCATTTAAATCGATGCCATCGAATTTTGCCCCCAGATCACGCAAGCGGCCGTTGTCATCAAAACGGTGGTCAAAATGATTACTGCGTTGCTCGAATCGAATCCCCCAACCCCCTGCAGGCGCCATCGTTTCTAAGCCAAAATAAGCTGAGGTGGGTAAGGCTTCTTGTGCGGATGCAGGCGCCATGGCACACATACTCAATACGAAAAAATACGGTTTAGCAGACAAAGTGCGCAGGCAAAGTGTTGTATTGGCCATGAGTGTATTCTAATTATTTTAAATGGGAGCCCCCTGTTTGCGGGGGTGTGCTACCTAGAATTTCGTATATAGTCACTCTAACTTAATTTATTTGCAATCAATCAAACTGGTCAGCGTTGCCATGAAAACAGCTTTCATTCTTGAAGATACCCCAGAGTCGCAAGTTTGGCTGTCAGAGGTGTTGCGCCAAAGCTTTCCTTCTATTCGTATTCAATCAGCCAATACCATTGAGCAAGCACTGGCATTATTGTCTACCCTGCCCACGCAGGACATCGCCCTGATTGACCTGAGCTTGCCAGATGGCAGCGGTGTCAGCGTCATTGAGTGGTTCAATCGCCACTCATTGCACACGATTTGTGTCGTAGCCAGCATTTTTGACGATGATAATCATATTTTTCCTGCATTACGCGCCGGTGCGCATGGCTATTTACTCAAAGATCAGCCACAGGCGGCGATCGTGCAGGCGCTCAACGGCATCGTCACCGGGCAACCGCCTTTGTCACCAGCCATTGCCAGAAAGTTATTGCGCCATTTTCATGAGCCTTTGCCCGAGCTGCACGCGCAAGCATTACTCACCGAGCGTGAAAAAGAGGTGCTGTCTATCATCGCCAAAGGCATGACCATGGTCGAGACCGCCAATATGCTTGGTCTCAAGCGCAACACCATTGCCGGCTATGTGAAAGAAATCTACCGAAAATTGAACGTTTCCTCCCGGGCAGAGGCGGCCATCAGCGCGCAAAAAATGGGTTTAATTTAGTCCGCATTAAGAGATTTGAAAGCCATTAGATACAGAGGCGTGCGACTTCCATGCAGTCAGCCCCCCTGTTTGCGGGGTGTTTTCGTTGATCTTTATGCGCTAGAGTCCTTTAGATATCGTGTTTGCTTTTTTCAAGGTTCACTTCATCGAAAGGTTGATTCTATGCTTGGATTATTTCGTTACGCTGTTCAACATCAAAAGTCCGCGGCCACGCTCGCACTCTGTTTTTTTCATCTAGCTGGCAATGCCCAGACGACCAGTCTGGTCGTGGGGGATATGAAAGACATCGATTGGTATGCCATTACAGTCAATAATACCAATGCATCCACAGAGCTCAAAACGGTGGTTGCCAGTGGTGGAAATCCTGGTAGTCACTTGCAAATGGGCGTGTCAAAATCAGACTACGATAGTCCAATTGCATCCGACGGTAACAGATACACGCCCGGGGTCACAATCGCTATGATCTATCAATTCGCATCTTGGAACCCCGCCACTGACGGTGTGCTGACCAGCCTCGATATCCGTTTTGACGCAAAGACGCTGGAGTCAAGCTACTCAAACAACAGTGCGGGTTTTTTAACCGCGGCAATCGAACAAAACGGTCGCATCTATCATTTGTGGGACAATTTAACCTCTGTCACGAATAGCAACTGGCAAAACTTTGGTTTTAATACTGTGGCAAGCAACGACTGGCAGAGTTTAAATGCCGACTTTGCTAGTCAGGGGATTTTTAGCACTGACCGACCTGATTTCACCAGCGGAATGTTGCGATTTGGCGTTGGTTATGTAGCTTACAACCTATGTTATGTATCTTGTGATGGCTTTAACGCAAAAGTTGCCGTGGATAACTTCAGCGTCAGCGTCAATGGGATGGCCCCTAGTGCGATTAGTCCTGTCCCGGCCCCAGCCGCCATTTGGCTGTTTGCGATGGGCTTGCCGGTGTTGGGTGCGCTGTTGCGACGCCGTCATTTCTCGGTTTGATGCTTTATTGGTGGTGTGATTGAAAGGCTGGATATCCAGCCTTTTTTTGTATGGGTGCGGGGTATAATAAAGCTCGTTTAATGGATTGGATGGAAAGATGAGCAAACAAAGGCTGAAGTGGGGAATTTTAGGGGCGGCCCGTGTCAATGAGCGCTTACTGCCGGCCATCATCGCGGCCAATAATGCGCAGCTGGTAGCGATTGCCAGTCGCCGTGCAGGTGCGGCACAATCTACCCTCGATAAATACGCCCCTGGCTACAATGGCGTGACTTGTTATGATGATTTAGAGGCATTGATTGCAGATGAACAGGTAGAAGCCGTGTATTGCCCGATGGCCAACGAAGAGCATGCCGAGTGGGCATTGAAAGCGATTCAGGCCGGTAAGCATGTACTCATCGAAAAGCCAATGACGACGCATTTGGCGGACATCGACACCATTGAATCTGCGGCAAAAACCAAAGGGGTGACGGTGATGGAAGGCTTTATGTACCGTTTTCATCCACAGCATGCCAAAGTGGCCGAACTCATTGCCTCTGGCCTGATTGGTGACGTGCTATCTTGTCGCGCCAGTTTTTCCTTCTTAATGGCCCCCGCGCGTATGTACCGCATCAGTCGCGATATGGCCCATGGCGGCGGTGCCATGTGGGATATCGGCCCTTATGCCATCCATGCTTTGCGCTGGTGTTTTGGCAAAGACAATATGCCTGCTGAGCCACAGCAGGTCGTTGCCTACGGCAAACTCAACAGCCATGGTGCAGATGTGGTGGCCAGCGGCGTGCTCGACTTTGGCGCAGATGCACAAGGCCGCGCCCGATTCGGTCACTTTGATGTTAGCTTTGAGCGCGGCCGTAAAGCCGAATATGAAATTATTGGCGACAAAGGGTGGATCAAATGCCACAACATGTGGGCCTATCCCGGGGATGCCCCGGTCATTAGTTGGGAGGCCGCAGGTCAGTCAGAGACCATTGTGTTGCCAACAGCCAACCACTTCAACCTCGAAATCGAGCACTTTAGCGATTGCGTGCTTTACGGCAAAGCCCCGTTGCTGACATTTGACGATGCCCGCGGCAACTGCAAAGCGATTGAAGCAGTCATCGCTGCGTTAAAACGATGATTAGGTTTAAGTAAAAAAAGGATGCCAAGGCATCCTTTTTTTGTGCACTTTTGCGGCTTAAAGCTTGCCGTCTAAGCCCATTTGGTAGTATTTGTGTACGATTTTTTCTTGATTTTCAAGTAACCAATCAATGCTCGGCTCATTTCGCAACGCTTTTTGAATTGCTTTAAATGTCGCCTCGCGGTGGATGTCAAACAGCGCCTTGTGGTCGATTTTCTCTTGTTCAAGAATTGCCGGGCTGAGCCATACCGAGACGATAATGCCTAAGTCGTTGGCTTTTTCTTTGGGGATGTCGCCGCTGCGCACCGCATCCAGCACGCCGTTGGCAATCGCGCCTTGTACCGTGCCCATTAAAATATTGGTATAGCGAGGATCTTTAACCGTGACTTTGCTAACCATTAAGGTGGCAGGGCGCACCATGATGTCGGTGTTCATAATCGCGAGAACGCGGGTATGTCCTTTCACTTGGTCGCCGAGTAGGTTGGCAAATGCCGTTCCCATCGGGCCGTTCATTTCGCCAATCGCCACTTCTGGTTCGGCCGCGGTGCCCGGTGGGCCGCCTGCGACCAAGGCTTCACCCACGCGCATGATAATTCGTTCGTCAGACATCTGGATTCCTTTACAATCAATGTGTTTCATATGGTAGGGGAAACCTTGATCGAAAGCTACCCATGAACCCTGCAAGGGGCTTTTTTATCGCAAGCCCACAACCAGAAAAAGGTGATTAACGCTTGAAGAAAACCGGGTTCTAGTGAATAATCTAGCCTTTCCGTAAAAGGCGGCTTTTCTGGCCTTTTTAAAGAATTCAATCAAGGTTTTGCAGCATTTTGTGTAAGACCGCTCACTTTCACTCTAGGGAGAAAACAATGGCAACTCGTGTCGACTTGTGCAACGCCATCCGTGCTCTGAGCATGGACGCTGTACAAAAAGCAAACTCCGGTCACCCAGGCGCACCTATGGGCATGGCTGAAATTGCTGAAGTATTGTGGAACCACAATCTGAGCCACAACCCAACTAACCCACAATGGGCTAACCGTGACCGCTTCGTGTTGTCAAACGGCCATGGCTCTATGCTGATTTACTCCTTGCTGCACCTGACCGGTTACGATGTGTCTATTGATGACATCAAAACGTTCCGTCAATTGCACTCCAAGTGTGCTGGTCACCCTGAGTATAGCTACGCACCAGGCGTTGAAACCACGACTGGCCCATTGGGTCAAGGGATTGCGAACGGCGTTGGTTTCGCGATGGCTGAAAAATTGTTGGCGAATCAGTTTAACAAGCCAGGCCACGACATTGTTGACCATTACACATACGTGTTCTTGGGCGACGGTTGCATGATGGAAGGCGTTTCTCACGAAGCTTGTGCACTGGCCGGTACTTGGGGCTTGGGCAAGTTGGTCGCTTTCTGGGATGACAACGGTATCTCTATCGACGGTCACATCGAAGGTTGGTACACAGACGACACCGCAGGCCGTTTCAAGGCATATGGCTGGCACGTTGTTTCTGTCGATGGCCATGACCAAGCGGCGATCCAAAAAGCCGTGGACGAAGCGAAATCCGTGACTGATAAACCATCACTGATCTGCTGCAAAACCATCATCGGTAAAGGCTCACCAAACAAATCTGGTTCACACGACTGTCACGGTTCTGCATTAGGCGACGCCGAAGTGGCTGCTACCCGTGCTGAAATCGGCTGGCCACATGAGCCATTCGTCATTCCTGCTGACGTTTACGAAGGTTGGGATCAAAAAGCCAAAGGCGCTGCACGTGAAGCTGCTTGGAACGACAAGTTTGCTGCTTACGAAAAAGCATTCCCAGCTGAAGCTGCCGAGTTCAAACGCCGTATGGCCGGTGACTTGCCAGCAAATTGGAAAGCAGAAACAGACAAGATCATCGCTGCAGTGAACGAAAAAGCGGAAGGCAATGCTTCCCGTAAAGCGTCACAAAACGCGATTGGTGCTTTGGCGCCATTGTTGCCTGAGTTCTTAGGCGGTTCAGCTGACTTGACTGGTTCTAACCTGACTTCAACTGGTAGCTTCGTGCACGTAGATGCGAAAAAACCAGGTAACTACATCTCTTACGGTGTACGTGAATTCGGTATGGCCGCGATCATGAACGGTGTTGCATTGCACGGTGGCTTGTTGCCATTCGGCGGTACTTTCCACATGTTCTCTGATTATATGAAAAACGGCATGCGTATGTCAGCGTTGATGCATCAACGTGTGGTTTATGTGCTGACCCATGACTCTATCGGTCAAGGTGAAGATGGTCCAACGCACCAACCAGTTGAAAACACATCTGGCTTGCGTTACATCCCACGTATGGACGTATGGCGTCCAGGTTCAGCGACTGAAACAACGGTTGCATGGGTTGCTGCTGTTGAGCGTGCTGAAGGTCCAACCAGCTTGGTATTGAGCCGTCAGAATCTGGCTGGTATCAAACACGAAGCGTCACAACTCGAAGCCATCCGTAAAGGTGGTTATGTGTTCTCCGACGCGGCTGGTAAAGCAGATGTGATCATCATCGCTAACGGTTCAGAATTAGATTTGGCAGTGAAAGCCGCTGCTGAGTTGACCGCTGGGGGTACTAAAGTGCGCGTGGTTTCAATGCCATCCACTAACGTATTTGACCGTCAAGACAAAGCATACAAAGACAGCGTATTGACTCCAGGCGTCGTTCGCGTGGCTGTTGAAGCTGCTCACCCAGATTTCTGGCGTAAGTATGTTGGTTTAGAGGGTGCTGTGGTCGGTATCGACACCTTCGGTGAGTCTGCTCCTGGCGGCGCA
>Ga0066445_1000182_pt1 | contig 19431 bp, 22 predicted proteins | sample LakWasMet67_HOW9_2_FD_59533 | JGI IMG/M metagenome (GOLD analysis project Ga0066445, IMG submission 59533) | Freshwater sediment methanotrophic microbial communities from Lake Washington under simulated oxygen tension - Sediment Metagenome 67_HOW9 | ecosystem: Environmental > Aquatic >...
GTCAACTCAAAGGCATTGATGGCGAGCGTCATAAGCTGTCGTTTGAGTCTTTTCCCTATGTAGCTTTGTCTAAGACTTACTCTACCAACCAACAAACGGCTGACTCGGCACCGACCATGACAGCGATGATTGCTGGGGTTAAAACTAACGACGGTATCTTATCGTTGAACCAATCTGTGGCGCGTAATGAAGCGAATCCTGCGGTATTGAATGCCAATAAAGTCACGACCTTATTAGAGCAAGCGGAGCAGTCAGGTAAATCAACGGGCGTGGTGTCTACCGCGCGGATTACCCACGCGACGCCAGCCGCGACCTATGCCCATATCTCCAATCGTGACTGGGAAGCCAATGCGAACTTGTCCGCTGCGGCCGCCAGCAATGGCGTGAAGGATATTGCGGCGCAGATGATTGATAACTTTGGTAACGGCAAAATCGGTGATGGTATTGATGTCGTTTTCGGTGGTGGTCGCAGCTATTTTCTGCCGAACAGCATCACAGATATCGAAGGTAGCAAAGGTCGCCGTACCGATGGTCGCAACCTGACGCAAGAATACGTAAGCAAGTTTGGTGGTGTGTACATTGAGAACCAGAATGCGTTTAATGCGCTCAATCCGGTCACCACCAATAAAGTGCTGGGCCTGTTCAATCCTTCTCACATGGAATATGAACAAGACCGCCCAAACGACATTGCCGGTGAACCTTCCTTAGCGGAGATGACGGGTAAAGCGATTGATATTTTGAAGAAAAACCAGAATGGTTATTTTCTGATGGTGGAGGGTGGTCGTATCGATCATGCTTCTCATGCGGGTAACGCTTATCGTACTTTTAAAGATGCGGTTGCTTTGTCTGATGCGGTGCGTGAGGCGGCTTCTAAGGTGAACTTGAACGATACGCTCATTATCGTGACGGCAGACCATAGCCATACGTTGACCATCGGTGGTTATCCAAAACGTGGCAACCCGATTCTGGGTAAAGTGGTCGAGCCAGGCAAAACGTCGCCCACTTTGGCGGCCGATGGCAAGCCTTACACCACAGTGAGCTTTGCCAATGGCCCTGGTTACCACACTAACTCTCCCGGCGATGCGGTATACAATGAGTCCATTGCAGCTGGACGTGTTGTGGATATGTCTGCGGTAGATACCGAAGACCCAGATTTCCATCAAGAAGCGCTAGTGCCTTTGAGTTCAGAGACGCACGCGGGTGAAGAGGTTGCGATCTACGCGATTGGCCCTAAAGCTTATCTGGTGCATGGCGTGCAGGAGCAAAGCTACATTTATCAAGTCATGAAAGATGCTTTTGGTTTTTAACTTGCGCGACGCGCTTAAATAAGATGTGATTGCAGGGCAGCCTAGGCTGCCCTGATCCCTTTGAGTCGAATGGAAACAAAATGAAATTTAAACAAATGGCTTTGGGCCTGGCGCTTTCCTTAAGCTGGTTAAGTGGTGATGCGTTGGCGGATGCGTTAGTCAACGCCCGTTATGAGACCGTACAGTGCGCCTCCCCTTGTCGCGCGGAAGAGGCAAAGCGTGTGCAGTGGTGGTTGATGCGTGAAGCCGATCAGGTAGAAATACGCACCTTGTATCAAAATGGTGAGCCGGCACATCACAGCAGTTTGTGGCTGAAAAAACCAGCGGGACAGTTTAATTATGTTTATCTCATGCACGGTGAGCGGCGTGCGATTGATTACGCCGATGTCGATTTGAAGTTGCTGAATATCAAAACAGACCCTCAGTTTTGGCAAATGAAATCACAGTTGGTGACAGACAGCGAACTGGCCAGCCTGCAGCCAGTGCCTGCTGCATCTAGTAGCGCCTATGGCTACCCGGTAGAAAAGTATATCGGCACACTGGGCAATGGGATTCAGAGCGAAGTCTGGTGGATTCCAGCCTTAAAATTGCCTTTGAAAGTGGCTTACACCTACCCAAATCACACGGTGAGCATTCAGTTGCAGTCCTTACAACCTGCACTACAATCTACCCAGCCGATCGAAATCGCGCCGGCGACGTCACTGGCAGCGCTTAGCGCTTACCAGCATGTGGATTATGCGGATTTGGGCGATATGGAGCATAACCCCTCAGAGATGCAATGGCTGGCCAAAGCGCATGGCGCGCCAGGGTTGCATGCGCATACCCACTAACTCATACCTTTAATTGCCCCTCGCATCGTCGCAGTGATTTTGCGCTGCGTCGATGTGTCACGCACGGTCATCGGCTATAATGTTGGCATGACCTTACAACTGATTCAGTGTTTTCTTTTATTGATCGTGATCGCCATGTTGGTCTGGCAGTGGCGCACGCAGCAACACACCGCACAACAGGCGCTAGCACAATTACTGTCACAGCAACTTGAAGAAAAACATCGCTTGATGATGAGTGAGATGCACCAGTCACTCAATCAGCTGGCGGATCGGTTGCAACATCTCAATACCGACCAGCAAGACCGATTACGTGCGCAATTGTCGCAAGAGCTCACTGCAACACGTGAAGCCATGCAAGCCCTTCAAGTCGCTCAACGTGATCATTTGAGCCAGAGTGGCGAGCAGTTAAGTTTGAGTTTGCGTCAAGGCTTGTCCGAACAGGGCATGTTGCAGCAAAATCTGCTCAAAACAGCCTTGCAAACCACTACCCAAACCTTGACGCAAAGCATTGAGTCACTGACAAAAGTCGTCGACGCCCGCTTGGAGGAGATGAGTGGCAAAGTGTCTATCCGGTTGGAAGAAGGCTTCAAAAAAACCAATGAAACCTTTGTAAGTGTCATGGAGCGTCTGGCCACCATTGATGAGGCACAAAAGAAAATTGATGGCCTCAGCGTGAATATGGTGAGCTTGCAAGAGCTGCTGGGCGATAAACGCAGCCGCGGCGCCTACGGTGAAGTGCAACTTGAGGGCTTGGTGCGCAATGTGTTGCCCGCCAATAGTTTTGCGATGCAACATACCTTGAGTAATGGCGCACGCGTCGATTGCGCCTTGTTTTTGCCTGAGCCAACTGGGACGGTGGCGGTAGATAGCAAGTTTCCACTAGAGAACTATCACCGCATGATTGATAGCAGTTTGGGTGAGATTGTTCAGGCACAAGCATCAAAATTGTTTAAAGCCGATATCAAAAAGCACGTCGACGATATCAGCAATAAATACATCATCCCCAACGAAACTTCCGACGGCGCGGTCATGTTTATTCCGGCCGAAGCCGTGTTTGCCGAGATTCATGCTTACCATGGGGATATCGTGGATTACGCCATGCAAAAGCGCGTCTGGCTGGTGTCGCCGACGACACTGATGGCCGTGCTCAATACCGCACGCGCAGTGCTTAAAGACGTTGAAATGCGTAAGCAGGTGCATATCATTAAAGATGAATTGGGCAAACTGAGTAAAGATTTTGACCGTTTTGATACCCGTATGAAGAAACTGGCCGATAATATCCGTCAAGCGCACGAAAATGCGCAGGACGTGCATATCAGTAGCCAGAAAATCTCACGGCGTTTTGCGCAGATTGAAAAAGTAGAATTGGCACAAACCCCCAGCCTTGAACCACTCGATATGCTGGAGGAGTTAGATGACATTGAAAAGAGTAGCCCAACATGAAGATCACCATTTTGTATTTTGCCCGCATTAAAGAGGTGGTCAATTACTCCTCGGAAAGTGTCGAGCTACCAGAAAACATTACATCGATTATTGCCCTGAAATCTTGGCTGTGTGACCGTGGCGAGACCTGGCAAAAGTTGTTTGATGGGCGCGGCGTCGTGCGCGCAGCCATTAATCACGAGTTAGTCGATGACATGGCCACCTTTGATGAGGGCGATGAAGTCGCTTTTTTCCCGCCGGTCACCGGGGGCTAGATTGAGCGAATCCATGTATCTTCAAGTGTCGGTGCAGGCGGAGGATTTCGACCTAGGTGCTGAGTTGCAACAGCTGAAGGCAGCGACACCGCAAGCGGGTGCATTGGTGAATTTTGTGGGCTTGGTCCGCGAGTTGGCTGCCGATGGTCAGCTGAGTGAAATGGTGATCGAACATTATCCCGGCATGACCGAAAAAGCCTTGAATCAGATTGCGCAAACGGCCAGCCAACGCTGGCCATTGCTTGGTGTGCGTATGATTCATCGGGTAGGCACGCTCTCAGGTCAAGCGCAGATTGTGCTCGTGGCTACCACTAGCTTGCACCGGCAAGCTGCATTTGAAGCCTGTGCGTTTATGATGGATTATTTAAAAACCGAGGCACCGTTTTGGAAAAAAGAAATCGGTGATTTTGGACAGCATTGGGTAGAGGCCCGGGCGTCCGACGAACAAGCAAAACAACAGTGGAAACTGCCTAAATGATCCAAGTACTCAATCCTGATGAAATGACCGTTTCTTACAAACTGTCACCCATGTCGTTTGAATCTACCGAAACATTACTCGATGCTGCGGATCTCGGATTGAATGATTATGGTTGGAAGTTACAACCTGAAGCGCAAAAAACCCTAATGATGGGGCTGTCGTTACAGCATGCAGGCGCCAATGTGCTGGTGCTGGGCACGCCGGGTTCTGGCCGCGCTGCCTTGACCATGGCGGCAATGAAGGCCGCTGCCATCAGTGGTCTCGACACCACATTAACAGACCTGGTTGCGCTGTATGATTTTAGCCAGCAATCCTGTGCGAATTACATCAAGTTGCCAGCGGGCTTGGGTGCTCAGCTACGCACCTTGATGGAGTCCTTTATCAAGGGGCTGGTCGCTGAAATGCAGCAATGGATAGACAGTAGTGGCCAAGTGAATTTGTCTCAGGCAGAGAGCTGGCTAGAAACGCGGATTGACGGGTTACGCTCACAACTTAGCAGCGCCAAGTTGTCGCCTTTTTTTAATATCATTAAACCAGAGGTGCTCGCCTATTTGCAGGCTTGGCAGCAAGTGGGGAGTGATGGCGACAGTGGATCCGATAGCGTGGTCAATGATAGTTTTTTGTCACGCTTCCGCGTTAATTTATTGGTTGATCAGCGTGCTAATCTCACGGCTGGTGTGAAACAGCCGGTGGTTGAAGAGAAAGATCCAGGTTTTGCCGCTTTGTTTGGCATGCTGGAAACGGCGGTAGGCGAGGCGGCCCAATGGCCAGAGTTTTTGCGCTTGCGTGCCGGCAGCTTACATCATGCCGATGGCGGTATGTTGCTGCTCCATTTGCGTGATCTGATGCAAGATGAGGGTAATGGAAGTGCTTTACTCGAAAAGCTTTATCGCCTCATGCGTAACCGCGAGGTGCAAATTGAAGACTGGGCGAATCACGCGCAGCAGGGCGCCGGCGGCAACCGTCATGGCGCCTTGCCGTTGCATGTGAAGATCATCATGATCGCCAGCCGCGAAGACTATTACGATTGCTTAGAGGCACAGCCAGATTTTTTTGATTTTTTCCCGATTAAAGTAGAGTTCGAGGACCGCGTGACCGCTAACTTGGACAACTATGCCTGGATATCGGGCTACATTGCGCGCAAGTGCCAGCAACAAGCGCTCGCGCACTTTAGTGGGGCTGCGGTGAATGTGCTGCTGCAATTCATGCACAGATTAGAAGAGGATCAAGGGCGTATTAGCACCCGTTTCGCACATTTGGATCAACTGATGCATGAGAGCGCAGCCGTGGCGGGCGCTGCACGTTTGATTACCGATGCGCATGTCAATCAGGCCTTGTCTGCGCGCTTGCTGCGTCAACAGTTTTTTGAAACCCAAATTCGCGATTCGATCATCGATAATGAATTGCTGATTCAGGTGCATGGTGATGTGGTGGGCCAGGTCAACGGCTTAACCCATATTGAGTTAGGAGACGCCAGTTTTGGCTCACCGATCCGCATTACAGCCCGCTGTTATCCCGGGCGCAGCGGCGTGATTAACATCGACCGTGAAGTCAATATGAGTGGCCCTACACACGACAAAGGCATTTATATTTTGCAAAACTGGCTGAGTGCCAGTTTTTGGGCGCTCGCGCCCTTGAGTTTAAGTGCCTCGTTGGTGTTTGAACAAGAATACAACGGGGTGGAAGGGGATTCCGCCTCGTGTGCAGAGCTATTTGCACTGTTGTCTGCACTGACAGGGTTGCCGATCAAGCAGGGGATCGCGGTCACAGGAGCGCTCAACCAGTTTGGTGAAGTCATGCCAATCGGTGGCATCAATGAGAAAATTGAAGGCTATTTTCGCGTCTGTGAGGCGCTTGGTCTCAATGGCGAGCAAGGCGTCATTATCCCCAAACGAAACCAGCGACATCTGGTCCTGCATGAAAGCGTAGTAGCCGCGGTCAATAACGGGATGTTTAAGATTATTGCTATTGACCATGTGCTCGAAGGCATCGCCCATTTGACTGGCAGCGAAGCTGGGGTGCAAGACAGCGATGGCACCTATGCAGGCGACAGCTTGATGGCACGCGCGCAAAGCGCGCTTGCCAGTTACCGACATACGTTGGAGCGTAATCAGGCGCGTATGGCGTATTTTCAACAACACCAAGACAATCCACTCAACCTGTAACTTATGCCCCGTACGCATCATCGCAAACAAGAAGCGCCTCCAGAAAAAGACGACGGTTGTCGTCTCGATAAGTGGTTGTGGGCGGCCCGTTTTTTTAAAACCCGTAGTTTAGCGGCGGATGCGGTCGACGCAGGCAAGGTGCGAATTGACGGCGATCGCGCTAAAAATGCGCGTGAAATGAAGCCGGGGATGCGTGTCAGCATAAAAAACAAAGATATACAGATGGAGGTCGAGGTGCTGGCACTGAGCAATGTGCGTCGTGGCGCGCCTGAGGCAGCCTTGTTATACCGTGAGACAGAACAAAGCCAACGCCTACGCCAGCAGGCGCAAGCGGGCGGGGCTGATCAGTTTGCTGAACGTGATCGAGGCATGGGCCGACCAACCAAGCGGCAAATGCGTGACATTCAGCGCTTTACCGGTCGCGAATAAGCACTTAACTCGGGCGACGTGCGCCTGCAGGCATGCCTGTTTTTGCCACGGCCTGTGCGCGGCATGAAACATCCAGCTTTTGAAAAATGCGCTTAAGATGATTTTTCACCGTGTTGGCACTGATATTCAAAATCATGCCAATCTCAAAATTGGTTTTACCACTGCGCACCCAATGGAGTATTTCTTGCTCTCGGTCAGACAGTCCGCCTTGCGCCATACTATCCAGCAAGTCTTCGTCTTTAATGACGGGCGTTAAATGGCCGACGCGCCTAATGGCAGCATCGAGATGCGGCATGATCATGCCTAACATCTGATCTGGTACGGTAAACTCTTTGGTGCGATCAAAGAACACATAAATACAATCTGCCTTACCGCGTGTGTCGCGCACGCCATAGACGAGCAATGAGTGCATTTTTAATAACTGCTGGGTGAATGGATTCGGCGATTGTGCATGAATACCACTGCCATCGAATCGATTGACCACATACCACTTGTCATCATTTTCGACCCAGCGCTTATAAAGATTGCACATGAGGTAATTCACAATAGCCGAATCCTGCAACAGGCGTTGGGTTGAAGCTTCAGGTAGCGCCGATGACACATCAAAATGCAGTTCACCACTGCTAAAGTCGCCCCAGGCGGCCAATAGCACATCGTGTCTCATCAATGGATGAATATCTTGTTTCAGCCAATGAAAGAACTCAACGTGCCGTTTAATGGCATAAGAGTTCTGTATCGCCTGCAAGATGCCTTCCCAGGGAGCTTGTTTTTTTTGTACCAGCATGCAGTATCCTCAAGTTATTCTAGGCAGGAGGGAATTTCCCTGCGTTTTCTTCATGGTCTCAAGGGATTTACGGCGCCATTTTTGGGTTCTTTAATATAGAGATGAATTGCCTTTTTGAAAATCAGGCTGAGTCGTATGTAAAGTTGTGGTTTTTTGGGATTTTTCCTTTTAAAACAGTGTCATAATGCTTGAAATGTGACATAGTAAAAAATGGTATTCATTTGACAATCGGATGATTGGAACTGTATGGGAATGTTAAATAAGTTGCCGGATGGGGTGCGCTACCCCAGCCATAAAGAATGGCAACTGTTGAAAAAGCTACCGAAATGGCTACTGCTTGGAAGTCTCGTGTTTGCCGCGCCGGTATTGTATGCATGGTGGCAACATGGCGACTTACTAACGCATGATGTACCGCGTACCGCGATGTTCCTGGGCTTTTTGTTCACCTTCTGGTTTTTTATCGGTACGCTGATGATCGGTCTGATTGTGATTATCATCATGAAAGGGCCAGGCTATGTGTCAGACCCTTATTATTTACCCAAAGAAGATAAAAGCTTGGAGAATCCACCAAAACGCTAATCAATGCTTGATGGTAGTACTAAAAACAATATATAATCGAGTGCTTTGCAACCTTGCCACACTTCGATTTACCCTGAAGGTGGCTATTAACCACAAGGAAATCTCATGCGACACTATGAAATCGTGTTTATTGTTCACCCTGACCAGAGTGAACAAGTGCCAGCAATGATCGAGCGTTACCGCGCTCAAATCACTGGCAATGGCGGCAATATCCACCGTCTGGAAGACTGGGGCCGTCGTCAACTTGCCTACCCAATTCAAAAAGTACACAAAGCACACTATGTTTTAATGAACATCGAGTGTAGCCAAGAAGTGCTGGAAGAAATGGAGCACGGCTTCAAATTCAACGATGCTGTATTACGTCACCTGACAATCGCGACTAAAACAGCAGTCACAGCACCAAGCCCAATGATGAAAGAGGAAAAAGCCAAAACCATCGTTGGTGACGCACCAGTAGCGCCTGCTGAGGCAGCTGCTTAAGTGTTGTGAATACGCTGGTGATCACGGCCACCATTCAGTCCATCGAATCGTTACGTTATACACCGGCAGGCTTACCCTTGTTGCGCTTGCAATTGCAACATGATTCAGAACAAAGCGAAGCTGGAATGAATCGTAAGGTGCAGTGTTTATTACCCGCGATGTTGATTGGTGAAAAAGCCAATTTACCATTGCAAAGCGGCGATCAGATCAAAGTAAAAGGGTTTTTAGCGCAGCGCAGTGCAAAGAGCACACATGTGGTACTGCACATACAAGAATTGCAGCGCATACAGCATTAAAAAATATTGAAGGAGTTTCAAATGGCAAGAGATATGTACAAACGCCGCCGTTACTGCCGTTTTAGCGCAGAAGGCATCAAAGAAGTGGATTACAAAGACGTAGATCTGTTGAAAGATTTCGTTTCAGAAAACTTCAAAATCATCCCAGCCCGTATGACTGGTACCAAGGCTAAATATCAACGTCAACTGACGACCGCGGTAAAACGCGCACGTTTCCTGGCGCTGATGCCTTACACAGACAAACACCCAGGTTAATCGGCGGCTTAGGAGAATAATATGCAAGTGATTCTATTGGAAAAAGTAGCAAACCTAGGTTCTCTGGGTGATGTGGTGAAAGTCAAAGACGGTTACGGCCGTAACTTCTTGATTCCACAAGGCAAAGCTAAACGTGCCACTGAAGCAAACAAAGCAGTGTTTGCTGCACAACGCGCTGAGTTGGAAAAACAACAAGCTGACTTGTTGGCCGTTGCACAAGCGCGCGGCGAAAAATTGGCTGGTTTTGCATTGACCGTTACCCAAAAAGCGGGTGTTGATGGCCGTCTGTTTGGTTCCGTGACCAACATGGACATCGCTGAAGGCCTGCAAGCGCAAGGTCATGAAGTGAAAAAAGCCGATGTGCGTCTGCCAAACGGACCACTGAAAAACATCGGTGAGTTTACGGTGAGCGTTGCGCTGCACCACGACGTGGTTGTAGACATCACTGTCACAGTGTCACCAGAAGCTTAATATAGACGCACCGGCAGCTTGCCGGTGGATCTGTAAGCACTGTCAAAAAGGCTACTTCGGTAGCCTTTTTGTTTGCCGCACATTTCTTCTGCACATTTTAATCCGCAGTCATAATGCATTGCTGCTTTTCGGTATAATCGCCGGATGGCAGACGAACAACTCGAATTTTTAAAACTTCCTCCACACTCTATCGAAGCCGAGCAATCCGTGCTTGGTGGCTTGTTGCTCGACAACGAGGCCTTGGACAAGATCGCCGATATTTTGGCGTCTCAGGATTTTTATCAGCATGATCACAAGCTGATTTATCAACATATTACGAAACTGATCGAGCGCAACCAGCCGGCGGATATTGTGACGGTGGCGGAGTCGCTTGAGAACAGTAACGAGTTGACCACCGTTGGTGGCGTCGCCTATCTGGGGGCCCTCGCTCAAAATACTCCCACCGCCGCCAATATCCGTCGCTATGCCGAAATCGTGCATGAGCGTTATGTGATGCGTCAATTGGTTGCCGTGGGGACGGATATTGCAGAGAGCGCATATCAACCCAATGGCCGCGATGCGCAGCAATTGCTAGATGAAGCTGAAGCGAAGATTTTTCAGATTGCTGAAGGCGGCAATCGCAAAAGCCAAGGTTTTTTGGGCATGCAAGTACTGTTGCCGCAAGTAGCCGATCGGATCGACTACCTGTACTCGCGTGACAATCATTCGGATGTGACCGGGATCCCGACCGGATTCAGTGATCTCGACTCGATGACATCGGGCTTGCAGGGCGGCGATATGGTGATTATTGCCGGTCGTCCCTCGATGGGTAAAACGGCTTTTGCGATTAACATTGCCGAAAACGTTGCGCTTGAAACCAATAAAGCGGTCGCCATTTTCTCAATGGAGATGGGCGCCACACAATTAACGACCCGTATGATCGGTTCGATTGGTCGCCTTGATCAGCATAAGATGCGTAACGGTAATCTCGAAGACGAAGACTGGGAAAAACTGACCACCGCATTGGGTAAATTAAACGAAGCGCCTATTTATATCGATGAAGGCGCTGGTTTAAGCAGCTTTGATGTGCGTGCGCGTGCGCGACGGTTGCACAGACAAACAGGTGAGCTTGGTCTTATCGTGATCGACTATTTACAATTGATGACTTCGCCTGCGGGGCGTGCCGGTGAAAACCGGGCGACTGAGATTTCTGAAATTTCACGTTCGTTAAAAGCACTGGCAAAAGAGTTAAATGTGCCATTGATCGCCATTTCACAGCTCAATCGAAGTGTGGATCAACGTCCTGACAAACGGCCTGTGATGAGTGATTTGCGAGAGTCGGGTGCGATTGAGCAAGATGCGGACTTGATCATGTTTGTGTATCGTGACGAATACTACAACCCGGATAGCGCTGAAAAAGGCACTGCCGAGATCATCATCGCCAAGCAGCGTAACGGCCCGATCGGCCGCGTGCGTTTGACCTTTATGGGTGCGCATACGCGTTTTGCCGATTATGCAAATGCATCGTATATGCCTGACGAGTATTAACCTAAACTCCTTTGCCAGATTTAAGCAGGCAAGCCGATATTTATAAAAGCGTGTTTTATGCGACCCATCGTTGCCCACATTCATTTACCTGCCTTGGCGCATAACTTAGCCCAAGTCCGGCGTTTGGCACCCCATGCGCAAGTGATGTCGGTGGTGAAGGCGAATGGCTATGGACATGGCCTACTGAATGTTGCGCAAGGGCTGCAGGCAACCGATGCATTTGCAGTGTTGAACGTCTCAGAAGCGATTGCGTTACGTGAGGCCGGCTACAAGCAGCCCATTTTATTATTAGAGGGCGTGTTTGCAGCAGAACAGTTGCAAGCAGTGGATCGCTATCGCCTCGACATCGTGGTGCATCACGCCGCACAGCTGGATTGGTTACAACAAGCCCAACTTAGCGCACCCGTGCGCGTGTTCCTCAAACTAGACAGTGGCATGCACCGCTTGGGTTTTCAACCGGCAGAGTATCCAAGCAAACTGGCGCAACTGGCGCAATGCGCCAACGTCAGTGAAATCGTACAAATGACCCATTTTGCTAACGCTGACCGAGCAGATGGGGTGTCAATCCCCATGCAAACCGTCACTGCGGTGATGGGTGGAAAACCCTACCAACGCTCCTTAGCCAACTCAGCTGCGGTGGTGCAACAGCCGCAGACCCATGCCGATTGGGTGCGCCCCGGCATCATGTTGTATGGCGCGACCCCGATCAATGATCGGTCTGCCGCATCATTGGGCTTGAAAGCGGTGATGATCCTGCAATCCGCACTCATCAGCGTTCAACAGATTGCAGCGGGTGAGTCGGTGGGATACGGTAGCTTGTTCACTGCCGATAAGCCTATGCGAGTGGGCATCGTCGCTTGTGGCTATGCCGATGGCTACCCACGGCATGCGCCCACTGGAACGCCAATCGCGGTGCTTGGCAAGCAGACGCGCACCCTAGGTCGCGTCTCCATGGATATGTTGGCCGTCGACATCACGGAGATCGGCGAAGCACAGATCGGCAGTCCGGTGGAACTGTGGGGGGCGCTGGTGCCTGTCGATGCGGTCGCGCAAGCAGCGGGCACCATCGGCTATGAATTACTGTGTGCGGTGACAGCAAGGGTGGCGTTCAAGGTCTATGGCTAAAGCAAAAACACAATACACCTGTACCGAATGCGGCGCGGCCGAACCAAAATGGCAAGGGCAGTGCCCGAGTTGTCATGCTTGGAACACACTGGTTGAAAGCGTGCCGGAGACTGTCACGCAAAGCCGGTTTGCCAGCTTGGCGCCCACCGCTCAATTACAAAAGCTGGCCGAGGTCGAGGCGCACGAAGTATCGCGCCAACAGACGGGAATTGCAGAGTTTGACCGCGTGCTGGGTGGTGGTTTGGTCGCAGGCGGGGTGGTGCTGATTGGCGGTGATCCCGGGATTGGAAAATCCACCCTGTTGCTGCAAACGGTTTGTAAGGTGTCGCAGTCACTCAAAGCGTTTTATATCAGTGGTGAAGAATCTGCGCAGCAAATCGCGATGCGTGCGCAGCGCCTAGGCATGGATGCTAGCCAGGTAGATGTATTAGCGGAGATTAATCTTGAAAAGATCAGTCAGGTGTTACAGCTGCATCACCCAGATGTGGTGGTGATCGATTCGATCCAAACCGTGTATTCAGAGGCCCTGCAGTCGGCGCCCGGTTCGGTGGCACAGGTGCGCGAATGCAGCGCACAACTCACGCGGATCGCAAAACAACTTGGTATCAGTATGATTCTGGTTGGGCATGTGACCAAGGAAGGTTCCTTGGCCGGACCACGCGTGCTCGAGCACATTGTCGATAGCGTGCTCTACTTCGAGGGCGATCAGAATTCGAGTTTTCGGCTGATTCGTGCCTTTAAGAATCGCTTCGGCGCAGTCAATGAGCTGGGTGTGTTCGCGATGACTGAAAAAGGCTTGCGTGAGGTGAGTAATCCTTCCGCATTGTTTTTGTCTCATCATGAGTCACCCGTGCCGGGTTCTTGCATCACCGTCACGCAAGAGGGCACCAGGCCTTTGCTGGTGGAGATTCAAGCCTTGGTGGATACGGCACATGCGCCCAATCCAAAACGACTTTGCGTCGGGCTGGAGCAAAACCGGCTGGCGATGTTACTGGCTGTGCTGCATCGGCATGCCGGGGTGGCTTGCTATGACCAAGATGTCTTCATCAATGCGGTTGGCGGCGTCAAAATTGGAGAGCCGGCGGTCGATTTGGCGGTGTTGCTGGCGATTGTCTCGTCACTCAAAAATAAACCCTTGCCCAGCAAGCTAGTCGTATTCGGGGAGGTTGGCTTAGCCGGTGAAGTGCGCCCGGTGCAGCGTGGCCAGGAGCGATTGAAAGAAGCCGCCAAATTGGGATTTACGCATGCCATTATCTCCAAAGCCAACGCCCCCAAAGGCGGTGTGGCAGGCTTGCATATTGATGCAGTCGATCGTTTAGAACAAGCGATTGACATCTTACGAGGATAAAAAAAATGGCAACGACTGCTGGGAGTGCAATCGTTGCCTGAGGGCGAGGCTGCCCAGAAGAGGAGGGGCAGCCACAGGGAAGCAGCCTTGCGTCAGTCATGACGCGGTTCATTAAAAAAATTCTTGTTGTCTTAGTGCATCGGTTTTCATTTTTTGTTTGTTTAGCGTTTTTTCTTCAGAGCGCACCACAATAGGCGTTAAGTTGCTTAGGCATGTGCGTAAGGTTTGATCATCATTGGCTAATCGCACACAAGCGATCTGTTTATCGAGTTGTCTGATCACACGCTGCTTGTTCCGCATTAAATCTGCATAGGGTTCAGTGGCTGGCATGTCTGAGGCAAAAATCGATATATTGGCGAGTAGGCCAGTGGTCATTAGGGTGGCGTATTTCATGGCCTCAACTTTCGCTGTTTCATCATGTCGCTGTTTCATCATGGCTGCAGTATAAAAACCGAGGCGACATTTGTCAGTTACAAACAGCTTGGGTTTTGTAGCGATTTGTAGCTAGTTGGATACAGGAGATGGAAAAGTGATGCGGGGCAACCAGCACATAGTGTCATAAAAGCTTCATGCAACTAATGCTTAAAATTGACTGCCGAAATAATGTCAATAAACAAATCACATCTTTATGACAGCAGGATGACAGTCCCCCACCGTTGCTGCAGGAGCCAAAATAATGAAAAAAACGATTTCTCTTTTAGCCTTGATCGTCTCTGCTTGTGCCAGTGTCACCCCACAGCCTTACACGACCGAGCAGGGCAAGGTTGGCTACACACTGAGTTGCAGTGAATTCAATACGAGCCAGCAACAGTGCCAAGCCAAGGCGGGTGCTATGTGTGCAGCCGGGTACGTGGTGGATACGCAACGTAGCAGTCATGAAGCCTTCCCGGATAGCGGAGATGGCATTTATCGGCCCGCCAACAATCATCTTGCGGTGATATGTAAAGATACGACCCACTAGAGCACTGGATGGGTTAGTGCAGATCAATAATGGCTTGTGCAGCGGCATTGCCACTGCGGATGGCGCCCTCGATGGTTGCCGGGTAAGGGCCTGCCACATAATCTCCTGCCAGAAATAGGCGTAGATTGTCGGTTAGGGTGGTTGGTCGATCCAGCGCGGGCGTGCAACTGAAGGTTGCGCGTTTTTCGGTAATCACTTGTGTCCAATCTGGGCTGGACGATAACGTAATGTGATAGTGAGACAAGGCGAGATTGAGCTCCGCAATGCACTGCGCAATCAGCGTTGGCTTGTCGCTGGTCAGCGGCGGATGCGCACTGATCACTACCGCCAACAATCCAGCTTGACCACAGCACTGGCCGCGGTCGAAGACCCACTGCGCTAAGCCATGACACAGGCCCATAATCGGATAGGGTAGGCGGAGATCTGCATCGTATTGCAAATACACCGTTGTGATTGGTTGATAAGCAAGCGTTGGGGCAACGCTTATCCCCGCGATGGTTTTCAGTTGGTGTGGGCCCACCGCGACCACCACTGCGTCGAAGGCTTGACTGCCTTGTGGCGTCGTGAGCGTGCAAGTCTGCTGGGTGGCTTCAATGGCGCTCACAGTGCTACGCAAACGCACTTCGCCACGGAGCAACGCAATGCGCCTTAGCAACGGCTCTACCAGCGCACTAGATAAGTCTGATCTTAGCACCAGAAAATCACTGTCCTGACGTCGATGCTGAAAACTGTCACGTAAAACATTGAGAAATACCTGCGCGCTGGCCACGTCTATCGGCGTATTGAGGGCGGCCAGACAGAGCGGCTCCCATAAAGTCTGGATCGCTAGCGCGGTTTGTTTGCCTTGTGTCAACAACGCCTCGACAGTGCAGTCGCTCGCCAATGTGAAGGCTTGTTTTTTTAATTGAGTCATCCAGCCAATGGCGCGCCATTTACTGTGCCAGTCCAAGCCGCGAGCATTCAGTAATCCCCATAGCAGATGCAATGGGGCAGGCAACCAAGTCGGTGTTACCAGCGACATGCATTGCGCACCATTGTGGCTTGGGTGATGCATGTGTAAGGCGAGTGGTAAGCGCATAAACACGTGTTCCGCATCCAGGTCCGCGGCTTGCAATAAATGCATGGTGTCCTGATAGGCGCCTATGCACAGATGCTGACCGTTATCGAGCAAGTGACTTGCATGCGCAACCCCCCGTGCGCGGCCGCCAGCCTGTGCCGCAGCTTCAAATACACAGACCTGATAACCGTGTTGTAACAACTTGTGGGCGGCAGCAATGCCGGCTAATCCGGCACCAATCACGGCTACCTTGCGATTGGATAAACGTGTTGCGATCATGATTAGCGATATTTCAACCACGCTCCTAGTGCCAGCTTCAGCTTTCTAAAGGGTGGTAACGCAATTTTATGGGTCAATACGAGATTAGGGTCCTGCCGAATCTCTTGCAGCAGTGCCCGATAAATCGCCGCCATCATCAATCCGGGTAACTGTGATTGGTAGTCTAATTTAGGCAGCTGGTTGAGCGCTTTTTCATAAAACATCTCAGCTGATTCGATTTGCTTGAGAAGCAAGGCCTGTGTTTGTGGAGATGGTTTGCTCGAGAGTAGTTGCGCTTCAGTCACGCCTGCGTGTTCGAGTGCATCCAATGGGATATAAATCCGCCCACGCCGCGCGTCTTCGCCCACATCACGAATAATATTCGTTAACTGAAATGCCATCCCCAGATCATGCGCATATTCAAGCGTCGCGGGGTCTTTAAAGCCAAAAATCTGCGCAGAGAGGAGGCCGACCACACTGGCCACCCGGTAACAATACAAGGCCAGTTGTTCAAAGTCGGCATGGCGGTTGTATTGGGTATCCATGTGCATGCCATCAATGATCTCAATAAAATGTGCTTCTTTTAAATCGAACGCACTGATCACTGGCCGCAAAGCTTGCGTCACTGGGTGTTGTGGCGTTTCATGAAATAAACGCTGAATCTCTTGTTTCCACCAGCTGAGTTTGGTTTGTGCAATCTGGTAGTCCGTGCATTCATCGACGACATCATCCACCTCGCGGCAGAATGCATACAATGCGGTCATCGCATCCCGTTTTTGCTTGGGTAAAAACATAAAACTCAGCGTAAAGCTGGAGCCACTTTCACGGGTTTTTTGTTGGCAATATTGTTGCGGGGTCATTTTTTAAACAGGGCTTTCAACAAAATAATCAGCCAGTCGTAGGCTTTCAGGGTCGGGCGATGATGGTAGATATCACCACGACAATGTTTGAGTTTGTGCAGGATACGCTCACCGCCTGCAATCATCATGCGTAATTCAAAGCCAATGCGGCCAGGTAATGCACGGCCTAAAGGCTTGCCTGCCAATAACAAGCGTTCTGCACGCAGCACATTCTGCAAGAAAAAATCTTGCCAAACGCTATCTTGGCGTTGCTGGCGTAAATCTTGTTCACTGATGCCGGCTGCTTGCATCTCGTCCTGCGCTAGGTAAATCCGTCCGATTTGACCATGTTTTTGGAGGTCGATCGCAATATCCTGATAGAAGTTAATCAGCTGTAAGGCGCTGCAAATCTGATCAGACCACACCTGATGTTGCGCAGTGTCGCTTGCATACAATTGCAACATGAGGCGACCCACCGGATTGGCAGATAGACGACAATACGCCATCACTTCATCAACGTTGGCATAGCGTGTTTTTACTACATCTTGTTTAAAGGCTTGGATCAAGTCCAGTAGCCATTGGGTGTCGAGGTTGTGGGTTCTCACCACCTGTTGCAAGGCAAAAAATAAGGGACGTGATGGTTGAATATACGCTTGAATCAGTAGTAATTCGTCTTCGTAGACCTGCAGGGCTTGCAATCGCGCACGCTCATCAGCGTCGCCTTCATCGGCAATATCATCAGCTTCGCGTGCGAACTGATAAATCACGGTCACTGCCTCACGCAAATGCGCGGGGAGCAGCAGAGAGGCCACCGGGAAGTTTTCGATGTGTGTTTGTGCCAGTGTCAGGCTGGGTAACGGCTCTGCTGGCTTTGAAAAGGCGTACATGGCTTAAGTATGCCATAAATCCGTGATACGCTTACGCCTTGCGAATCAACAAGCAGTTAAAGCGCACTCAATGTGTGGAGGATAGAATGTTAGGCATTATTGGCGGCACCGGGCTCACAGCACTGGACAATTTGAACATCTCGAAACGCTTGATTGTGCGCACGCCCTATGGTGAACCATCACAGCCATTGGTGTTTGGCGAGATTAATGGCAAAGAAGTGGTTTTTTTAGCGCGTCATGGTGGCGGTCATACGATTCCGCCGCATGCGGTGAATTACCGGGCGAATATCTGGGCCCTGCATTCGGTAGGCGTGTGTGATTTGCTTGCGGTGGCCACCGTCGGCGGCATTGCCCCTCATCTAAGCCCCGGTGATATTGTGTTGCCTAATCAGATTATTGACTATACCTATGGCCGCAGCAATACCTATCATGATGGGATAGAGTTGCCGGTGCGTCATATCGATTTTACCCAACCTTATTCGCAAGCGATGCGTGAGCGCTGCCTAAAAGCCGCAGCCGACATCGGGGATGGCCTGATCGATGGTGGCGTCTATGCCTGTGTGCAGGGGCCGCGTTTAGAAACTGCCGCAGAGATTAATCGCTACGAACGTGATGGTGCGACCATTGTGGGGATGACTGGCATGCCAGAGGCAGTGTTGGCGCGGGAGTTAGGCGTGTCTTATGCGGCGATTTGTCCGGTCGCCAATTTTGCCGCCGGTCGTGGCGACAGTGCGCAGTCTATTCAGTTTGAACAAGTGATGCCTTTGCTTCAGCAAACCATGGATAAAGTGCGTGCAGTCATTTCACACTATTTGTCTGAACACGATGGCGCGGCCACCTGACGGTCTGCGCTAAATAGGAGAGCTTATGGCCGTTAAGCCAGTGCTTAAAATGGGGGATCCGCTGCTATACCAAGTGGCTGAAAAAGTCACTGAATTTGATACCCCTGCGTTGCATGCCTTGATTCAAGATATGCAAGACACCATGGAACACATGCAGGGGGCAGGCATTGCTGCGCCGCAAATTGGTGTGAGTGTGCAAGTGGTGATATTTGGCGTGGGGGCTAACCCCCGCTACCCAGATGCCGAAGCGGTCCCGTTTACTATTTTGCTCAATCCTGAGCTCACCCCCCTGGGGGAAACCATTGAAGATGGTTGGGAAGGTTGCCTGTCAGTGCCCGGCATGCGCGGTCTGGTGCCACGCTACCAAGCATTGCATTATCGAGGCGTTGATCCGCAAGGCAAGCCGATTGAACGCACCGTCAGTGGCTTTCATGCCCGAGTGGTGCAGCATGAATGTGATCACTTATTTGGCATACTTTATCCAATGCGCATACGCGATCTAACAAAATTTGGCTTTAATGATGTACTTTTTCCTGGGTTGACCCTTCCAGATGACTGAATGTTTGTTATAATGCCCGCTTTCCGGAAGAGTGGCAGAGCGGTTTAATGCAACAGTCTTGAAAACTGTCGAGGGTTCACGCCCTCCGTGAGTTCGAATCTCACCTCTTCCGCCAAACATGAAATGCCGCAGTATTGCGGCATTTTTATTTGCAGCTTTCATTCATTTAAAGGAATCGTCATGACACAAATCATCATCGACCATAACCCATCAGAAGAAAAACTGAAGGAACTGGGCGTAAAAAGCTGGAACACATG
>Ga0066445_1000184_pt1 | contig 19386 bp, 18 predicted proteins | sample LakWasMet67_HOW9_2_FD_59533 | JGI IMG/M metagenome (GOLD analysis project Ga0066445, IMG submission 59533) | Freshwater sediment methanotrophic microbial communities from Lake Washington under simulated oxygen tension - Sediment Metagenome 67_HOW9 | ecosystem: Environmental > Aquatic >...
GATATCACCTAAAATCATAAAGGTGGCGGTACCGCCACTAAAGCACTCGCCAATGTTGGGACAACTGGCTTCTTCACAGACGGTATGCAAATTGTTGTCGCGTAACACCTGCTTGATTTCCTGGAATCGTGCGGAGTCGGGCACCTTCATGCGGATCCATTCCGGTTTGCGCAACATGGGTTGTGGCACAATTTTGATTGGAATGCGCGCTGTTTTAGCCGCGTCGATTTCTTTCACGCCGGCTACTTTTTTAGCTGGGCGGGTGGAGGGGTCAAGTTCTGACATGCGTCAGTTTCACTTTCAATCGTTGGGTTAAATCTGCTGCAATGTCACTCATTGCCAGCGCGATATTCAAATCCCGGGTTTGCGTCATTTGCATGCCAGCATAACCACAGGGGTCGATGTCGGCAAACGGTTGTAAATCCATCTCAATATTCAAACTCAGGCCATGATAGCAGCACTGGTTTTTCAGGCGTAGTCCCAATGAGGCAATTTTTTTCTCATTCACATACACACCAGGCGCGTCGGTACGCGCTACCGCAACAATACCATGCGCTGCTAAAAACTCTATCAGACTGTTTTCCAAGATGGAGACGAGCGCGCGCACATTCAAGTGTCTTCGGTGAAGATCTATCAAGCAATAAATGATTAGCTGGCCTGGGCCGTGATAGGTAATTTTGCCGCCGCGATCCACTGGGATCACAGCTATCCCATTTTGCGGCAGCCGCACGCAACGGCGGTTGAGGCCTAAGGTGTACACAGGCGGGTGCTCTGTGATCCACAGCTGGTCCGGGGTTTGGTCGTTGCGTTGTGCGGTGAACGCTTGCATCTCTGCGAGCGTATGCGCATAGTCGGTCAAGCCCAATTGACGGATTTCAAGGGCGGCCATGCGTGCGATTGCGTGTTTACAGCACGACCTTGACCATCGGATGGGAGGTCAGGCTGCGATAAATATCGTCGAGTTGTGGTTTCGAGACAACATACACGGTACAGGTCAGGCTCGTGTATTTGCCGTTACTGCTACCACGCATTTCAATCAAATGCGTGTCAAACTCCGGCCAATGGCCTTGGATAATCCGCGTGATCTCGACTGTAAAGTCAACATGGCTTTCACCCATCACTTTGATCGGAAAGTTGGTGGGAAACTCAATCAGGGTCTCTTCCACCGCAGGCGTCTGGTCTTGCTGGCTCATGGGCCACCTACTTTCGTGATAACTATGCTTGATGACTGCAATGCCCAGTTACTGCAGATACTTGTTACTGCAGATATAGGCGCACTTGGTCAATCATGCGTGAAAAGATATTGCTTGCTTCAACGGCATGCATGGTCACTAATGGCACACTATGCACGACTTTTCCACCGAGGCTGAAATCCACAGCGCCCACTGCTTGGTGTGCTTTCAGTGGCGCCTCTAGCGGTTTGGTGATGCGCAAATTTGCCTTCATATTGGCGTATTCGCCCTGAGGCAAGGTTAAATACACCGGTTTTGCAACGGTTAAATCCACTTCGTTTTCAGTGCCTTTCCAAACCTTTTGACGAGTGATTGCCTTATCCGCTGCGTAAATCAGCTTGGACTCATAAAACTGAAAGCCGAAATTCAACAGTTTTTGGCTCTCAGCGGCGCGCACATTATCAGAGGTGGTGCCGAGTACCACAGAAATCAAGCGGAAGTCACTGCGTTTGGCTGACGAAATCAAACAGTAACCCGCTGACTCGGTATGGCCGGTTTTCATGCCATCTACACTTGGGTCGAGAAACAGCAGGCGGTTACGGTTCGGTTGGGTAATGTTGTTATAGGTATACGATTTTTGTGAATACAGCCGGGCGTAATCTTGCGGAAAATCACGAATCAGCGCATTGGCCAAGATCGACAAATCTCGCGCAGTGGTCATGTGCGTCGGATCAGGCAGCCCTGTGGCATTGATGAAGTGACTATTTTTCATGCCCAGTGCTGCCGCTTTTTTGTTCATCAATGAAGCAAATAATTCTTCGCTGCCTGCGATACCTTCTGCGAGTGTAATGGCCGCATCATTGCCTGATTGAATAATTAGGCCATGCAATAACTCATCCACCGTCACCGTCATCGTGGTGTCGATAAACATTTTAGAGCCTTCGACTTTCCAGGCTTTTTGGCTGACCGGCAAGGTTTGTGTTAATGACAAGCGTTTTTGTTTGACCGCTTCAAATGTGAGATAAGCGGTCATCACTTTGGTCAAGGAGGCAGGCTCTACCGGCATGTCAGGGTTGTTTGCCGTGAGCAGATTGCCGGTATTGGCGTCACGTAACACAAAGGCTTTGGCCGCTAGCGTAGGCGTGGGCACGTTGCCGGGAATGGCTTCAGCCGCGACCGTCAATAAAGGAATAGAAAATATAAAAGCAATGCAAGAGCGCCACATGGTCATCATTCAACGAGAAATACTTAACGAGAAAAAATTAGCGTAGGTAACTGGAGTTTGTCACGCATTTGGTTGGCAGCTTGGGCTGCTAATGCCTGATTTGGATAGGGCCCCAGCACAATCTGGAACGTTTTTCCATTATACACTTTGTTGAGCTGGGATTGTGTTTCGGGGGAGGCATTCAAAATGCGCTGTTGTAGCCGATCTGCATTTTCTTCTTGGCCAAACGCGCCGACTTGCACATAGAGGCCACTGGCCTCTAACGTGTTTACCCTAGCAGCGTTGCCAGTGACGTTGCCAGTCGCTGTCTGGGCGACAGCATTTGCCGACGCAGCTTCCGCGGTGCCCGGCTGTAACGGCGTTTGTTGGCTTGGATCAATCAGGCTAATCTCGACCTGCGCCGAGCCGTGGCGAATAATATCCAGTTGTTTTGCGGCGGCATAAGAGAGGTCAATGATACGATCGCGACCAAACGGGCCACGATCATTGACGCGTGCCATCACTGTTTTGCCGTTGCTCAGATTGGTAATACGGATATAACTAGGGATTGGTAACGTTCTATGGGCCGCACTCAGTTTAAACATGTCATAAGGCTCACCACTGGCGGTTCTGCGACCATGGAATTTTTTACCATACCAAGAGGCGTGCCCGGTTTGGATGAAGGGTGTGCTAATAGCTGACATTGGCGTCACCGTCTCACCATTCACAATGTAGGGTTTGGTCGTGCCTTTAACGATAGGCTCCAGTTTGGGCGTTACCGTGGTTTCGAGTGGAATATTCGGGTCGATGCCGTCCGTAGGATTGCCGGTGGTTTCTGGTTTGGGATCAATATTAATCACCTTGGGCCCGCCAGGCACCGCCCCGGTGGGTGCCGGAACGCCGATCGCTGGCGCCGTCGGTGAAGGGCGATTGCTACTCGCCGGCGGCGTGCTGTCGGGCGTCGTTTGCCGCGGCGGCATGCTGCTGCTACATGCCGCAACCACGCACGCTAATATGAGCGTGCAAGTCCGTTGCCATTTGAAAACCATCGTTATTATTAACCTAGTGTGCGTATTAATCGGTGGCTACCAATCGTTTGTGCGATTGAACACTCATCAATAAACCCAAGCTGAGCCCGAGTGTGAGTAGTGAGGTGCCGCCGTAACTGACCAGTGGCAAAGGGATGCCCACCACCGGTAGAATGCCGCTCACCATGCCCATGTTGACGAAACAATAAGTAAAAAAGGTGGCGGCAATGCTGCCTGCTAACAAGCGCGAGAATGTGCTTTTGGCTTGTGAGGCGATCATAAACGCACGGCCAATAATGATGGTGAACAAAAGCAATAACAGACTGCAGCCAACCAAGCCAAATTCTTCGGCAAATACTGCAAAAATAAAGTCTGTTGTCCGCTCAGGCACAAAATCCAGCTGAGATTGGGTGCCGTTCAGCCAACCTTTACCGGTGCTGCCACCCGAACCAATGGCAATGGTTGCCTGAATGATGTGGTAACCAGCGCCGAGCGGATCTTGGCTAGGATCGATTAGAATTTCGACTCTGCGCCGTTGATAGTCATGCAGCATAGACCACAAAATGGGCAATGCGGCGCCGAATGCAACGGCGCTACCAAAGATGAACTTCCAGCTCAGACCGGCAAGAAAAATCACATAAAACCCCGCAGCAAACACCAGCGTCGCTGTTCCCAAGTCGGGTTGTTTTGCAATTAATAGCACAGGCGTCAGCAGAATAATGCCGGCCACGAGATAATCGCCGGTTTTAAGCATGGTTTCACGCTTTGAAAAATACCAGGACAGCATGATAGGGACGGCCAGCTTCATTAACTCCGAAGGTTGAATTTTAGTGACACCTAAATTTAACCAGCGCCGGGCACCATGGCTAATGTCACCCACCAGTGCGACTGCAATCAGCAAGGCAAGCCCAAGTAGATAGGCCGGCAAAGCAATTCGCTCAATATGTTGTGGCTGCGTATTTGCCACCAGAAACATCACGCCGAGCATCACGACGATGTTGATCAATTGGGCATTGACCTTGGCCAACGATTGCCCAGAAGCGCTATAAAGCACCATTAAGGCCACCACCAATACCATGAGCACGGTTGCCAGTAAAATGGAGTCAATGTGCCTAATAAAATGGCCTATCCATTGTCTAATCATGTGGCTCCTCCTCTACTTCTGGCGCATTGGCTACCGTGGCTTCAGGCGCAACGGTTGGGGCGGTCGGGTCGACCGGGATCTTACCCAGCAAATAGTAATCCATCACTTTGCGGGCAATAGGCCCCGCTGTTGAGCCGCCATGGCTGCCGTTTTCTACAATTACCGCGACGGCTATTTTAGGGTCTTCTGCGGGCGCGTAGGCGATAAACCACGCGTGATCGCGATGGCGCTCAGCGATGAGTTTTTCGTTGTATTTTTCGTTTTGCTTGATGCCTACGACTTGCGCAGTACCAGTTTTTGCCGCAATGTCATAGCCTGCATTGGCGCCTACCGCAGCGGCGGTGCCGCCGGGCCGGGTGACATCCATCATGCCTAGTTTTACAATTTCTAGGTTCTGCGGATTGAGGTTGAGCTGCTCAGCGATGGTATGTGGCAATAGTTTGACCTGGTTGGTTTTGGCGTTGACGATCGCATTCACCAGATGTGGTCGAATCGCCGTGCCGTTGTTGGCGAGTGTCGCCGTTGCATATGCCAACTGCATGGGCGTCACCAGAGTATAGCCTTGCCCGATGCCGACAATCACGGTTTCACCCATATACCAAGGCTGCTTAAAGCGTCTTTGTTTCCAGGCAGGCGTAGGGAGCAGTCCTGACAGTTCTCCCTGAATATCAATATTTGTTTTTTCACCAAAGCCAAAATGGCGCACAAATTCGGTCAACCGCTCAATGCCTAGTTCGACCGCAAGGCCATAAAAAAACGTATCACACGACACTGTGATGGCACGCCGCATGTCCACCGCGCCGTGTCCTGATGGTTTCCAATCGCGGTAATGATGGCGGCTGTTAGGCAGCGTAAAAAACCCTGGATCGCTGATGGTAAATGGCGGTTGGCGTTTGCCTGACTCGAGGCCTGCCAAGGCAACAAACGGTTTAAAGGTTGAGCCGGGGGGGTAAATCCCCTTGAGGCTTCGATTGATTAAGGGTTTGTCGGGCGAGTTATTTAGCAGGTTCCAGTTATCAAAATCAATACCGTCTACAAATAGATTGGCATCAAATGACGGCATGCTGGCCATGGCCAGTACTTCACCGGTTTTGGGTTGAATCGCCACCAGCGCGCCGCGGCGACCAGCGAACTCATGTTCGGCGATCTCCTGTAATTTGGCGTCCATCGACAACACAATGTTATTGCCAGAAGTGGGCGATGCGCTGGACAGTACGCGCACTGCACGGCCATCGGCATCGATTTCTACTTGCTGAAAGCCCGTGATGCCATGCAAATCGGCTTCGTAAGCTTGCTCGACGCCGGCTTTGCCGATATGTTCGGTGCCTTTGTAGTTCGACAGCTGATTATTCTCTTTGAGCTGTTTAAGATCATTTTCATTGATACGACTGATGTAGCCGATACCATGGGTGCCCAACGTGCCATAGGGATAGTGGCGAAATAGGCGTGATTTGAGCTCAACGCCGGGGAAGCGGAAGCGATTGACGGCAAACTTCGCAGCTTCGTACTCATTGAGATGGGTGCGGATCGGAATGCTTTCAAAGGTATGGCTCTGCGCCCGCAATTTTTTAAAGCGCTTTAAATCCGTGGCGGATATTTCGACCAATTTGCCCAGTTCAGTAATGGTGTCTTGCAGGCCATCGGTTTTGGATGGGGTGATTTCAAGCGTATACACAAAAAAATTGTGGGCAAGAATGATGCCGTTGCGATCTGAAATCAGGCCGCGATTCGGCGTGATCGGCACAATCGAGATGCGATTGTTTTCTGCCAGTGTCTGGTAGTAATCGTAGCGAAACACTTGCAGGTAATAAAAACGACCAAGCAACGCAGAAAACGCGCTCAACACCATCAGTATCAGAAAAACCAGACGAACTTTAAATTTTTGCTGTTCGTTTTGATGGTTTTTGAGTTCGGTACTATAGCCCATGCGCTTATAACTTCTTCGGGCGAGTCAATTCGCCAAACCAGATAATCATGCATTGCCAGAGAATCAGGTCCGACACCACCGGCAACGCATAAGTCCAATCGGGCACTTCACTGCCAGCAAATAGTTTGAGCAATAAAATCAGCCCACGTTGCACCCCAAACAAAAAGATGACGTATAAATAGAGCTGCCAAGGGTTGAACAGCACTAGCCGCCGCTGATAGATTAAGCCCAAAAAGCCCGTGATGGCAAACGTGAGGGCATGTTGGCCGAGTAGGCTCCCGGTCGATAAATCGACCAGTAAACCGGCAAACCACACCCAGCCAATGTTGCAATGATAAGGCGCCTGCAGCAACCAGTAGAGCATGATGACCAACAGAAAGTCAGGACGGATAATGACGCCGGCATTCGACCAAGGATATAACTGGAAGATCAAGCCGACCAGCATGGTGAACAAAAAGGTGCTGAATTTAACCGGCTTCATGGATGCTCCGGTGCAATAGGGGCAGCGCCGGCGTCCGGCGCAGTCATTGTCGTGCCAAGTGGCGTGGCGGCCACGCCCGGTTCGGTGCTCGGGGCATCTAACACGGGCGTTTCAGTGGCCGGGTGCGGGTCTACCGCTGCGTTATTTTTTTGTAACACTTCAACCACAGACTGATCCAAGTGCTGCGCGTTGTTGCGCGGCAGTACCTGTTTGTTTTCTGTCGATGGGGTGGCCGCAGGCGTGTCAGGGATTTTTAAAATCAATACATGTTTGTGGTTATTAACCCCAGCAATTGGCCGGCTAATGATTTTAGCAAATGGCGAGTCTTGGCTTTGCTTGATCTGCGTGACCACAGCCACGGCCAGGCCTGCGGGATAGACGCCGTCAATGCCTGAGGTAACTAATTTATCACCGACTTTAATATCGACGCTGGTGGGCAGGTATGGAATGTCTAGCGTGTTGCGTTTTCCTTCGCCAAAGGCAATGGCGCGCAACTGGTTCCGTTCAATTTGAATCGGAATCGAGAGTTTTTTGTCCGTAATCAGTGTGACTTCGCTGGTGAACGTATACACGCGGGTAATTTGCCCAATCACCCCCTGCTCATCGACCACGGCTTGCCCTGCAGTGATGTGATGCCGGCTGCCGCGATTCAAGGTAATGATGTTACTAAACGGGTCGCGCCCCATATGCAACACTTCCCCCAGCGTGGCTTGCGGGATGATGGGCGCATCGCCAGCCAACAAAGTGCGCAAATGGGCGTTCTCAGCATCCACGGTAGCCAATCGCTGTAACGCGGCATTGTCTATCAGTGCTTGTTGCTTGAGTTTAAAGTTGTCTTGGATGAGCTGGTTATGGGAGGTGAAGTAGGTGTTGATGTTGCGACCCCACTCGTTGGGCGCGCTGGCCAGTACTTCGAGTGGATGCAATGCCGTGTTAAACCACTGCCTCACTTGGCTTAAATAGTCGAAACGGGCATCCACCGCCATCATGACCAGCGACAGAGTACAAAAAAACATCAGGCGCGAGAAGGGCTTGGGGCCCTGTATAAAGAAGGCCGGGCTCTCCTGCGGATCCAGCTGTTGGTGAATGCCTTTTAGCATGATCGGGTACGCGCCAACTGTGCCCCGACTTATTCGCTAGCGAACACGTTGCCCAGCTTGTCCATTTCTTCCAAGGCACGACCACAGCCGCGTGCGACACAGGTCAGCGGGTCTTCAGCCACAATCACTGGCAGGCCGGTTTCTTCTACCAGCAAGCGATCAAGATCACGCAACAATGCGCCGCCGCCAGTCAATACCATGCCTTTTTCGGCAATATCAGCGCCTAATTCCGGTGGGGTTTGCTCGAGCGCAGATTTCACCGCACCGACAATAGCGTTCAATGGTTCGGTCAATGCCTCTAAAATTTCGTTGCTAGAGATTGTAAATTTGCGTGGCAAACCCTCTGCCAAGTTGCGGCCAGTCACTTCCATCTCGAGCACTTCTGAGCCTGGGAAGGCAGAGCCAATTTTTTTCTTGATGGCTTCAGCTGTCGGTTCGGAGATTTGCATGCCGTAGTTGCGGCGGATGTAATCGATGATGGCTTGGTCGAACTTGTCACCACCGACACGCTCAGACTTCGCATACACAATGCCGCCTAAAGAAATCACGCCTACCTCAGTGGTACCACCACCGATATCCACCACCATCGAGCCAGTGGCTTCGGCAACCGGCATGTCTGCACCAATTGCCGCGGCCATGGGCTCTTCAATCAAAAACACCTGCTTGGCGCCAGCGCGCTCTGCAGATTCTTTGATCGCGCGGCGTTCTACTTGCGTGGAGCCGACCGGCACACAAATAATAATGCGAGGGCTAGGCGAGAACCAACGAGACTCATGTACTTTGCGAATAAAAAACTTAAGCATTTGCTCGGTGACGGTGAAATCAGCAATCACGCCGTCTTTCATCGGACGAATGGCCTGAATGTTAGCCGGTGCCCGTCCCAGCATGCTTTTGGCATCTGAGCCGACGGCTAGTAAAACTTTTTTGCCGTTAGGGCCGCCTTCGGTACGAATCGCCACCACCGATGGTTCATCCAGTACCACGCCCTTACCACGCACGTAGATGAGGGTGTTGGCAGTGCCAAGATCAATGGCAAGGTCATTGGAGAAGTAGCTGTTGAGTGAACCGAACATGTTTTATCCTGTGAAGTTTCCGACTTTAGAACTGCCCGCTGGGTGCGGCATAAAATCAAGGTATAATAGCGCAAATCGCACATGAAATTAAGATGTGCTTTCAAAATCTTACAGACAATTAACCTGACATGGCACTGAATCTAGATGATATCAAGCGCATCGCTCACTTGGCCCGTATCGAGGTCAGTGATCAAGAGGCGCAAGAAACCCTCCACAAACTCTCCGGCATCCTCGGATTGATCGAGCAAATGCAAGCCGTGGACACGACCGGCATCACGCCGATGTCGCACTCGCAAGATGTGACACAGCGCCTGCGTGAAGACGTGGTGACTAAAACCAACCAGCGTGAGCTGTTTCAATCTATTGCCCCGGCGACACAGGACGGATTGTACCTGGTGCCCAAAGTCATCGAATAACAGCGTGTGTCTCACGCGATTTAACGGTTAAAACTATGATCAACAGCAGTCTTAAACAGCTGGGCCAGCAGTTGGCCAGCAAGCAAATCTCCAGTGTCGAGTTGACTCAAGCCTACTTGCAGCGCATGGCGCAGCTGAATCCGACCATCAATGCCTACGTCACCTTAGACGAAGAAAAAACGCTGGCCCAAGCCAAAGCCGCCGATGTGCGCATTGCCGCCGGCGACGCAAGCCCGCTCACAGGCATCCCATTGGCGCAGAAAGATATCTTCTGTGCGAAAGGCTGGCGCACCACCTGCAGCTCAAAAATGCTGGAAAACTTTATTTCCCCTTACGACGCGCATGTGATCAGCCAATTTGATGCGGCTGGTGCCGTCAATCTGGGAAAAACCAATATGGATGAGTTCGCCATGGGCTCATCGAATGAAACCAGCTATTTTGGTGGCGTGAAAAATCCTTGGGATCTTGACCGTGTCCCCGGCGGTAGCTCGGGCGGCTCTGCCGCCGCAGTGGCTGCCCGCTTGTGTGCGGCCGCCACTGGCACCGACACGGGCGGGTCCATTCGCCAACCTGCCTCGTTGTGTGGTTTCACGGGCTTAAAGCCGACCTACGGCTTGGTGTCACGCTACGGCATGATCGCCTTTGCCTCTTCGCTCGATCAAGCCGGCCCCATGGCAAAGTCTGCTGAAGATTGTGCCTTGATGATGAATGTCATGGCCGGGTTTGATGAGCGTGACTCGACCAGCGTCAACCGTGAGAAAGAAGACTACACGCGAGGTCTATCGGCGATGACTGGCGAGCAGCCACTCAAAGGCCTGCGTATCGGCCTGCCCAAAGAATATTTTGCCGAAGGCCTGAGTGCGGACGTCGCCAAAGTGATTGAAACTGCCGTGGCCGAGTATCAAAAACTCGGGGCTGACATTGTCGATATTAGCCTGCCTAATAACAACCTCTCCATCCCTGTTTATTATGTGTTGGCGCCCGCTGAGGCATCCAGCAACTTGTCTCGTTACGACGGTGTGCGTTATGGTCATCGTGCCGCTGAGTACCACGACCTGATGGAAATGTACATGAAGTCCCGCGCCGAAGGGTTCGGTGCCGAGGTCAAGCGCCGTATTCTCATTGGCACCTATGTGCTGAGCGCCGGCTACTACGATGCGTATTACTTAAAAGCACAACAAATCCGCCGCCTCATTGCGCAAGACTTTGTTGAAGCCTTTAAGCATTGTGATGTCATCATGGGGCCCGCTGCCCCCTCCACGGCCTTTAAGGCGGGTGAGAAAACCAATGATCCAGTCGCCATGTACCTCGAAGACTTGTACACCATTGCGGTTAACTTGGCGGGCTTACCAGGCATGAGTATTCCGGCAGGGTTCGCGACGAGCGCAGAGGGCAAGGCATTGCCAGTGGGGTTGCAGATTATCGGTAATTATTTTGATGAAGCGCGCATGCTCGACGTCGGCCATGCCTATCAGCAAGTGACAGACTGGCACTTACGTGTTCCAAATTTGGACGAGTCAAATTTGCGTATGCCGGAGGGAATTTAAATGCAGTGGGAAGTCGTGATCGGGTTGGAAACCCACGTACAGTTGCAAACGCATTCGAAGCAGTTCAGTGGTGCCTCGACCACGTATGGCGCTGCACCAAACACCCAAGCGTGTGAAGTCAGCATTGCTTTACCTGGTGTGCTACCTGTGCTGAACAAGAAAGCGGTCGAATGTGCCATCAAGTTCGGTCTGGCGATCGACGCCGAGATCGCACCACGCAGCGTCTTCTCCCGCAAGAATTACTTTTATCCCGATCTGCCAAAAGGCTATCAGATCAGCCAGTTTGAGCTGCCTGTGGTCGGTAAAGGGAAACTGATGATTCAGGTGCCAGCGAGTAAAAACGCAGACGCCTACGAAAAACTGGTCAATATTACGCGTGCCCACCTCGAAGAAGATGCCGGCAAATCAGTGCACGGCGCGGTCGAGGGAATGTCCGGTATTGACTTAAACCGTGCAGGCACCCCCTTGCTTGAGATTGTTACCGAGCCCGATATGCGTAGCGCTGCGGAAGCCGTGGCTTATGCGAAAAAACTGCACGAGCTGGTGCAGTGGATAGGCATCTGTGATGGCAATATGCAAGAAGGGAGTTTTCGTTGTGACGTAAACGTCTCTGTGCGCCCCAAGGGCAGCGATACACTCGGCACACGCCGCGAAATCAAAAACCTGAACTCGTTTAAGTTTATGCAGCAGGCCATTGAGTATGAAACACAGTGGCAAATCGACACTTTAGAAGACGGCGGTAAGATTCAACAGGCGACCGTGCTGTTTAACCCGGATTCGGGTGAGACGCGTGCCATGCGCAGTAAAGAGGAGGCCAACGATTATCGTTACTTCCCTGACCCCGACTTGTTACCGCTTGCGGTGACAGAAGCCGATAAACAGCGTGTACTGGCCGACATGCCTGAACTACCACAAGTCTTGCAGGCGCGTTTTGTTAGCGAGTACCAACTGTCGAGTTATGACGCCAGCACACTGACCGCGGCTAAAAGCGTGGCAGATTATTTTGTGACGGTTGTCGACGCAGGCGCAGAGCCCAAGCAAGCAGCAAACTGGGTGATGGGTGCCTTGTCTGCCAAACTGAATGCCGAAGAAAAAGCCATTACGGATAGTCCAGTTTCCGCGGTGCAATTGGCGGCCTTACTTAAACGGATTGCTGATCACACGATTTCAAATAATGCGGCCAAGCAGGTGTTTGAGGGCTTGTGGGCAGGCGAGGGTGACGTGGACGCGATTATCGAGGTCAAAGGGCTCAAGCAGGTCTCTGACACTGGGGCCATTGAGGCGATCATTGCCGAAGTGCTGGCTGCAAATCAAGCCATGGTTGATGAATACAAAGCGGGCAAAGAGAAAGCGTTTAATGCGCTGGTAGGCCAGTGCATGAAAGCTTCTAAAGGCAAAGCCAACCCTGCGCAAGTGAACGAGCTGCTGAAAAAAATGTTGAGTTAATAAAGCATCTTACTGAATGCAAAATAAACCCCGCTTTTGGCGGGGTTTATTTTTGACACGACTCTCTGAGTTTTTGGATCAGAATTATTTGCAATGCTCTTTGTCATGGTGGTCTTTGCAGTGTTCGTCTGCAAAAGACACATTTGAGAATACCGTCATCATTACCAGTGCAAGTAGCGCGATTTTTTTCATCGTGATCTCCAATATGGATTTCAAATTAAAAGTCTCTACGACATGTGCCGAGCACCTTTGCTAAGCACATGACTCTTTATCGGCACCCAGCACAATAACTAAATCTGGATAAACCAGCGCTAGAGACCGCAATTCATCGATTTGCCAACGGCACAGTGGTTAACACATCAGTGGCCATGAATTGCTTATCAATCCAATGGTCGTCTGCACAAAGCGCACTGTGCAAAAACACACGCGCCACTTTGTTTGTACTTGCCTTATCAAGCGTTTTGTCGCACAATCCATGCATTGCTAGGGGTCTGCATAGCCTTCATTTATTTAAGGTTTTGCAGTGAGAAATACCCTTCGAACCTGATGCGGGTCATGCCGCCGTAGGGAATGCAAGCTATCGCATCCTTACGTTCTTTCTTTTAAGGATGCCCAATGAACGCCATTGATAAAAATATCAAGTTTGTCAACGCAGATGCTAAAGTTGACGAAGCCGCTACCAAACCCTTTGCCAAATCGCGCAAAATTTACGTGCAAGGTTCTCGCCCTGATATTCAGGTGCCATTCCGTGAAATTTCATTGAGCGATACACCGTCTAGTTTTGGCGGAGATGCCAATCCCCCTGTTGTGGTCTATGACACTTCAGGCCCATACACGGATCCCAGCGTTGATATCGATATTCGAAATGGTTTGCCAGCCTTGCGTGCGACTTGGATTATGGAGCGCGGTGATGTGGAGCAACTGGATGGACCGACTTCTGCGTTTGGTCATCAGCGTTTAGTCGACCCCGAGTTGTCACAAATGCGCTTTAACCTGCATCGCAAGCCACTGCGTGCAAAAGCCGGCCAAAACGTGAGCCAGATGCATTACGCGCGCCAAGGCATCATCACGCCGGAGATGGAATTTATTGCTATCCGCGAAAATCAGCGCCGTGAAAACATGAGTGATTTGTTGCAAACCCAACATCCTGGCCACCACTTTGGGGCGAGCATTCCTCCGGTGATTACACCCGAATTTGTACGCGATGAAGTCGCCCGTGGCCGCGCGATTATTCCGGCTAACATTAATCACCCAGAAATTGAGCCGATGATTATTGGCCGTAATTTCTTGGTCAAGATCAACGCCAACATTGGTAACTCGGCGTTGGGTTCTTCGATTTCTGAAGAGGTCGAAAAAATGGTCTGGGGGACGCGTTGGGGCGGCGATACGGTGATGGATCTTTCCACCGGTAAAAACATACACGAAACCCGCGAGTGGATCATCCGCAACTCACCGGTGCCGATTGGTACGGTGCCGATTTATCAAGCACTGGAAAAAGTGAATGGTAAAGCCGAGGACCTGACTTGGGAAATCTTCCGCGACACCCTGATCGAGCAAGCCGAACAAGGCGTTGACTATTTCACGATTCATGCAGGCGTGCGTTTGGCTTACATTCCAATGACGGCAAAGCGGATGACCGGTATCGTGTCACGCGGTGGTTCCATCATGGCGAAGTGGTGTCTGGCTCATCATAAAGAGTCTTTTTTATATACTCATTTTGAAGACATTTGCGAGATCATGAAGCAATATGACGTGTCGTTCTCACTGGGCGATGGCTTGCGCCCTGGCTCTATTTACGATGCCAACGATGAAGCGCAATTTGCCGAACTGAAAACATTGGGCGAACTGACGCAAATCGCCTGGAAGCACGATGTACAGTGCATGATTGAAGGCCCAGGCCATGTGCCGATGCACCTGATTAAAGAAAATATGGATCTGCAACTGGAGCATTGTGGCGAAGCCCCATTTTATACATTGGGACCCTTGACCACGGATATCGCGCCTGGCTATGACCACATTACCTCGGGTATCGGCGCCGCCATGATCGGCTGGTACGGTTGTGCCATGCTATGCTACGTGACCCCTAAAGAGCATTTGGGCTTGCCAGACAAAGAAGATGTACGTGTCGGCATCATCACCTACAAAATTGCCGCCCATGCTGCGGATTTGGCCAAAGGTCACCCCGGTGCGCAGATTCGCGATAACGCGCTTTCTAAGGCGCGGTTCGAGTTCCGCTGGGAAGATCAGTTCAATCTTGGTCTGGATCCTGAAAAGGCGAAAGAATTTCACGATGAAACCTTGCCACAAGAGGGCGCTAAACAAGCGCACTTCTGTTCCATGTGCGGTCCGCATTTCTGCTCAATGAAAATTACGCAGGACGTGCGCGACTATGCGGATAAATTAGGGGTGGATGCGCAAGCTGCGCTGCAAAAAGGCATGGAAGAAAAAGCGATTGAGTTTGTGAAAAAAGGTAGCGAAGTCTATCAAAAGTTGTAATACCTGACAGTGCTAAAAAGCCAGCAGTGATGCTGGCTTTTTTTATGCATGCGGGCCGTAGTATCGTAAAAATGCTGCGTGCTGGACCCTGTTTGCTTAGGGCGACTGGCGCTCACGCGACTATTCAGTTTGGCCGACTGGCGCTCACGCGACTACTTGGTTTGGCCGACTAGCGCTCGCGCCACTATTCAGTTTGGCCGACTAGCGCTTACGCGACTACTTGGTTTGGCCGACTAGCGCTTACGCGACTACTCGATTTGACCGGCTAGCGCTCGCGCGACTATTTGGCAGGTGTTTGCCACGTTTATTGATCGATTCTGTACCTGCATTGCGCGCTATAGTCCAACATCTACAAGGCGGCTGAGGCATTGCGCATGGCGGATAATCTACAAACTAGTATCGTGCGGGATTTTCGACAAACACTGTTGTGGCCGATACAGTTGATTACTGATCAGCATCAAGGCCGTGCCGTGCAGCATCCATGGCAGTTGCTGAAAGCCGCACCGAACACGCCCTGGACCGAGATTCAGGATGAGTTTTTACAAGATTCGCCTCATCTGAGCGAAACCCGTTATCAGGAATTCGTCACTTTTTTACCGTTCGCGCAGCGCTTTCTATACGGTGAGGGCAAGCATGGCCGAGAAGCTGGCGGCTATGGTGAGTCGCCTATTCATATTTTCACCCGCAATGATATTTCTCAAGTGCGCATCACCCTCCAAGACGACATTGAGCCCTTGGTGTTGCGCGTCTCGCACGTCGAGTTGTATTTCTTTTTTGACATTGATGTGGCCATGCTGGCCTTTGAGGTCACAGGAAAAGATCTGCCGTTACATGCGGCCATGGAGGTGATGTATCGCCTAGGCCGCACCTACCCGAACTATTGGGATGACACAGGGGAGGGCGGACATTGCGCCAAGCGGATTGAATGGCTGGATGCGCACGGGCAGGTGATTGCGCGTTCTGACTATGAGGATAAGCAGCGTTACCTTGCTTATGTCAAAGAGAACCATGTGCCTTGCGTTTCGTTGCACTGGTTGGCATTGCTACAGCCTTTGGTGCCGCATTATTCTGATCAGGCGGGTGATTTACGTTATCGTGAAATTGAATATCAACGGATGCCACTGATGGCTTACTTGTCGTTTGACGATGTGCGTCAACTCAGTCGAGGTGACTTGATTCGACTCGGTCTGGTCTGTCAACCTTGGAATTCCGATACGCTGCCTTTTACCGAGCAGTTTTTGCAGGATTTTGAAAAACATAATTGTTACGACCGCTATTGGGATGAAAGTCGTCAGGACGCCTGGAGCAGCACCCGGATCATGTGCACCGGACAAAATTTTGTGGTGGTGGGTAGCCAGCAGCATCGTGTATTTACTAATGAGAAAACGGGCATCAAACGTCACTATCAAAACCAGTATTTTTTGCTGTTTTTAATTGCGCACTTTCAAAAAGCGGCTTTGCTGATGTTATCGGACCGCATGGTGCAAGCGATCAGTCGCCTCGACATTCAGAGTGAGGACTCGGTGAAGAATTTTCGTCATCGCATCCGCAATGCCACGGCAGTATTTTTAAGATTTACCCACCGTTATTGGTTTGAGACGGTTTCTGATCAAGCAGTGGCCAAAGATTTGTTTGCGCTCATGCTTAGGCAGCTAGATTCTGTCAGCTTGTTCGAAAAAACCCGTCGCAGGATTATGGACATGGCGGAGTATCTCGAAGGTGAAGAGATCAAACGTCAGGCCGACACCGTGGTTCGGCTGACGGTGGTCACAATTCTGGGCTTAATCGGCACCATGACCACCGGCTTGCTCGGCATGAATCTGATTGATTTGACGCAGTCTAGCCTGCTTGAAAAGTCGACCTACTTTTTTATTGTGTTTATCCCTGTTAGTGTGCTGACGTTTTACACGGTGATTAAGTCTAGGCGACTGTCATTGTTTTTGGATGCCCTCTCGCATGAAGGCGCCGGTCTTCGCTATAAATTGGCAAAATTGCGCAGCGTTTGGGTGGGCAAGCTCGATGACCGCTAAATAATGAAGATCATCCATCCGCGTGCAAGCGCAGCATACACATGTTAAACACTGAATCTTTGTCACGAAGATTCATCAAACAGCAGAGGATGACATTTGCAACACAAATAGGAGAACGCTATGAGACGTAAGCTCTATTTTGTTGTACCAGATATTAAAAGCGCGAACGCCATGATGAACGAACTATTGCTTGACCGCATTGATGAAGACCATATTCATTTTCATGCCCGCAATGAGCAAACGTTGGGGCAACTGCCTAAAGCGAATGCGGTAGAAAAGTCTGATGTGGTTTACAGCGCAATGGCGGGATTTGTGTTCGGCGCGGTGTTCGGATTGTTTGGTGGTATGTTGGCCTATTTGGTGCCTTGGTGGTTTGGCGAGGTGACATTAATGGTGATCCCTTATTGCATGGTGATCGGCGCATTGTCTTGCGCTGCCTGGGCGGCTGCGGTAGCCACGGCGGCGCCAAGTCATCGCATCAACACGCATCAAGCACAAATTGAGCAGGGTAATATTTTAATGATTGCTTCCGTGCCTTTTCTTAGACTGGCTGACATCCGTCGCCGTCTCATGCAACACCATCCTGAAGCGATGTACACTGGCGTTTGGCCGGCCGAGCATCGCTTATTTCCTTAAGCCGCGATGTGCAAGCCAGCGGTGCTGGCTTGAAAATGGCCTGTGCAGCACTTGTTAGCGCGCTTCTTGCAGCCACACCGGACTGATTTCAAAGCTACCTCCTTCATAGCTGACCAAGATTTGTCGGTCTTGAATCGTAAAGCTGATCGCCATGCCTCGGCTGGCGGCGGCCGCTAGCTGTTCAGTCTCTGGCAAGTTGATCACCGTCACATTATTGTGTTTGAGCAATGCCTTTTGATGTTGGCCCCACCACATGTCCGCCGTTCTACCTCCATACAGCACCTGCACGACTTGCCTGGCGCGGCCACAGGCTTTGCGAATTTCACGCTCATCTGGCAAGCCAACACAAATCCAAGTTTGAATCGCGCCCGTCAAATCTTTTTGCCATAGATCAGGTTCAGTTTCATCACTGAGTCCATTGCCGAATTGCATGGCTTCTTCTGCGTACAGCACAAAGGCGAGCAGGCGCACCATCAGTCGCTCATCGGTCTCGGAGGGATGTTTTGCCAGCGTCAGGCTGTGTTGTTGGTAATAATGTCTATCCATGTCGGCGATATTGACATCGATTTTATAAATGGTGGATTTAAGTGCCATGGTTGTCTGCAATTGGGATGAATTGTGCTGCGAGTATAGCAAACCCTGATCATGCCAAGCGGGTCGTGGGCGTGCTTGTATGCGGCTAGATACAATAAATGCCTTGTTTTTTATCAAAAAGCCCTTAAAATGAAAATGAAACGTTTTGTTTTTATTTAAGGGATGTTGCACATTTTCATGTCCACACCGATCGAAATCGCCAGTAAAGTCAAAGTTGGCCGCCCAAAGTCAGGCACGGCGCAAGAGCGACATGCCCATTTATTAGAGCATTCCCTGCATATTTTTATGACAGAAGGCGTGGCTAATACCAGCATGGCACGTATTGCCGCAGCCTGTGGTGTGTCAACAAGGACTATTTACGAACGATTTAGCAATAAATATGAACTGCTGATTGCGGCGATGAAGTACATGGTGGAGCAGGATGTGTCGGCGATGTTTCAGCTTGAAAATTTGCAGCAGCAATCGCTGGAGCAGGTGCTCACTGATATCGGACGCTTTATTTTGAACCGAGTGCTAGAGCCCCGGATGTTGTCATTCTTTCGGATAGCCGTGGCCGAGGTGGCCCATTTGCCAGAGCTATCGCGGGCGATGACAGTGGTGGGCCCCGAGCGTATCCATCAAATGTTGGCAGACGTTTTTAGCACCTATGCGCGCAAGGGACAGCTGCCGGAACAGAATTTTCTGCTGGCGGCAGAGTCCTATTGCGAGCTATTGATATCTGGGCCTAGAAGAAGGGCTTTGTTTGGCATGCAGCCTGCCGATTGGGATATTGAAGCGCATATTCAATTTGTTGTGCAATTGTTTTTAAAGGGGTTGCAGGGAATGGAGCCGCAAAATGATGGGCATTAATATAAGGCACTGGTGGTGGTTATTATTACCGCTGGCTGGTTGCTCGGTGATTGATGAATATATTCGCCCGCCTTTAGCAACCCCGGCACAATGGCAAACGCCACGCCCGCATGACGGCTCTGTCAATGGGCTGAAAAATTGGTGGGCACAGTTTCATGATCCCGTGTTAGACCAACTGTTAGCTGATGCCCAGCAGGATAATCCCTCCTTGGACATTGCCTTGGCAAATATCCGTGTGGCGCG
>Ga0066445_1000187_pt1 | contig 19343 bp, 19 predicted proteins | sample LakWasMet67_HOW9_2_FD_59533 | JGI IMG/M metagenome (GOLD analysis project Ga0066445, IMG submission 59533) | Freshwater sediment methanotrophic microbial communities from Lake Washington under simulated oxygen tension - Sediment Metagenome 67_HOW9 | ecosystem: Environmental > Aquatic >...
GGGATCGCGCTGAGTAACTGTTGTGTATATTTTTGCTGGGGAGCATTATAAATGGTTTCTACGCTTCCTTGCTCAATTACTTTGCCTTTTTGCATCACCAGAACGTCATCTGCGATGTGTCTCACCACCCGTAAATCGTGGGTAATGAACAAATAACTCAAGCCCATTTCATGCTGTAACTGCCTCAGTAAAAGCAGAATTTGTGCCTGCACGGAAACGTCGAGTGCTGACACAGGTTCATCACAAATCAGTAGTTTTGGTTGCAGGATGAGCGCGCGTGCAATGCCGATACGCTGACGCTGACCACCAGAGAACTGATGCGGATATTTCTGCGCATCCTCGGCTTGCAAGCCCACTTTTTTGAGCATTTGTATGACTTGCTCAGTTTGCGCCTGCGGCGTGCCAATCCGATGGATGACCAAGCCCTCTGCAATGATTTCACCGACGCGCATTCTTGGATTGAGTGACGCAAACGGGTCTTGAAACACCATTTGCATATGTCTGCGCGCAGCACGCAATGCAGACTTGTCTAGCGCCAAAAAGTCCTGACCATCAAATATGACTTCACCACTATCCAGCGGTAACAAACGCAAAAGGCCACGGGCCAACGTTGATTTGCCACTGCCGGATTCACCCACCACAGCCAGCGTCGTCCCCCGCTTGAGTTGCAGGCTGACATCCTCTAACGCGTGAATGGTGTTGGTTTGAAGACCTAGCGTGCCGGTGCGCTGGCGATAGGTTTTATTGAGGTGACGTGCTTCTAGCAAAATATCAGACATGGCGGTTCCATCAATTTGGCGCTAACCAGTCATAGGTCATGGGCTGTAAAACTTTTTTGCCCTCAGCGTCAGGGACACAGGCAAGTAGCGCCCGTGTATAAGGGTGTTGCGGTGACTGCAGTACTTGCGCCACACTGCCGGATTCGACGATTTCGCCTCTGAACATGACAATTACCTCGTCGGCAATGTCAGCGACCACCCCAAAATCATGGGTAATGAACAGCATCGCCATGTGCATTCTATCTTTCAATGCATTCAACAATTGTAATACTTGCGCTTGTACCGTCACATCCAGCGCGGTGGTGGGCTCATCAGCAATCAATAATGCAGGTTCACAGGCAATACTCATGGCAATCATCACGCGTTGGCGCTGACCGCCAGAGAGCTCGTCCGGGTAGCTGTTTGCCCGGTTAGGGTCAATGCCGACTTGGTCTAGCAAGGCAGCAACCTTTTGTTTGAGTGCTGCACCTTTTAAACCAAGATGCGTTTGCAGCGGCTCACCAATTTGAAAACCGATGGTAAGTACCGGATTGAGTGAGGTCATGGGCTCCTGAAAGATCATGCCCATTTTTTGGCCGCGTAAATGCTGCATCGCAGTCTCATCATAATGGCTGATGTCTTGCCCCTCAAAAAAAATCTGACCCTGCATGCGTAATTGTGGGGATAAAAGCTGCATGATGCTGAGTGCCGTTAAGCTTTTTCCGCTCCCAGATTCGCCGACGATGCAGGTAGTCTTACCACGTGCCAGTGTCAGCGAAACCTGATTAACCAGCTTGCGCTCAGGCGCGTGGGCCGGGGTAATGCTCAATTGTGAGATGCGTAGAATTTCACTCATTCGATGTTGTACACCACAGTCACCACCACGCGGGCAATTTTATCCACGGTGGATTTGTCATAAATACCACCGTAGCTGTTATCGCTATCATCCCCGCCAGTGGCCGGTAAAATGTAAAAAGCGCCTTGACTGGCAGATTTCATGACGCCCACCTGCACCCCATCTTGCTTCACAAATTCGGTGGCGCGGGTGCGAGCATTTTTGGTAGCCTCCGCAATCAAGGACATCTTAACCGACTCTAAGTTGCTGACCAAGAACTCAGGCGCTTGCGAGCTCACAGGATGGTTGTCGGCACGCAACGATAAAATCGCTTGGTTAGCAGCAGCAATTTTGGCAAGGTCGGGTGTGCTGATATGCACGCTCTGGTATCCCTCAAACCCACGTTGCACCTGTCGCGGATTGTCGTGGATATATTCTTCCTCATAGTGCGGGCCTAAGGTTTGCACATTGACCGTGCGCGTATTCACCGCTAAGCCCTGCTGATCAAGAAAAGACTCCAATACTGCCCGTTCGCGGTCAATGGCTTGCAGCGTTTCAGCCTGCGTGGGCGCAACCACACTGATATTGATGGTCCACTGCGCCCGGTCTGCTTTGATCGGCTTTTCTGCCAGGCCTTTAACGGTAATCGATTGTTGGCTAGAAACCGCATGCTTTGCTTGCACACCTAAAATAAACGCAGCGGCGGCCATGCCTAGCGCCAATAGCAGGCCCAAGGCCGTCATGGCATTAAAAAAGTGTTTCTGCTCTGACATCTGGCCCCCTGTGAGACACAAACTGTTTAATGAGAACGAACGATGGCTAACACTTGGTCGACGGGGACGCGCGCTTGTTCGCCTTGGCCCAACATCGGTTTCAGGCTCACTTCATTCGCTTGCGCTTCATCGTCGCCTAAAATCGCAGCAAACCGCGCGCCACTGCGATCGGCTTTTTTCATTTGTGATTTAAAACTGCCGCCGCCCGCATGTAATACAACGCTCAAGCCCAGTCCACGGAGCTGTTCAGCCACGCTAAAAGCCGATTGTTCTGCGAGATCACCTACATTGACCAAGTAAATGTCAGGTTGGTTGCTTGCTGTCACGCCATATTCTTGCATAAGCAGGAAAACCCGCTCTAACCCAATGCCAAAACCGCAGGCGGGGGTTGACTGACCTCCAATGCGCTCCACTAGTGTGTCATAGCGGCCACCGCCCGCAATGGTGCCTTGCGCGCCCAGTTTGGTCGTCACCCACTCAAACACGGTGCGGTTGTAATAATCCAGACCACGCACCAGTCGATGGTTAATCACGTAAGCAATGCCCGCCTGATCGAGCAGGGCACATAATTTGGCGAAATGCAGCTTTGAGCTTTCACCAAGGCAATCCATTAATTTGGGTGCGTTTTCACACAGACTTTGCATGCGTGGATTTTTGCTGTCCAGTATGCGCAATGGATTGCTATGCAAGCGGCGCTTGGCATCGTCATCCAGCAATTCTAGATGCTGTTCAAAATAGGCGATTAGTGTATCGCGGTATTGCGCACGCTCACTTGCGTCCCCAATGCTGTTGAGTTGCAAGGCCACGTCCGCGATGCCAAGTGCTTGCCACAAACGTGCCAGCATCACGATTTGCTCTGCGTCAACATCTGGGCCTTCAAAACCAAAGGCTTCGACGCCAATTTGATGAAATTGCCGCTGGCGGCCTTTTTGTACGTTTTCGTGACGGAACATCGGCCCCATGTACCACAAGCGTTGTGGGCCATTGTAGGTCAGGTTGTGCTCAATCACAGCACGCACGCAACCGGCGGTGCCTTCAGGGCGCAAGGTCAATTTATCACCATTGAGCTTGTCTTCCCAGGCATACATCTCTTTTTCGACGATATCGGTATGCTCACCAACGCTGCGCACGAAGAGTTCAGTCGGTTCGACCACAGGCATACGAATATTCTGATAGCCATATTGGCTTAATACGCGGCGGGCGGTGTCTTCTAACTTAAACCAGAGCGGTGTGGCTTCCGGCAAAATATCGTAGAAACCTTTAATAGATTGAAATTTTTGCGTCATGAGTCTAGATAGAAACAATAGGGATTACGGTGGACTTAGTCGCGCGTAGCTTACCGCCCTCGGCGTAATGGGAGTGCACATAATCATGCACAAGTTGTTGAAACTCTTCGGCAATGTGATCGCCTTTTAGCGTCACGGTTTTTTCGCCATCGACAAACACTGGCGCCACCGGGACTTCACCCGTGCCAGGCAGGCTGATACCGATATTGGCCAGTTTGGATTCGCCCGGACCATTCACCACACAGCCCATCACCGCCACACTGAGTGTTTCAACCCCTGGAAATTGCGCGCGCCAGACCGGCATCTGTTGACGTAACCAAGTTTGAATTTGTAGCGCCAGCTCTTGAAAGTAGGTGCTGGTTGTGCGACCGCAGCCGGGGCAAGCAGTCACCAGTGGTGTGAACGAGCGGATGCCCATGGTTTGCAGAATTTCTTGTGCGACCACCACCTCTTTGGTGCGGGACTCACTAGGTTCTGGGGTTAATGATACGCGTATGGTGTCGCCGATGCCTTGCTGAAGCAAAAGCGCTAGCGCTGCCGTCGAGGCGACCACACCTTTTGAGCCCATGCCTGCTTCTGTGAGGCCTAAATGCAGTGGATATTCGCAACGCGCGGCCAAGGCTTGGTACACCAATACCAGATCTTGCACATTGCTGACTTTGCATGAAATGATGATTTGATTTGCATTTAATCCCAAATCAACCGCTTGCTGTGCACTTTCAAGGGCTGACTGAATCAGCGCTTCACGCATGAGGGCATCGGCAGGCAACGGATCAGCCAATTTGCCATTGTCATCCATCATTTGTGCCATTTTTGCTTGGTCTAGGCTGCCCCAGTTCACGCCGATGCGCACCGCTTTTTTGTAATGGATGGCCGTTTCGATCATGGCGGCAAATTGTTCGTCACGCTTGCTGCCCTTGCCAACATTGCCAGGGTTGATGCGATATTTGGCGAGTGCTTGTGCACAATCCGGATAGGCTTGCAGCAGTTTATGGCCGTTATAATGAAAGTCACCCACCAACGGCACATTGCAACCCAAGGCATCGAGTCCCTGACGAATCGTCGCCACTTGTGCAGCGGCTTCTGCACTATTGACGGTGATGCGCACGACCTCAGAACCTGCCTCCCATAATTCATAGACCTGGGCAATGGTGGCTGCGGCATCCGCCGTATCGGTGTTGGTCATACTTTGTACGAGCACTGGCGCAACGGTCGATCCATAAAGACCACCGCCTACGGGCACGTGTCCGATCATGACTTGAATAGTATTTCGGCGTGATAGCATCATTATTTCAACTGAATACGGGCAACGCGGCCACGGGTTGCTTGTGTTAAATCGTAAGGTTGATTGTCAATCATGAGGCGGGTGCCACCGGCATGACCGACCGTCACATTGACCGGTTTTTCGGCCGTAAACTGGCGCTCAGACCCTGCGGGCAACACCTCACTAAAGACCTTTTTGCCTTGCATATCTTCAATACGTACCCAGGAATCCTCAGTCACCTTGAAAGTGAGGGTGGCTTTTTGAGGTTCAACCGCTTTGATACTTGTATTTTCTACCGCTTGGCCAATGGCTGGCGTGGGCGTGCTGACAATGGTGTTTTCGGTCAATGCAGGCGCTGTCGTTGCTGCTGACGGATCGGTCTCGGCGGTGGCGGGGGGCGCAACACTTTCAGTGACCGGCGTGGTTGCCGTTGCATCTACATTCTCGGGCGCAGCAATCACAGGCGCCGACCCTGTCGGCGCAGGAACCGCTTCAGGGGTCGGCATCGGAATTTCTTGGCCAGTAGTGTCGCTGATTTCATCGACTTCTAATGCCAATGAAGCGTCTTTTAATGCTTGTGGTTTGATGTGGTTAATATAAAAATAGGCGGCGACACCAGCGAGCACTAAAAATACCAGCAGTGTCAGCAGTCGTTGCGGACGCATCATTGGTGGCGGCTTGTCAATCACTGAGCGGCTCGCATTAGAGCGTACGCTGAGTGAAAGCGGTGCATTATTAGGCGCTAAGCGTTGGTAAGCCTCAATAATCGGTTGCACGTCGATGTTTAATAATCGCGCATAATTGCGGATAAATCCGCGCACAATACTCGGTTGAGGCAACTTCTCAAAGTCATCTTGTTCAATCGCCTGAATCTGCTTGACACCCAGCCTGAGTTGACTACAAACCTCATGAATACTCAGACCTTTCGCCTCACGCGCCGCCTTTAATACACTCCCGCAACCGGAGCCAATTGTCAACGTGGCAGGGGTCGATGCTGGCGCATGCTCTAAAGCCATGGCCACAGCATATTCTTCTGGGGCATCTGGGCTCGCCTGAGGCTGCTCATAGACGATAGGCTCTTCAGATGGGTCGGCTGCTTGGGCGTGCTGGCTCTCCATGGCAACCTGATAGGCTTGATCAGGCGCTGAGTCTAGTTCAGCCTTACGCTTGCGGCCACGCTTGGGTTTATCTGCTGCCTCTGCCGGCAGAGGATTGACGTTAGTTTTGTCTTCGGACGTCACGCGTGTTTACTCCATTTTCAGCAATTGCTTGGTTTCGTTCGCATTGGGGAACAATTTATGTAACTGAACGCTGTAGTAGTTGGCATCATCAGCCATTTGTAACGCGCGGCACACGCGGACAGCTAAAAATAATGATTCAGGACTTGGGGCAACGTTCACACTATTTTGCAAGGTATTCAACGCCAGCACGGGTTCGCCGCGAGAAAATTGTAAATTGGCCAGTTGGTAGGCGCTGGCATGCGCCAATGGATCGACTTGCAGAGCCTGAAAAAAGAAATTTTCGGCTTGGGTTTTTTGCTGTGCCCGCAAGGCGCAGACGCCCGCATTGTAAAGGGCCACTTGTGGGGTTTTATACAACGGGTTTTTGATTGCCTGTAAAAACTCTTTTTGAGAGGCTTCGTATTTCCCTTGGTCGCATAAGTAGCGGCCATAGTTATTATGAGACTCAGAATTGCCGGGTTGTAATTGAATCGCTCGTTTGAATGCTTCTTCTGCCCGCGATTGGTCGCCAATGGCAGCATAGACGAGGCCCAAGCCATTATAAGCGAGGGCGTAATTGGAACTGCGCTCGATGGCGGTATTAAATTCTTCAAGGGCGACTTCGTAGCGTTTGAGGCGGAAGTATTCAGCGCCGAGCTCAGTGTGCACGCGAGCAGATTCGACATCACCCGTTTCACGGCCCATCGGCGCTTGTTCGTAAGGGGTGTTGTGTGGGCTGTTTGACGACGGGGACTGTGCACAACCTGTCAGCCACAACACTGAAGCCAGCGTGAGCATGACTGCGGATGGCGTGAATAAGGTTGTTTTCATGGCTTATGGTTCCGGATGAATCGGGATGGTTTTTTCGGTGCGCCGGGTTTTGTCGAGGACTTTACCCGCCAGTTGCCCACAGGCCGCATCGATATCATCGCCGCGTGTTTTGCGCACGGTGACCACAAAGCCTGCTTGCATTAACATATCACGAAACGCCCGCACTTGCATGGGCTTGGAGGTGCCGTAGCCACTGTTAGGGAATGGATTAAAAGGGATCAGATTAAATTTACACGGCACATCACGCACGATGTTAATCAACTGTTTAGCATGCTCTAAAGTGTCATTAATGCCATCTAGCATCACGTATTCGAACGTGACAAAATCACGTGGCGCTTTCACCAGATATCGCTCACAGGCGGCCATCAGGTCTTTAATCGGATACTTCTTGTTAATGGGCACGATCTCGTCGCGTAAAGCATCGTTAGGCGCATGTAGGGACACGGCTAACGCCACTGGACAATCTTCTTTCAATCGGTCCATCGCGGGGACCATGCCACTGGTAGAGAGTGTGACGCGACGGCGGCTTAAGCCATACGCACTGTCATCGAGCATGATTTGCATGGCGGTGACCACGTTGTCGTAGTTGGCCAGCGGTTCGCCCATGCCCATCATCACGACGTTAGAAATAATACGTTCACCAGGCGGCAGCAAATCATATCCTGGCGCCTGACGCAAAGCATGGTTTGCAATCCACAGTTGGCCGATGATTTCTGAGACGCTTAAGTTGCGGTTGAAACCCTGACGACCCGTGCTGCAAAATGTACATTCTAAGGCGCAGCCGACTTGGCTGGAAATGCACAATGTGCCGCGATCATCTTCAGGGATAAACACGGTTTCCACGCTATTACTGGTGCCGTCTTTCAGGTTGTTGGTGCCGATCAGCCACTTACGTGTGCCATCATCTGACACTTGTTCGAGTTGCACATCGGGCAACTTGAATTCGGTTTCTTGACGCAGTTTTTCGCGCAGTGTTTTGGCAATGTCGGTCATTTGATCGAGATCAAGCATGCCGAAATGATGCATCCAGCGCATCAATTGCTTGGCGCGAAAAGGCTTCTCGCCGAGACTTTCAAAGTACTCGGCGAGTTGCGGTTGGTTAAAGTTTAGTAAGTTAACCAAGTGTTTTCCTATTTCGGTATCCGTTTAAACGTCATTCAAATGACGAAGCGAATGATTAGCCGAAGAAGTATTTGATTTCAATCGCTGCGTTTTCCAGAGAATCGGAACCGTGTACAGCGTTTGCATCAATGCTTTCAGCGAAGTCAGCACGGATCGTGCCCGGTGCTGCATCTTTCGGGTTAGTTGCACCCATCAGGTCGCGGTGTGTCAACACAGCGTTTTCGCCTTCCAGTGCTTGAATCATCACTGGGCCTGAAATCATGAACTTGACTAAGTCGTTGAAGAAAGGACGCTCTTTGTGCACAGCGTAGAAGCCTTCAGCTTCAGCCTGAGTCAGTTGTGCCATTTTAGCTGCAACAATTTTCAAACCAGCGTTTTCGAAACGGGTGTAGATTTGACCGATTACGTTTTTTGCAACTGCGTCTGGTTTGATAATGCTGAGTGTGCGCTCTAAAGCCATGAGAACTCCAAATAATTAATTAACAAGAAAAAACAAACGACTATTCTACTATTTTTAACGTGATTGATAAACCGCATTAAGGGTTTGTTTCCGTTTATCGCTCTAAATAGCGGGCTTTCCCTGCTTTATTTTTTTTATCTATCTCACGCAGATGTTTTATGATGTGATGGTTTTCAACGATCCCGTGGGTATTCATGATTGAATACGGACGCGCAAAACGAGAGACCTAATCAGCCATGAACATTCAACAAAACACGATGCATACATGCCCGGCCTGTGGTTTGCTTTGCGACGATATTTCCAGCGAGGCCGTGTCTAGTCGGCAGGTGTCGTGTGGCAAAGCTGCTGCATTTTACGCGCGGGTCACCACTGGTGTCTCGCCGCAGGTCGGCGGGCGCGCAGCCTCATTGGCCGAGGCGGTTAGCGCCGCGGCAAATATTTTAAAACAATCCAAAGCACCGCTAGTCGCTGGTAGTAGCACCGATGTGCACGGGGCACGTGCCCTAGTTGGTTTGTCTCACCGCACCCATGCTGCGGTGACGCATCTGAATGCAAGCAGCACGTTGCGGAACATGAAGGTTTTGCAACACAAGGGCTGGCAAACCACCACGCTGACTGAGGTACGCAACCGTGCTGATGTCATTTTAATGATTGGTACGGATGTGGTGAGTCACAATGCCCGTTTTTTTGAACGGGTCGTTTGGGTGCCTGAAGCGATGTTTACCGTGCCCTCAGCGCGCAAAATTATCTATCTGGGTGGTGATCAACTAGACACCACTCCCGGCATTTCTCCGCAAGGGGTGGCGCCGCAAGTGATTGATTGTGCAACTGCACAGTTGCCGGAGGTAGTGTCGTGCCTGCGTGCACTGGTCGTGAATAAGCCGATTTCCGCTGCGGCGGTTGCTGGCGTGTCCATGGATCAGTTGCGGGCATTGGCTGAGACCCTGAAGGCGGCTAAATACGCCACTTTGGTCTGGGTCTCTAAAGATTTAGATTACGATCATGCAGACCTTACCATTGAAAATATTACTGAAACGGTGGTTGCGCTCAATCAAAAAAGCAGAGCCATGGGCTTGTCGCTAGGAGGCAGTGATGGCGATACCAGTGTGAACTATGCGCATACTTGGCTAAATGGGGTGATTATTGATGCCCCAGCTTGGGAGAGTCACGATACCGTCGTCTGGGTAAACAGTTACAGCCCACAAGCCATGCCGCCTGCGGGTAAGCAATCTGTGATTGTGTTAGGTGCGCCAGATAGCACGTTTGAGGCGCCTCCCGCAGTGTTTATTCCCGTGGCAACCCCTGGTCTTGATTGCGCTGGCCAACAATTTCGCGTTGATGGCTCCGTCATCTTGCCGTTGACAGCGGTCAAGCCAGCTGATGCGCCAACGCTGACGCAAGTGATTGCGATGATAGAAGCAGAATTAGAAGGAGCGTCGGCATGATTACACTACTCAAAAATGCCAAAGTGATTGATCCCGCGCATGGCAAAGATGGCGTGACGCAAGATATTTACATCCGTGATGGCCGCATCATCGCTAAGCCAGCCGAGAGCGAAAAAATCGGTCAAGTGTATGATTTGAATGGCAAGATTGTTATGGCAGGCGCAATTGATATGCATAGCCACATCGGCGGCGGCAAAGTCAATATTGCGCGTATGTTGCTGCCTGAATACCAGGCAATGCGTCAACTGGAAGAACCTGAGGCCCATATTTGCGGCGCAAACTGTAGTCATCTGGCCACACCGAATACGACCGATACCGGCATGCGCTACATCGAGATGGGCTATACCGCAGCGTTTGAACCGGCGGTGCTGGCCGTGAACGCGCGTCAGGCGCACATGGAAATGGGCGATACACCGATGATCGACAAAGGTGGCTACGCCATGCTGGGTAATGATGATTACCTGCTGCGTTTGCTCAGCCAGAATGCCGATCAAAAAACCATCAATGATTATGTGGCTTGGACACTGCACGCGACACAAACCATCGGCATTAAAGTAGTCAATCCGGGCGGGATATCCGCCTTTAAGTTTAACGAGCGTCGTCAGGACTTGGATCAACAGCACGCGTTTTATCAGATCACCCCACGTCGTATTTTGCAGGCCCTGAGTCGTGCCGTGCATGACATTGGCATTGCTAAGCCGCTGCATGTGCATTGCAACAATCTGGGCGTGGCTGGTAATTTCCAAACTACCCTAGACACCATGGGCGCCAGTGATGGATTGCCGATGCATCTGACCCATATTCAGTTTCATAGCTATGGCACAGAAGGGGACAAGAAGTTTTCCTCAGCCGCGGCGAATATTGCCGAGGCCATTAACAAAAACAAGCACATCACGGCCGATGTCGGGCAAATATTATTTGGGCAAACGGTTACCGCCTCTGGTGACAATATGATGCAGCACCTGAATGCCAAGGTTGCCAATCCGAAAAAATCGGTGATTATGGATATTGAGTGCGATGCCGGTTGCGGGGTTGTCCCGTTCAAATATCGCGATGAAAATTATGTGAACGCATTGCAGTGGGCCATTGGTCTAGAAGTGTTTTTGAGTGTAGAGGATCCATGGCGGGTATTTTTAACCACGGATCACCCCAATGGCGCCCCCTTTACAAGCTATCCACACTTGATTCGCTTGCTGATGGATAAAACCTTCCGCAACGATGCATTTGATAAGCTTAACCTTGATGCGCAAGCAATGAGTAACCTCAAAGCGCTTAATCGCGAGTACAGCTTGTATGAAATCGCGACCATGACACGGGCCGCACCAGCCAAACTCATCGGTTTGCATGATCGAGGACATTTAGGCGTGGGCGCCGCGGCGGATATTACCGTCTACACCGAGCAAGCCGACAAAGAAGCGATGTTTGCTAAACCGGATCTGGTATTTAAGGACGGTGAACTGGTGGTGAAGGAGGGTAAAGTCATTAAAGTGGTGTGGGGGGCAACGCATACGGCCAAGCCGGCATTCGATCTCGGGATTGAAAAAGAGATTAAGCAGTATTTTGACCGCTATCACACCATGCAGATGGATCACTTTAAAATTTCGAATGACCACATTGCGGAAGATGGCCGCAACCACGTCATTAACCATACGCAGGGGTAATTATGGTCATCAACGGGGTAGACATTGACGATACCTTTGCCGAGGCATTTAATATGCGCGGCACTCGTATCCTGATTACCGCGCAAAATTTGCGCTGGGCTTACAATGCAGCGAATGCCATGACTGGTTTTGCTACCAGTGTGATTGGCTGCGGGGTTGAGGCGGGCATTGAACGGGAGCTGACAGAAAACGAGACCCCTGATGGTCGTCCCGGCTTGAGTGTGCTGATGTTTGCCATGGGCAGTAAGGTGCTTATGCAGCAGCTCGAAACGCGTATGGGCCAGTGCATCTTAACCTGTCCCACCGCGGCAGCCTTTGCTGGTATTGAATCCGAAGACATGATCAGCCTCGGCAAACATTTACGGTTTTTTGGAGACGGCCATCAGGTATCCAAACAGATTCCTGACGCAAACGGTAAGCTCAAGCGTTATTGGCGCATTCCAGTCATGGATGGCGAATTTTTAACCGAGGAAACCACCGGCATGGTGCGCGCTATCGGCGGCGGTAACTTCCTGGTATTGGGCGCCAGTCAGGCGCAAGTGTTGACCGCTTGTGAGGCAGCCATAGACGCGATGCGTCAACTACCGAATGTGATTATGCCTTTTCCGGGGGGCGTCGTGCGCTCGGGCTCTAAGGTCGGCAGTAAATATCCTAAAATGTTTGCCAGTACCAATGACGCGTTTTGTCCAACCCTCAAAGGCGTGGTTAAAAGCGAACTCGATCCCCGTGTAGAAAGCGTAATGGAAATTGTGGTCAATGGCCTGACCTTCGAAGACATTGCTGTGTCGATGAAGGCCGGGATTGAAGCGGCCTGTGGGCTAGGTAAGGACAATGGCATATTGCGTATTTCAGCGGGTAACTATGGCGGAAAACTTGGGCAACATCACTTTAAGTTGCGTCCGATCTTAAGTGGAGAGGTCAAATGAGCCACATTACATTCACAGCCAAACCGGTGACACGTCACATTGATTGCCGGTTGCTACTGCCCACCTTGCTCTCTGGCAAATCCATGGCTGAGATCTCTGCCATGCGCTTGGCCGCCGATCTCACCGTGGCGGATGTATTTGAGGTGAGCGTTGAAGCAGACGAAGCGCACACCATCACTTTTTTAAATACCACCAGCGCGCATCAATACATCGGTTTTGCCATGACAGCAGGTCAAATCATTGTTGCTGGGGATGCTGGTGATTATTTAGGGGCACAATTACAAAATGGCGTGCTCATTTGTAAGGGCAACGTAGGGGCCCGGGCTGGTGACCGTATGCGGCGTGGCATGCTACTGATTGAAGGTAATGTAGGTGAATACTGCGGCTCGGACATGATGGCTGGCACCTTGGGCGTGCTCGGGACCACTGGCGCATATCTTGGCTATGGCATGAAACGCGGCACCTTGTTGCTCGCGCACGCGCCAACCGCCCAGGCTACCTGGATAGACTGCGGTTTGCATAAGTTGCCGTTTTTAAATATTTTGTACAAATCATTTAAACGACTAGACACCCGCTTTGCTCAAATCAATAGTCAGCGCGTACAGCGTCTGGCAGGCGATATGGGCGGCTTAGGCAAAGCAGAAATGCTGATTATCCAGCCCTAAGCCTATCCAGCCGTCGCTAGCGATCAACGGGCCTTGTGCCCGTTTTTCTTTTTGCATCATAGGGTTAGAGTGGTAAAATCGCGCTTTTGAAATTTAACTAGTTTTGACAATGAGCCAATATCTAACCGCCGCCCTCTACAAATTTGTCACTTTGCATGACTATCAAGCACTGCAACAACCGATCTTGCAGGCCTGCCAGCAACACCAAATCAAAGGCACCCTGCTGCTAGCGAAAGAGGGCATCAATGGGACGATTGCCGGGGCGCCGGATGCAATTCGGGCAGTATTAGCCTATTTGCGCTCTGATCCGCGTCTGGTCGACCTTGAACATAAAGAGTCTTGGGCAGATAGCCACCCGTTTTACCGCATGAAGGTCAAGCTGAAAAAAGAAATCGTCACCATGGGCGTGCCTGAGGTGGACCCTAATTTAGTCGTGGGGACCTACGTCAAGCCTGAAGATTGGAATGCTATTATTTCTGATCCAGACGTGATTGTGCTCGATACCCGCAACGACTACGAAGTGCACATCGGTACCTTTAAAGGCGCATTGGATCCTAAAACCACCACCTTCCGTGAGTTTCCGCAATACGTGGCTGAAAACCTCGATAAAACTAAGCACAAAAAAGTCGCCATGTTCTGTACTGGGGGTATCCGTTGTGAAAAAGCGTCCTCATACATGAAGCAACAAGGGTTTGAAGAAGTCTATCACCTGCAAGGCGGCATTCTGAAATATCTCGAGACGGTGCCCAAAGACCAAAGCCTGTGGGAGGGCGAGTGTTTTGTGTTTGATCAGCGCGTTGCAGTCAAACACGGCCTTGAAGTGGGCGACCATGATCAATGCTACGCCTGCCGTATGCCACTTACCCCCGAAGAAATGCAGAGTGAACAGTATGAAGCGGGCATCTCTTGCCCTTATTGCTATGACAAATTATCCGCCGAGAAAAAAGAGTCGTTGCGTGAGCGGCAAAAACAGGTGAAGTTAGCCAGAATGCGCGGGCAACAACACATTGGTGAACAGAATCAGTAAGTGCGAAATTCACTGATCATAAAACGCCATCAAACGATTATTTGCACCTTAAATGACATCTAACGGGCTGGCCACGCCTCGGCCGCCCGTCATCACCACCTTGGTATACAGTAGCGTGGTGCTTTCATCAGCATGCCCCATCAGTTGTTGCACCGTCTTGAGCGCTTGCCCACCTTGTAATAAGTGTGCTGCAAAGCTGTGACGCAGCACATTCGGCGACACTTGTTTTTTGATGCCCGCGTGCTCAGCCGCTTTTTTAATCGCTCGTTGCAGTGGTTTTTCATCGGCATGGTGGCGATAAACCGCGCCCGATGCCTGCGCTACCGATAGCCTGCTCGCCGGGAACACATACTGCCAAGCCCAATCCTTGCCAGATGCGGCGTGTTTTTTGATCAAAGCCGGAGGTACCCATACCTCACCCAAGCCTTTGGATAAGTCCTCTCGAAATAAGGCCTCTACTGCTTGCAGATGCGACTGCAAGGGGTTGACCAGGCTCGAAGCCAGCAGGGTGACTCTGTTTTTATAACCCTGCTCGTCTCGGACTAAAATCTCCAGCCGAGAGAAATCGATATCGGCAACCCGCAAACGCAAGCATTCCATCACTTTCAAGCCGCTGCCATAAAGCAAACTGGCCATCAGCCATCGCCCGCCATCAAGCCCTGAGAGAATGGCTTGCACTTCTTGTGGGCTTAACACCACCGGCAAACGCTTCTGCGCCTTCACTTTTGACATATTTTCTAGCGCAGGCAATCGCTGCCCAAGCACTTCATCATACAAAAAATGCAAAGCACTCTTTGCCTGATTTTGTGTGCTAGCGGCCACGTTTTTTTCAATGGCTAAATGCGTTAAAAAATCCTCCACCTCAGCCACTCCCATCTCACGCGGGTGTCGCTTGCCATGATGCAGAATGTATCGTTTAATCCACTGAATGTAAGCTTCTTCAGTACGCTTGCTGTAATTTAGCGTGCGCAAACGATCAACAATCAAGGGAAATAGTTTAATGGGCTGTTTAACTTCAGGTGTGTATTCCATCGAAAACGCCTCTTGTTTAGGTGTAATATAAAATGACTAAGTATTGATTTTTATGATCATAAATCATTTATATGGCTTTATAGAGAATAAGTTTAATAAAATTTTATTGATGGGCTTTGTTTGTATCACCTATTCATGAGGCGGGATGCTAAACCGCCTACGTTCATTCAACCGAAACGAGTCACCCCACTATGTATGTGCCAACGCATTTTGAAGAGTCAAACGTCGATGTGCTTCATCAGTTAATGCAGGCACATCCTTTTTCGACATTGATTACGCTGTCCTCTACTGGGATTAACGCCAATCATATTCCCTTGCACTTAATCCCTCAGGCTGGGCCGTTTGGGGCATTGCAGGGGCATGTTGCGCGTGCAAACCCTGTGTGGGGCGATCTCATCCAAGAGGTGGAGGCGTTAGTGATATTTCAAGGGCCTGATGCCTATATCAGCCCATCCTGGTACCCAACAAAACAAATAGACGGCAAAGTGGTCCCCACCTGGAATTACATCACTGTGCATGCTTACGGCACACTCCGCGTGATTGATGACCCAGCATGGGTAAAAAATCAACTCGAATCATTGACTACGCAACAAGAAGCATCGTTTGAAAAGCCTTGGGCTATCACCGATGCGCCCAAGGCTTTCACCGATCACATGATCAATGCGATTGTGGGTGTTGAAATATTGATTACAAAACTCGTCGGCAAATGGAAGCTGAGCCAGAACCAACCTGCATTGAATCAAGCCGGGGTGGTGCAAGGCTTACAATCGCTCAATCAGTCAGAGGCTACTAGACTGGCAAGCGCGGTTGAAAAAGTGCAGAAAAAGATTCGCTAATTACGTATTGCAGGGCGTCTGACTAGACTACAGCGTGTTGACTAGATACAGCTTGCCAAGGATAAACACGCAACGCGCCATCGGGCATGCCGCGTTGCGTGATTGCTAGACGCTTGAAACATTACGCTTTACCATGAGGCACTATGATCGGGTGCCTAATGAGAGAGGTGTTGTGTGGCTATTCAGTTTTTACCAATGCTTAAGGCGGTTGCGCCTTACATTGCCCAAGTCGCTACTGCGGCGATCCCAGCCTTTACTTCAAAACCAGAGGCTGCCAAAGTAGATCCCTTGCTAACGCGGCAGATTGAGGAGTTGCAGGCAGCGACTATTCAAAATGCAGAGTCTATTCACCTATTAGCAGAAAAAATGCAGTTGGCGATTCAGGCCTTAGAGCAAGCGGGTGGGGAGGCGAAGCGGCAAGTCGCCACCTATAAAACCATGCTGTTTTTTGCGCTCGGATTGGCCATGCTAACCGCAATGGCCTGTATCTACTTATTGATGCGTCAGTAAACGGAGATCAAGGAGCGTTGCAATCATGTTAAATTTGAGTGTTACCGAAATCAAGGCATTTGTTCCAGCAAAGCAGTTTGCGCTATCGAAGCAGTTTTATCTTGATCTTGGCTTTAGTATGGCGTCAGAGGGCGGTGGCGTGGCTTATTTTCATATTGGCGATGCTAGCTTTTTATTACAGGATTTTTGTGCGGAAAATCTTGCCGAAAATTTTATGATGCATTTGCTGGTGCAAGATGTTGATGCTTGGTGGCAACAAATTGCGCAAAGCGGCATCGTGCAAAAATATGCTGTCAAACTGTCGCCGATTCAACTACAGCCTTGGGGCATGCGCGATTTTTGTATCGCTGATCCTTCAGGAGTGTTGTGGCGCATTGGTCAGAATGTCGATTAACGTGACCTCTGTAGTGATAGGTGATGTTTGTGCAGCGCTCACATGATCGAGTGGGCGAGGGATGAGTGACATTACGAGTCATTGGTATAGTGGGCACTCTTGTCCGCCAGTTTTGCTGCATTGACAGCAATTTTGGCCAAAATGGGTATGCAAGGATTGGATACCGATTTTGCCACCTTGATCCGTACCTTAGGTATTACGCTGGTGTTAGCGCCTTTTGTTTGGTTTACAGGCAAATGGATTAATCCATTCACTTTGCCGCCGCACGCACTTTTATTTCTGGGTTTGTCTGCCTTGGCGACTGGGGCATCCTGGTTGTGTTATTTCCGCGCAATTTCAATTGGGGGATGCCTCTAAAGTGGCGCCTCTGGATAAACTCAGTTTGGTGCTGGTCGCTGTGTTTGCTGGGCTTTTCTTGGGTGAACGACTCAACAGCCGTGAATGCTTGGGCCTCGCCCTGGTGGTGATAGGGGTGGTTTTACTGGCAATGAAACGTTAATTGCGCGTGCGCCCGATAGCTCAATGTGGCTATTGCAACGCTAACCAATTCGGCTATAAATGAGGTTGACTTCGTCCACGTGGCCCCGTCAGGGGTTTTTTATTAAACGTGGGTGGCTGGCAACTCCAATGCCATAGTCATGAAATGACACTTGTTTTAATGCATAGCTTTTTTTATGCGCAAGGATGGTAAACCGAAAATGTTAGACCGAAGCCTGTTCAATCGTTATGTTTTGCTCGCCTGCTTGCTCGCATGGCTAGTAGGTTGTTGCGGCACCGTGGCCAGCACGATCACTCAGACCCCGGCAGTGCAATCTAAATCAGCATCAAAAGCGGCCTTGCATGTCATTGGAGTGCATCAAGGCCCATCGGGTCGCAGTGTGGGTCAGCGCGCAAATTGGGCGCAGTGCCAAGCCATGCGCAATGCAGCGGAGCATGGGCAATTAGTATCCCCAGATGCTTGTTTGGCGGATGTGCATCAAGCATATGATCCACGCACCATTACCGTGAATGTCAGTGACAATTCACAGCCCATTATTTTAGGTTTAATGGCTTATGAGGCCGTTAACTGGCAGATCACCATCGCACCCGGGGTGGTGATCGAGAGGGTGATTGTGGCCGGATATCATCAACCGCAGGTGCAAGGGGTCGGCGATGTGCAGGTTGACGTGTATAGTTATGACAACAGCCCCTGTCCGCGTTGTGTCCAAAAAGGGCGCTTTTTTTATGCTTATGAGCGGGTGCCGCTTGAAATGGAACTCGCGGCGGGCGTCAGGGCGAGTTCATTCCAAGGGAATTACACCGGTGGTAGCTATCAAATATTTAAAGGCATGCAATAGGGTATGCCGTCATCCATTGGCGGCTGATGATAGGTTGATCGTAGGGGCTGGGAGTCGCGCATGTTGCGTGGTTTGATGGCAGGGTTGGCGATCTTGCACCTTGGGCCAGGTTTCGCTTTCTTGGTGGTTGCTTTTGCCTGCGAGGATTCGTTTTCTTACTTTCAAGCCGCTTGTCAGCAAGACGCATTTAGCGCATTTGTCCGATTGACTTTAATGGCTTGGGCGGCTTTAATAACTGGGTTGATGGTAAAAATAATAGTTACAAAATACATTAATAAAGTTAATTAATTAATTGATTTTTATATAAAATTTATAATAGTTTTGTTGTTTTAAAAAACTTTTTACAGATGGGGGACTCGAAAAATTAAATCCTGAATGGAGTCTTGTTTTGTATGATCTCAATCAGCGATGGTTCATCGCATCTAATCTACATCGCTTATTGAGCGCTATCCTAATAGGGACTATAACCGCATTGTTATCAGTCCAGTCGTTTGCCGCAAGTGATGATGTCGTGCCTAAATTATTGCGCTCGGGTAGCGATGCGGCAGCGGTTGAAAAAGCCCCTGAACCTGCCCGAATTAGCTCGGTGTTTGGTACGCAACCCCTCAAAGAATACAAATTACCTTTTGAGGATCAATATCCCTCAGGACCTTTCGAGCGTCTAGACAAAAAGCTTTTTTTATTTATCAGCAAGTGTGGCGACGTATTTTTCGTTCGACACAACGAGGCCATGGAGCTGGTTAAACCCGGTAAGCCATTGGCAAAGTATATCCCCGGTGGCGAGACCTCGGCCGATGAGAGTAGCAGTAAGCAATTGGTCTATTGCCGAGAGTTGTCTGGTGTCAAAGATTCGTTATTGGTCGGCAAAACACTTTATGTGGCCTATACCGCCTGGGACGAGGCCAGCAACGGCGTGCGACTGGCGGTCAGTGAGTTTGAGGTCGATATCGAAAATAGCGAA
>Ga0066445_1000191_pt1 | contig 19267 bp, 11 predicted proteins | sample LakWasMet67_HOW9_2_FD_59533 | JGI IMG/M metagenome (GOLD analysis project Ga0066445, IMG submission 59533) | Freshwater sediment methanotrophic microbial communities from Lake Washington under simulated oxygen tension - Sediment Metagenome 67_HOW9 | ecosystem: Environmental > Aquatic >...
GTTTCCTAAACACATTATTGAACGCGCAAAACAAAAAGTAGATAAAGATAAATTAAAGTTAAATAGATTGTTGGCCGAAGTGCAATCTCAAAAAACAAAGTTAGATGAGCAATTGCATAGAGCCGAGCATGAAGAATTTCTAAAAAAAATAGCCAAAGAAAAATACCACACCTTATTTAATAATTGGGAAGAAAAAATAAATAAAGAGCGCGAACGTAAAATTGAATTAGCGCGTTTGGCTGAATACGGACAAAAATATTTACGCTTAATGGACGACTGGAATCATAAAGGCGATAGAAAGCAAGTAATAAAACGCTTTATTGATGGTATAACAGCAGAAACTAAGAAACAAGAAGAATTGCGAAAGCAAAAAAAATTAGATAGTTATTCTGAAAAAAAAATTGCACGTATTAAACCTAATTTAAAAGTTGGCAGTAAAGTAAAAATATTGAGCGGTACAGAAATTGGCGTAATAGAAGAAATAAAAAACGACAAAGTATTTATAAAATTTGGTTTAATGAAAATGACGGTGGGGATGGAGAATTTGGTGCTAGTAGATAACTAGTTTATCACTTCACCGCTATATTACAAATGGTATTATAAGCGCAATACTCACAGGTGTCCGTATCTTCAGTTTGTGAAAACGGAATGGCTTGATCAAAAATAGTTTCAATAAATCGTTTTAATTCATTTTCAAAGTCAGTTAAAAAATCGGTTGTAAAAACAAGTGCGTTTTTATCTTTTGAAAGAAATTTTGGCTGTTCTAAAAAATTCTTAAAGGGAATAATACACGGTTGCATCTGTTCCGGTAAACAATACTTGTTTTTATGCAGCAACCAAGCGTACATAAACAGTTGAAATTGTTTATTGTATTCGGTATTCTTAAATAATTCTTCAAACGAAACGAACGAAAATTTATCTGAACCTTTAATAGAACTTTTATAATCTATAATTCGTGTTTTTCCTTCGTGAGAGTCTATCCTGTCTATTTTTCCTTTAATGTAAATGGTTGTTGGAATGCCTTTAATCTCAATTTGTAAGGGTGCAGAAAATTCCTGTTCCAAATCTTTTAAGGTTAAAAACTGATTTTCTTCTTTAAGGTCATTTACAAACGAAATATCTTTTTTAATAAGTTTTTCTACGTAAACTTTAATTACTTCTTGCTGTAGAATCCCTTTACCAACAATTTCGGGGTTGTCGAAAAAAGACGTGAAGCTATTATGAACAGTGCTTTCTACGAGTTTTAATTTTTGGTTTAAATCATCTACTTTTAAAATTTTTCCAATAAAATCTTTATATAAATTTTCTAAACACAAATGTAAAATTGAACCAAAGGTATTTGCCTCAGCGCTTTCTTCTACTTCTTTTGTTTCTTTAAGTTTTGCGCCGTATCTAAAATAAAATTTTAAATCACATTCTTTAAAAGTAATTAAACCTGAGGGAGAAAGAGAGCCGAATTCTTCATTGCTAATTGCTTTCTTATAAATGGGAGCTAACACATCATCGTCCTTCGAAATAGAAATGATATTATCTAATTTTTCAGGAAATTCTGGATATAAAGCAACTTCTTCTGTAATTTTTATGTTAGGATGTGTTACCTGCATTTCTAATTGTAATTGGGTAACAAATCTGCTTTTTTCACCTTTACCAAAGGTATCCGTTTCACTATCATAGGTAATTACTACATCGCTTGCTCTTTGTAATAAACGGTAAAAGTGGTATGCGTAAATAGCATCTTTTTCAATATACAGCGGTAAACCAAAAGCTCTTTTTAAATCGTTTGGAATAAATGAATTAACGGTTTTGCCGGATGGTAAAACACTTTCATTTACATTTACAAAAACAACATGGTCAAAATCTAATGTACGGGTTTCTAAAACACCCATAATTTGTAGGCCTCTTAAGGGCTCACCAATAAATGGTGCCGATGAGTTTCCTACTATTTGTGTAAACAATTGTTTAAACGATAACACATCATTAAAGTGCGGGTACTTTTGAATAATTTCTGTTAAGCGATTAAAGTTTTTAATAATAATTTGTAAATACTCTAACTCTAAACTCGATTGGGTTGTAGAGGGTTGTGATATAAATAATTCTTTAATTTCTTGCAGAATATTTAAATATTGATTGCATAAAACACTGATAGAAATTACCGGTTGTAATATATTAAGTATGTCGTTATTTTCTGGTCCAAATAATTGTTGCAAATTTTTAAGGGTAACAAACGAAATATTTCTGTTGGTTATTTGTTCTATTATTTTTGAAATATCTATAGTATTGGTTTTACCTCTTAAATAACTAGCAAAAATAGGTTGTCGTAAAAGTGCAATTAAGTCTTTGTGATAAATGGTTTTAAATTGTCTGTTTTGCTTCGAAAAACTTAATTGCAATTGCAAAAGTTGTTCAATTAAACTGTAAGTTGAAGTATAGCGTAAAGGATATTCCATTGTGATGTTTACATGCTCTACGGCGCTGGGTAATTGCTGTAATACGGGCCACAATAATTTTTCGTTTGCTAAAACAATGGCTACTTTATCTAGAGGAATATTGTCATCTATAAATTTTTGAACTGTTTGTTTTACAACTTGAGCTTGCCCAATTTGTTTTGGCACAGAAATTATTTTAATGTTTTTTTCTTCATTAAAATAATCTTGAATAAAGGACGGTTCGCGTTGCTGAAAAAGAGAAAAATTATTTCTTAAAAACAAACCTGCTTCCTGATTTTTATCTTTTAAATAATAGTTGTCGGCATCCCATAAAATATCGGCTTTTTTTTGCTGATATAATTTATTAAAGATGTTTAATTCTGCCGCGTTTAATGCGTTAAAGCCGCAAAAAATTAGCTTATGGAATTTATTGGGATATTGGCTGTTATCAAAATTAAGTACAGCATATTTGTAGGCCAGGCCTTGATACGCCCATTTTTTTGATACTAAAAAACTACTAAAGTGTTTGTATATGGCGCCCAAACTATTCATAAATTTTAAATAGTTGGTTTGGTATTCTGTTAGGGTTTCGGCACCAAGGCTCCAATTTTCTAATACTTTAATGTCTTTAAGGTTTTCATAGAGTTGCTCCGAATCGGCTAGATAACGGTCAATTTCATTAAAATCTTGTAAAATTAGTTGCCCCCATTTTGCAAAGCTGTCAAAGTTTTCGGCCTCGGCGCCGTAGCATATTTTGTAGCTGTCGTATAAATGGCAAATAAGGTCAATCTCTTCAAGTGTTTTTAATTCGCTTAATTCAGAAATTAATTCTTCGGCGCTAATGATAGTTGGCAGCCAGATGGTTTTACCATAGGTTTGCGCTAAATAATTTTTTAAAAAAAGCGCGCCCCGTTTATTTGGCAAAATAATGCAGAGTTGTTCTAAATTATCTTTGTAATTTTCGTGAACGTATTCTGCTATTAATTTTAAAAAAGGTTTTGCCATGGATTTTAAAGATATAAACTTTCCGGTTTACCGTAAGTATAAAAATAACAAGAGTTATTTTAAAATTATACAACCAAAACTTTTTGAAGAAATACAGGTTATTGGCAGTAAAAAGGTAATTAAATTAATTGAGGCTCATCAGTTTCCTGAGATGCTTTTTATACGTGATTTGGTGTTTAATTATTCTGAAATGGCTGATGAAATAACTGAAGAAGAGTATTTGAGGGTTAGGATAGGGTGAAGTATTTGTATCAACCGTTATTGTGAGCGATAGCGAAGCAATCTAAAATTTTTGGTTTGTGTTAAACTGTGTTTGAGATTGCTTCAGGTGAAAAACCCTCGCAATGACGAATGGATTAAAAATGAAATCATTAATATCCTATAATTATCACTAAAATCTTCTTAAATTTGAAGTCTTAAAAATAAATTTATATGAGCCGCATTCGCATTAAAGACATTCTAAAAACAACACCAACAGAACAAACTATTACAGTTAAAGGTTGGGTACGTACCTTCAGAAACAATTCATTCATTGCTTTAAACGACGGCTCAACTAATAATAATTTACAAGTTGTTGTAGATTTTACTAATACTGCAGAAGAAATTCTTAAGCGCATTACAACAGGCGCTGCTATTAGTGCTACCGGCACTTTAATTGCCTCACAGGGTAAAGGACAAACGGTTGAATTGAAAGCATCTAGTGTTGAAATTATTGGCGATAGCGATGCTGAAAAATATCCGCTTCAACCAAAAAAACACAGCCTTGAGTTTTTACGTGAGATAGCACATTTGCGTTTTCGTACCAATACGTTTGGCGCAGTGTTTCGTGTGCGTAACAGTTTAGCATTTGCAGTACATAAATTTTTTAACGAAAAAGGGTTTTTATACATTCACACACCTATTATTACTTCTAGCGATGCTGAAGGAGCAGGGGAGATGTTTCATGTAACTAATTTTGACATAGCAAACCCACCAAAAGATGAGAATGGCGGCATTGATTACAAACAAGATTTTTTTGGAAAGTCGGTAAACCTTACTGTATCTGGTCAATTAGAGGGCGAATTAGCGGCTATGGCCTTTTCTGATATTTATACTTTTGGACCAACTTTTAGAGCAGAGAATAGTAATACTGCCCGTCACTTAGCCGAATTCTGGATGATAGAGCCGGAGATGGCTTTTTATGAGTTGAAGGATAATATGGATTTAGCAGAAGAAATGTTGCAGTACGTTATTAAGTATGCTTTAGATAATAATTTAGAAGATATTACATTTTTATCGCAACGTTTAGAGGAAGAAGAAAAACAAAAGCCTCAAAATGAGCGTGCAGAATTATCTTTATTAGAGAAATTAAATTTCTGTTTAGAAAATAAATTTGAGCGAGTTACTTATACGCAAGCAATAGAAATTTTAAGAGAAAGCAATCATAACAAGAAAAAGAAATTTCAATATTTGGTAGATAAGTGGGGTGTTGATTTACAAAGTGAACACGAGCGTTATTTAGTAGAAAAACATTTTAAAAAACCGGTTATTTTAACCGATTATCCAAAAGAAATAAAATCGTTTTACATGCGCCAGAATGATGATGGAAAAACTGTTGCGGCAATGGATATTTTATTTCCGGGAATTGGCGAAATTATCGGAGGTTCTCAACGTGAAGAGCGTTTAGAGAAATTAGAAACGCGCATGAACGAAATTGGAATTCCTTTAGAGGAATTATCGTGGTATTTAGATACCAGAAGATTTGGATCTTGTCCGCATGCCGGATTTGGTTTAGGTTTTGAGCGTTTGGTATTATTTGTAACTGGTATGACCAACATTCGTGATGTGATTCCTTTTCCGCGTACACCTAAAAATTGTGAGTTTTAATAGAGATTCCCGCGTTTTTTTTCGCGCAGATTTCTCAGATTAACGCAGATTTTTTCTGAGAATACAACTGTTTTACTATCTGGTAAAAAAACAATGAATTTTGGCGTTCTGCCTGGGATAACATCTATTCTTTTTGAATTTGTTGATTTATTAGATTAAATTTAATAAAATAATTCAATGAGAAATAAGATAACAATACTCTTTCTATTTTTTTATGTATTCAGTTTTTGTCAAAATTGGGATGTTTTTAATAGAAATTATCGTTATAATTATAAATACAATTACTCATCATTAGTTTCAAATGTACTGTTTGTTGATACTGTTAAAGCCGTTGGTATTGATACGGTATATTCTCTTAATAGAGTTGGATTGGTTTGCAATGGGAGTTGCCCTGCTTTAAGTATTAATCCTACTACAACTGTTTTAGTAACTAATATTCCTCAGTTTTTACAACGAAAAATAAGAAAATACAATAATGGTTTGGTAAAGCTTTATGATACGACTAAAATCGTGATAAATCCATATTGTGTTTTAAATCAATCTTGGCTATTTGATAGTGTTTATAATCTCAATGCCCAGTGTGTTTTAATAACTACAGAAAATTTATTTTCGATTACCGATTCTGTAAAAACGATTTTGATCAATAATTTGGATACCTTAAAGTTGAGTAAACAATTTGGCATCATTCAGTTTCCGGAACTATATGGAAAAAATAAATATTATCGTTTAGTCGGAATTGAAAAAAGAAAATATTATGATTCTATTCCTTTTATAGGTTTAAGAGTTCCAAACGCATGGGATTTTTATAATTTTAATGTTGGAGACCAAATGTGGTACACAACCGATAATATTTGCGGTGGCTGTCCACTTATTCAAAGTTCATGTTCTGTTATAAAGCAAACTATTTTAAGTAAAACAATTCTGCCAGATGGTTTTTCATATAGCGTAAATCAAATTTCCGCGGCATATAATGTAAATGGAGCTTTTTCAGGTTGCATCCAAAATTTTCTTTCAGTCCCAATTTCAACAACTATTAGTATTACTTATAACGGATTAACTAAAGATAGTTTAATAGAAAATAGAATGTACCCTAACATGATTTTTCCATTAAGTAATTTCCCTGGCATTAGAAACATCACCAAATTTGGTTTAGATAATAACACTAATTTTTATAAGTATTTTGGTCCTTCATGCACAAACTCTTCTATAACCATAACACCTAATCAAAACGCAGTCAAGGGATTTAATTCTTTTACTTTAAACCCTGCTTATTATACAATCTTAGCTTCAAATGAAAAATATGCTCAATGTTTTGGGGTTGGTTTTGGTGAAATTAATTACAACTATGATTATTTTGAAACTTTTAATAATAAATGTTTAAATAAATTTATTAAGAATAACATTAGTTATTTTGGTGATCCAAATATATTGGCAATTGAAGAAAAATCAAATATAGAAGCATCAGGTTTAGTGTATCCAAATCCAGCAAATTCTGTTTTAAATTTTAGATTAGAAGGGGCTTTTCAAATTAAAATATATAATTCTGTTGGCCAGCTTGTTTTAAATAAACAACTTGATGACACTGAGGAACTGGATGTTTCAAATTTTAATAGTGGAATTTATTTGATTAAGATGAAAAATGAGTCTTACTCACTCGAAAAGAAAATTATCATTAAACATTAGATTTTTTAGGTCAACACATAATAAATTTTTTTCAGCGAAATCCGCGTAATCTGTGGCTTATAAACAGGTCACGATATTAATATCAAGTTTCGATTAATTTTGCTTCTCCTTGCCCAACAATAAAAATTTTATTTTCTATTTGTTTTTTATTTAGGAGTTGCTCTATTCTTTCTGGGTGCGTGTCGGTAATAAATACTTGTCCAAAATCATTACCGCTTACCATTTCTAATAATTTGGTAAAACGCTCTTCATCTAATTTATCATACACATCATCTAAAAGCAATAACGGCTTGGTGTTTTTTTGTTCTTTTATAAATTCAAATTGCGCCAATTTTAAGGCGAGTAAATATGATTTTTGTTGACCTTGTGATGCGAATTTTTTTAAACTGAAACCATTCAACGTAAAATCAAGATCATCTTTATGCGGACCAACCGTGGTATAATGCACAGCTCTGTCGCGCGCTAGAGATGTGATAATGGCTGTTTTAAAATCTTTTTCGCCTAAACTGTTTTCGTATTGTAAAGCAACTTCTTCTTTACTATCACTAATAAATTGATAGTGCCTATTGAATAAAGGGATAAAATGTTTTAAAAATTGTTGTCTGATCTCTAAAATCGAGCGACCGTAATTAATCAGTTGATCGTCCCAAATTTCGAGTGTTTCCGAATCAAAAGTTCTGTTTTCGTAAAACTGTTTTAAAAGAGCATTCCGTTGTTTTAAAACATGGATGTATGAAATTAATTTATCGAGATATACTTTATCGTATTGCGAAATAATTCCATCTAAAAATTTCCTTCGTACTTCGCTGCTTCCATTAATTAGTTCTGCATCACTTGGTGATATCATAACTAATGGAAACTGACCAATATGTTCACTCAAACGTTCGTACTCTTTTTTGTTTTTTTTGAAGATTTTTTTTTGATTGCGTTTTAGTCCACAATATACTTCAGAAAGTTCGCCGGATTTATCAAAATTTCCTTGAAGCACAAAAAAGCCTTCGTTGTGTTTAATATTCTGACTATCAATAGAATTAAAAAAACTTTTACAAAAAGAAAGGTAATGTATGGCATCCAGCAAATTGGTCTTGCCCATACCGTTATTACCCACAAAACAGTTTATTTTTTTTGAGAATTGCCCCTCAAATTCGGAGTAATTTTTGAAGTTAATTATAGAAAGGTGCTTTAAATACATGGAATTTAGCAAAAATACGCCTTTTTTGGGTGGTTTTTTAGCCCTCAAATTAGATTTTTACGTAAAAAAGGCTATTTTTGCAGACTAATTTTACGAATAAATGGCTGATTTAAAAGACGAAACAACTGTAGACAATACTGAAGTTAACGATACTATCGAGTATACAGTAGAAGAAGCAAACAATAAAGCGATTGACCCAAGCTTAGAAGGTATTCAACTTTTTTATGAAAAAAATAAAAAAATGATTACTTACGTTGGTGGTGGTTTAGTGGTTTTGATTGCTGCCGTATTGTATTATAAAATGATGTACTTGCCAGAAAAGGAAAAAGAAGCATCTAACGAAATTTTTTGGGCTCAAAATTATTTTGAAGTAGATAGTTTTAATATAGCATTAAAAGGTGGAGTAACTGTAATGTCGCCAGATGGTCAAAAACAAATTATGGGTTTTGAGCAAATTGCTGATGAATACAGCATGACAAAATCTGGAAGTTTAGCTAATTACTGCGCAGGTATTTGTTATTTACGTACCGGAAAATTTGAACAAGCTATTGAGTTTTTGCAAAAATATAGTGGTGATGATGAAATGATTGCACCTATTGCTGTTGGAGCAATTGGTGATGCTAATATGGAATTAAATAAGGTAGATGAAGCAATTAAATTTTATTTAAAAGCTGCAGAAAAAAGTAACAATAATTTCACAACGCCATTTTATCTTAAAAAAGCAGGTTTTGCATATGAGCAAAAATCTAATTTTTCTGAAGCTTTAGCATTATATGAGCGTATTCAAAAAGAATACGGTAAAAGTAACGAAGGAAAAGAAATTGAACGCGATATTGCTAAAGTAAAAGCTTTAGGTAATTTATAATTAATAAAATTTTTTAATAAAAAGTCTGCCTACAAGCAGACTTTTTTTATTTCAGAAACTATGAGTAGTGTAAACAAAAACTTATCGGCAACAGAAGGAAGCGAAATTCCAAACGCAAAGGATTTTAAATTTGGCATTGTATATTCTGAATGGAATTTTGAAGTTACAAATGCCTTAAAAGAAGGAGCTGTAAATACATTACTTGCTAACGGTGCTAAAGCAGAAAATATTTTAATTAAAAACGTACCTGGAAGTTTTGAGTTAACACTTGGAGCACAATATGTTGCTGAGTTTACTGAAGTGGATGCGATCATTTGTTTAGGTTGCGTAATACAAGGCGAAACGCGACACTTTGATTTTATTTGTGATGCAGTTGCAAAAGGTATAACGGATTTAAATATTAAATATAATCAACCGTTTATTTTTGGAGTGTTAACCCCCGAAAACCAACAACAAGCATTAGATAGAGCCGGCGGAAAGCATGGTAACAAGGGCGATGAAGCCGCTATTACAGCGATTAAAATGCTTGCTTTAAGAAATAGTTTTACTTCTTAATCTTCCGATTTAATTTCCGTTTTTTTAGATTTTAAATAAAATAAAATCGCGAAATTTCTGTCGCAACAAAAATTATCTCTTCTAAGAAGTTTAATTATTTTAAAGTTCCTAAAGCGGCAATAGCATCTTTGTCGTTAGCAGAAAGTAATAAGACTTGATTGAATAAATTTTTTGCTTCTGTTTTATTACCTAATTGTAAACTTGATTTTGCAAACATTACAAGGCCTTCGTATGAAAATGGATATAATGTTACAACCTTGTTAAAGTATTTATAAGCGTTAGCGTAATCTTTTTTCTGATACAGGATATAACCTTGACGGTAGTTTGCAATTGTATTTTGCGGGTCGATCTGTAAAATAGAATTGTATTGCGCAACTAACTCATCTGTTTGTCCAAAAGCAGCAGCAGGATAAACATAACCAAATCTAGGCTCAAGAGCTTTAGGTTTTAATTCTATGGCTATTTTGTAATAAGCCATTGATTCTTTATTTTGTCCGGCAAGATAACTAAGATAACCCAAACGTAAATTTAGTTCATAGAATGCTTTATCATAAACGGGTTTAAGTGCATTTATTGCTCCTGTATAATCACCACTTTGAGAACTTAAATAACTTTTTGAAAAAGCGGTTTCTAAAGCAACATTCTTTTTTTCATCACCTCCAATATAGGTAATTCCTTCAAGAGCAGATTTATCTGATGGTGAATATAAAAGCACTTTTTCAAATTGTTCTTTTGAAAGTTGTTTGTTACCTAATTTAAAATTTGTCCAAGCGCTCATTAATAATCCGTCATAATCAAAAGGATATAGATCAATTATTTTTTGGAAATAAATTGCTGCGGTTTTAAAATCACTTTTGTTATAATAAATAAGTCCCATGTTATAACATACGCTGGTATTACATGGATTTACATCTAATACTTTTTTGTATTGAGCTATAACATTGTCCATAATACCCAATGCAAAAGCTGGACAGTTGTATCCGATCTTAGCCTCTTCACTATTTGGCATTTTAGCCACAGCATTTTGATAATAGCTTAAGGCATTTTTATAAAAGCCTGCACTGTAATTTAACCATCCTAAACGTAAGTTCATTTCGTAGGAAGCACTATCGTAAGCGTCTTTTAAAACTGCTATTGAGGCATTATAATCTTTATTTTTTTCAAATTCATAGCTTTTTGAAAACGCCTGAATTGCTTTTGTGTTTTGTGAAACAGCTATGTTTTGAACGCCAATGATAGCTGTTGCAAATAAAAATTTAATACTACCTGAAGTTATTTTCATAATAATGTTTTTCATAAGACAAATATATTTTGGATTTGTTTAATTCTTATTACCTTATAGATGCTAAAAATAGGGAAATCTTGCGATAAATTTGAAAAACTTTCAGTTTTCGGTGTTTTACAAATAGTTTGGAGAATAGTTCGCGATTTTCAATTTGTTTCAGTATTTTAGATATTGTAAGGCAAAAATATTACACTTGGTATAATTAAGATGGCTACACGAACACAAACGTTTGATCTTTTAAAGGGAATAGCTGTTGTATTAATGATACAGGTTCATATTGTTGAACTTATAGCTTCCCCTCATATTTCGGGAAGTTTGGTTGGCAGTGTTTTACTTTTTTTGGGCGGTCCGCCGGTAGCACCAATTTTCGCCTTGATATTAGGTTACTTTTTGGCAGCTTCTAAAAGATCTACTTGGCAACTAATTGCACGAGGATTAAAAGTATTTTGTTTAGGAATGGTATTAAATCTTGCCTTGAACTTAAACCTTATCATTTCTGTATACAAAGGAATTTTTCAAATAGACCTGTTGCCGTATATTTTTGGTGTTGATATTTTACAATTTGCCAGCATTGCCATTATTGTTATTGCTTTATTAAAAAAATATCTCGAACGAAGTTTAGTACTATTAATTATTTTTATTTTTACTTCAGTAATCTTAAGTGATCTTTTAAGAAACACTGCCCCTGAAAATATAATTTTAAAATATTTTTCAGGTTTCATTTACGGAAGTTGTTCTTGGTCTTATTTTCCTGTATTTCCATGGCTAGCATATCCTTTAATGGGTTTTATATTATACAGAATAAAACAAGATTTAAATTTGCTAAATACTTTAAACGCCAAAGTTGTATTTAGTTTTTTGTTTGTTGTGTTTCTTGTAATAACAATTTCTTATTCGGTTTCAATTTCTTCAGAACTGCAAGTGTATTACCACCACGGTTTAGTGTTTTTTAGTTGGGTAATTATATTTTTAAGCGGATATGGTTTTTTTATAAATGAATTAGAGAAATTAGTAAGTGACAATTTTTTATTAAAGTACCTTAAGTGGTTAGGCAAAAACGTAACACTTATCTATGTTATTCAATGGGTAATAATTGGTAATGTGGCTACGGAGTTGTATAAAACAATTTCATCTCCACTTTATCTAATTATGGCCTTTGTTATTGTTTTAATTGTTGCAAGTGCAATAAGTTATATAGCACTTTTATTAAAAGACAAATTCTTAAATAACTATAGTAAAAATAAAATTACAGCATCTTAAACCCATCTGTAGCCATTAATTCATTTTCATCAAATGAACCCGGATCGATGATCTCTGACCTATATTGCGCGCGTAATCCATTAATCCATCTTTTTCCGCGTTCTGAAAGTTGAAAGTCGTCAGACATTAATCTACCTCTCATTACAAGAATTCCAAGATCGGCTCCTTCATGAAAATAACCATCTTTTTGCGTTATCTGTAAATAAAAAGCTTCATTGTCGTCAACTACAGATTGTCGGTGAGCATCCATTTTTTTGAATTGAATGTTTCCGTTTTTTTTCATTTCCCAAATACCGGATTCTGGAGCTTTTGTAGCAAGTTCTATCGTTTTGCGTGTATGCTTAATAACAAGTTGACTCCAGCTATCCATATTCTCGGCCTTTGCCCAACGATTAGTTAATTCGTTCACGTCAATTTCGTATGGTACGTTTAACCATTCTAACATATGAAACAAAAACAAAGGCACATCATTCATTGCAAACTTAGAATGGTTTGTTAATGAGCTTACGCCCGATACCCTGGGATTAAGCTCACCCAAATAAATTTCACCATTATCTTTATCAATTAAAAAATCTAATTCAAAATAACCTTTGTATCCTTCTTTGCGAAGTTGATCGCCAAAAAGTTGCGTATATTTTTTTGCTTTTTCTCTAATGTCAGGTGTAAATGCATTTGGAAAAATTTCGTTACCGCACCATCCGCCTTTGTAAGGTGTAAGTTCTTTAAAGCCTACCAGCTCGGTCATTAAAGGCGCTACTAATGTGCCGTGCTGTGTAACGCAACCTTCAATAGCTGTGCCATAACAATTAATACGTTTCATTATTTTTACTTCTTTCTCTTTAATGATCTCATCTTTGTAAGTATCAAAATCATTTTCGTTAGAAATAAAAAAAGTAGTGTGACCCGAATCGCCAAATGGCGTTTGCACAACTAAATTTTCTCCAAGATCTTGTGAAACTTTTCTTAAGTGTGCAAAATTTTCTACTCGCGAAAGCACGTATGGAACACAAGCTACACCTGCTTTTTCGGCTATTCTGTTTGTGTTAACTTTATTATCTAAAAAAGAACGCAGTTTGGCAGATGGAAAACAAACTTCTAAACCAAGATCTTTTGCAAGCTGTTCTGTTTTTTCATCAAACATTAAAAACAAAGCTTTACCCAGATCTCCATTTACGCTTCTAGATTTAATATAATTTATTACCTCGGGGTGACCAAGTAAATAATTATTTATGTCTTCAATACTTTGAAATTCTTCATGCGGAACCTCTTCTTTTGGAGAAAATAAATTTGGGTGCAAACCTTCAAAACAATCAATATGACTGATAAATTTGAAATTATTTATCCATTCGTCAATACCCAATAAATTAAAATTTGTAGCGCTAATAAAATAAATAGGAGTTTGATTTGATCTAAAAAACTCTTTTATTTCAGCTATTCCTTTTAATGTTTTATGTTCTTTATTTGGAGTTGCCATAATAATTAAACTTTATTTTTTCGATTTTGGTTTTGTTTCCGGAAAAGGTATTGCACCCATTGCAGAGATTGTATTTTTTCGATTAAGCGCTTCAATAGTAAATACCTTTAATCCAAGTTCTGCGCGATAGCCATGAATTTCTTTCACGTCTAGCGCTATCATAAAACGAATGATCTCTTCGCTTACAACTTGTCCGGGCACTAATATGGGAAATCCCGGTGGATATGGGATTACAAATGAAGTGGAGACTAATTCTCGGTTATTTTTTAATTCTGTTAAACAATCTTTAAGTAAAACATATTCGCACAATTCTTCTTCATACGCCAAGAAAAATGCTTCGCGAATGTTACCACCCGGCACGCCCGGTGATGCTTGAAATGAGCGATGAAAATAACTGAAATCGGGAAGAGGCGGTACATCTTTAATCAGAGATGTAATTTGTTTTTTTGAAATTTCCGCTTCTCGTTTATTTAATGAGCGGTTATTTTCATCCAATTCATCAGCAATTTGTAGCAAAGCATTAATTAAGAACGTTACACTGCCACGCGTTGTGCCAATGTTGGTCATTAATAAAACAGTATTACGAGATGTTTTATTTACCTGAATATTAAAGCGATCCATTAAGTATGAATTCTTAAAAGCATCCCCGGTTATTCCTGCCTTACCAACAGATAGTGTAACTTTAGTGGGATCTAAAACAAATTCATCTTTTTCCCACGATTCTTCCATGCGATCCCAACCATCTTTTACCGTATAGTATTCGCTTAAGCCGCATTGACGATATGCTTCAGGTATAAGATCTTTTACATTAAGCACATGAAAATACTTACTTAATTTTGGATGGTCTTGTACTTTAGAACGAAGTACCATGGCCATTTCAATACTTTTTTCAACCAATTCATAACCTTCTAATTCTACCTGTCTGCGGCCAACATCAAGCGATGCAAGAATTTGATAATTTGCAGAAGTAGTTGTATGGGTCATATAAGCTTCCTGAAAATTATCAGCCACTCTTCTGCTGTATTCTTCATCCCAAACTTGTATCATAGAGCCTTGACGAAAGCTTGATAATGTTTTATGAGTACTTTGTGTAGCGTACACTCTTATCTTAACTTTTTCAGGATCGGGCATTGACGGGATTTCCCCCGGTTTTAAATTTGCAATATGTTCTTTGTATGTTTTTTTGTATTCCTCGCTTCTATATTTATGAAAAAGTTTTTGGGCTACATACATTCCGGTACGTTGTTTGTATGTGTATGTAAAACTTGCAAATGCAAACCAAGCCTCGTCCCATAAAAAAACCATGTCGGGTTTAATGGCAAGTACTTCTTGCATTACTTTTTCAACATTGTAAACCAAACCGTCAAAAGTACAATTGGTTAGTAACAACATTTTTACTTTATCTAATCTTCTGGCTTTACTTAAGGCAATTAATCTGTCTTTAATTATTCTTAATGGCACAGCACCATACATCGAATATTCTTCAATAGGATATGAATCTAAATATGCCGGAAATGCACCTGCAAGCACTAGTCCGTAGTGATGTGATTTATGACAATCCCTATCTACCAAAACAACATCGCCAGGTTTTATTAATGCTTGTTGTACAATTTTATTTGCTGTTGAAGTTCCGTTGGTAACATAAAATGTGTGCTCGGCACCATAGGCTTTTGCTGCTTTATTTTGCGCTTTCTTTAAAGGACCTTTTGGTTGTAATAAAGAATCGAGTCCGCCGTTGGTAGCAGAAGTTTCTGCTAAGAAAACATTTCTTCCATAAAAATCACCAAAGTCGGTTATCCAACGTGATTTAAATACAGAGTTTCCTCTTGATATAGGAAGAGCATGAAAAACGCTTATTGGTTTTTTACTATACTCTGTAAGTGCTGTAAAGAATGGGGTTTCATAACGTTCGTTAATTCCGCTTATAATTGTTAAGTGAAGTTCCTGAACATCTTCCATGCGGTAAAAAATTCTACGAAAGGCCTTTAATGTAGAATCTTCTAAATGCGTTAACGATGAATCGGTGATATAATAAATATCTAATTCAGGTCTAAATTGATGAATGTAGTTTCCTAACAGCGGCCCAATTTCTGCATCAGTTACATTTGTAATATCAATTTTTAAAACGTTTTGAATGAACGGTTTAATTAATTTAGTAATGTTTGCTGATGCAAGCAAAGGGGCATAACGAATTACAGCAGCTTGTATGTTGTAATTAAAAAATAAGCAAATTAAAGCATCTTGAAAAGACCGTTGCACAACAAGATCGTAAGTTAGATCGCTATGCGGGTTAATGAGTTCCTTAATTTTATTTTTAAGTACCACTTCTTCTTTAGAAGTCATATCCTCAACATAAAGCACTTCAAAATAATTTCTTTTAGAAGCAATTGTGCTTTTATCTTTTTTGCTTTGATTAGCGTAATGCGCATTAATGTTTTCATCCATCATTTCGGGATGAATTCTATAATTATCGCTCACTAATAGGGAAACAATTTCGCTAACACGATTGCTAACGGCCTTTAATTCGCCTTTTTTAACCGCTTTAATAATTTGATTAACCAAAGGCGCTCCGGGAAAAGCAAAGTATTGTTCAATACTTACAAGATTTGTAAGCACCTCATTTAGTTCCGTTAACCGGTCATCAAATGTTGGTGTTTGTTGTACCAGCGTGATTTGATTACTCTTTTCTTTAAGTTCATTCCATAAATCAATTCTTAATTGATTGATGTTATAATGTTTTGAGTTCATAAGCTTTAAGCTTTTAGTATTTAGAATGAAGAGCGAGTCTGTTTCCTTCAGAATCGATAAATAAGGCAAAATAACCCGCAGTTTCACTTAAAAAAGTTTTTTCCATAACTACTCTGCCGCCGGCTTCGTTAACTTTTGAAAGCACATTATTTAGGTCATCGCCACCGTTAAGGTATATTAATGGACCAATTTCGCTGGGTACGCAGCCGTGACCAGTAACAATTGCACCGCCAATTCCACTTTCAACCGGAAAAAATCCCATTGCAAAACCATTTAATTCAACTGTAGTAATTTCAATACCATAGATGTAGTTAAAAAAAGCTACAGATCTGTAATGGTTGTAGGCAGGAATCTCGAACCAAGTAACAAAATTTTTAAAGGCAGATTGTTGTTTTAGCTTTTGTAAGTTGGCTTCTTTTATTCTATTTTTTAAATTAACTGTAGATCCCATAATTGTAGTTTAATAAATTTAAAAGTAGTAAAAATATCGTTGCGGCTGAGGTATACTCTGCATCAAAACGTACTTTATTATTTAGTTTGGATGCCCTTTTTTTCTAAAACTTGCATAAAAAAGCAATTTTTTAATGATTTCCCGCAATATTTAGATGGCGACGGCATCTAATAGTTTAATTACATGATTTAATTCGTTATTTGCTTTAAAAATATTTAAAATAAAAGTATAAATTTATGATCTAACTATTAAATGTAAACTATAGCTAGAAAGCATTAGTGTAATTTAATTGCATTCATTTATCAAATAGTATTTTGAAAAATTCGATCGAAAACATAAAAACAAACTATTGGCTTCAAAGTATTTTGAATAGCTATAGTTTGATGTTTTTTTCTTTAGATAATGTATTTGCGTTGATCATTTTAATTGTTACTTTTTTTTCTCCGGCTGTTGGATTGTGTGGATTGTTAGCAGTTATTTTAATAAATGTATTTGCCTATTTTATAGGTTTTAATCGCGATGAGATAAATAAAGGACTATTTGGTTTTAACGCTTTGTTTCTTGGTTTGGCAATGGGTTATGAGTTTTCAGTCAACATATCTTTTATTGCTTTATTTATAACAGCAGTTTTAGCTTTGCTTTTAATTACAGTTTGGTTAAAAGGATTATTGGCAATTTACAATTTACCTTTTTTGTCGTTTCCGTTTATTTTGTCTTACTGGATAGTTTCTTTGGCCGCTTCTAATTTCACCAATATTCATTTAGATGAAAATCATATTTATACCATTAATGAAACATTGCGAAATCAATCTTCTCAATTTTATCTATTTATACATTGTGTTGATGAGGTTTCCATTTTTCCTTTGGCGCTTACTTATTTTAAAACACTTGCCGGCACCTTTTTTCAAAGCAGTGTATTGGGTGGAATGTTGATAGCTGCTGGTCTGTTGTACTTTTCAAGAATAGCATTTTCGTTAAGTATAATTGGGTTTACAATGGCTTACTTTTTTTATTCGTTATTTGGTGCCGATGTTAACGATTTAAATTACAATTTACTTGGCTCAAATTTTATTTTTCTGGCTATTGCGATAGGATGTTTTTTTCTTATTCCAAATACAGGCAGTTATATCACAGTTTTGATTCTTATTCCTGTTTTAATGATTGTATTACTCTCTCTAGGAAAAATACTTTCGGTGTTTCAAATTAAAGCATATTCACTTTCATTTAGCGTGGTTTGCACCGCGTTTCTTTTTTGTTTAAATCAACGTTGGCTACATAAATATTTGCAGGTAGTAACCATTCAATATTTTTCGGCCGAAAAAACCATTTATAAATATATTAATTCTATACAGCGCTTTAAGAACGAGCATCTTTATAAAATTGCTCTTCCTTTTATGGGAGAGTGGAATGTAAGTCAGGGGTATAATGGAAAAATTACGCATTTAGGAGATTGGAGCAAGGCATTAGATTTTGTAATTGTAGATTCAAAGTCGAATACCTATCGTGAGCCAAGTCACGCTAGAGAAAGTTTTACAAGAGATAATTTTTATTGTTATAACAAAGAAATTTTTGCGCCTTACGATGGTTATGTATATGATATTATAAACACAGTTGATGAAAACGATGTTGGCGATGTAAACACAGATCAAAATTGGGGAAATACGGTAATTCTTAATCATTTAAATGGTTTGTTCTCTCAAATAAGCCATATTAAAAAAGATTCGTTTAATGTTTTTGTTGGACAATATATAGCTAAAGGAACATATATTGCAACCTGTGGCAACTCAGGACGATCGCCTGAGCCTCACATTCATTTTCAATTTCAAACAATTCCAACTGTTGGTGCAAAAACACTGGAGTATCCAATTTCTTATTTTATTGAACGCATTGGACAAGAAAAATTTTTAAGAATTTCGGAAGTGCCAAAAGAAGGGGCTTTTATAAGTAATGTACACGTTAATGAATTATTAGTTGTTGGTTTTTCTTTTTTGCCGGGACAAAAAATCTCATTTCAAAAGGAAGGTAGTTCTAATGCAGTTAATTGGGAAGTGTATACTGATGCATTTAATAGAACATACATACATTGTTCTGAAAGTAAATCGTTTGCCTATTTTGTGAATGATGGTGTTATGCTTTATTTTACCGATTTTGAAGGCGACAGAGATTCGTTGTTATTTAATTTTTATTTAGCGGCATACCGACAATTATTAGGTTATTATGACGCAGTTGTTGTAAAAGACAATGTGCCTTTAATACATTTTAATAATAAATTAGTACAGTTTTTTCAGGATTTTGTAGCACCTTTTTATTTATTTACTAAAGCAAATTATACATCTAAATTTACTTATGTCGATAATATTTATGCGCCACAAAAATTAATTATAAATACTGAAGTTGAAACAAAACTTATTAATTACTCATTTAAAAAGTTGAATTTTGAAATTGAGTTAAAAGATA
>Ga0066445_1000194_pt1 | contig 19132 bp, 16 predicted proteins | sample LakWasMet67_HOW9_2_FD_59533 | JGI IMG/M metagenome (GOLD analysis project Ga0066445, IMG submission 59533) | Freshwater sediment methanotrophic microbial communities from Lake Washington under simulated oxygen tension - Sediment Metagenome 67_HOW9 | ecosystem: Environmental > Aquatic >...
ACCTGTGCAACCCGTCTAATCCTGCACTCACCAAAACGCCCTATGAGGCCTTGAGTATCATGTTTGCCCAACAACGGCACCAGTTTGACCAAACAATTCTGCGTCGTTTTATTAAATGCCTGGGTATTTATCCGCCAGGCAGCATCGTGCGATTGTCAGACCAAAAATTAGCCACCGTACTCTCGACCAACCCACAGCAGCCGTTGCGCCCGTTTATACAAATGCTGAGTGACAACCGAGAGGAAGAAGGCGACATCGTAGACCTTAGAGAAGCGCTAGATATCAACATTATTCAATGCCTGAAGCCGGATCAACTGCCCAATATTCTGCAAAACAGACTACGCTTGAAGCAGCGTACCAGCTACTTTCTGGACAAAATTTACGCAACCTCCTGATCCCTCTGGGTGTGGAATGGCCGCTTCACCAGGGCACCGCATGCAAGGTGCCCTACTGCATTACAGGCGTTTTTTTGCAAACAAATAAGCGCCTAGCAAGCCGGTGAGACTCACTGCTAAGGCCGCAACAATGGCCAGCGCATCACGCACATCTTTGCTCAGCGATTGAAAACTCCATTTGTGTAAATAAGCAAAGATAAATCCTTCTAGCCCATCACGATCATCGACGCTGGCAGCCAGCGCACCCGTGGCAGGTTCGAGATAATAGCGGGTGTGATGCCGCTGTGCAGTTTGCACTTTTAACACAGGCAGGCGCTTAAAAATAAAACCGTATTCGTTGGCAAACTGCGTGACCCAAGTAACCGCCTGCACTTGCGCAGCGGCTTGCCGCGCGATGATGCTGAGCCACTGCGACGCATAGTCTTGCGGTGTTAACGCCCGCACCGCCTGCGCACTGGTCAGCCAAAGTGTAGGCGCTTCAGCCGCTGGCTGCGTGCCTGCATGATGGTGCTGATGCATGGCTGCCACCTGTGCAGAAGGCAAGCCTTGCGCCCCAGCAGACAGCGGGATGATTTGCCAGAATAGCGTGTCACCACGCCCATAAATATCGAGTTTTAACACGGGGCCGCTGGCCAGTTGCGCCCAAGCTGCCGGACTCAAAGCCGCACTGTCACTGGCGAACGTCGTCTGCACATGCGGTCGGCGCTGCTGAAGATCAGACATCCACAAATGCAACATGCCAGTGCTCGCCAGTAATAAAATCACCAGCGACACCCACAAGCCGAATTCGCGATGCCACCATTGCACGCCCCAGCGTTGCAGGCGGTAAGGCGCAGTTTTGCGTTGCTTGATATAAAGCGTGATGCCGGTGATCGCAGAGGCCAAAATCAAACTCAGCACGCCAGTGGCTACGCCCAGTTGTAAGCCAGCGCAAGCCTGCAAAAATGACCAGTTATGCCCCCATTGAAACACTTGCGTCAAAAAAGCACGCCGGTCATCCACCAAGGTTGCCAATCTAGATTGCTCGGTATCGACATAGGCGCGCAGACCATCCTCACGCGGGTAGGCGACTTGCCACACGGGAAGTAACCGATTTACCGGATGGTAATCCGTTTCAAAGCGGTTGATGGCTTTAAGCGAGGCCTTTGATTGCCCGCTGAGGCCAGTGTAATAATTGGCAAGACTCAATGCGGCCGCTTGTTCGCCGCCCGGGCGTTCAGCGCCGTTAGCCACTGCAAAAAACCTTGGCGCAGCATGCACTTGTGAGATTCGGTAATAGTGTTGGGCCGCTAATTGCACCAAGCTGATGTGCTGAAACTGCTTAATCTGCTGTTGTTGCAATAAGGCAGGCAGTGAGACTGACTGCGTTAAATCCACTGCAGAGAGTGGCGGCATAAATTGTTTGGGTGCGGGCTGCAGACGGCTCATGATGGGATGTGACGCGCCTGACAACCCCCATAGCACCATGCCGATACAAGCGATGACGCCGATCCACTGGTGCCAGAACAACCAATGATTTTTAACCGCGGACGACTTAATGGCCATGCGTATCTCCATGCGTCTGCGCGGTCTCCGATACCGGTTTGCCCTTGCTAAACTTCACCAAACCACTAAAGCTATCGATGCGCTGACGTTGCGCGCTGGTGAGCGTTTGTAATTCAGCTTGTTGCAGTTTTGCGCGCAGCATCTGTGCGTCTTCGCTAGACATGCCTGCGGCCTCCAGGTGTTTCACCGCGGTCAGTTCCGCGCCGCCACAAAGCAAAGTGTGCCAATGTTGATGCGCAGGGTGATATTTGAGCAATGCGCGCCCGCCCTTGTCTGCTTGCACCCAATCTGCAATCGCCATGCCGGCATGCATCACGATCACCGGTAAGTCTAATGCCAAGTTTGGTTTATCCCACGTTTCATGCATTTCGGCAGCCACCGACTGCACATCTTCTGCCGCTGACGGATGGGCATGTAAGGTGGCCATCGGGACACAAAGCGCCAGCAGCGATAGTGTTAACTTCATCCAAAAATTCACAATTTCTCCCCATCCGGGGTGATATCACCCCGGTGCTCAAATATTAATACGTCCAAGTGACGCCCAAGTATGCCGTGCGGCCATCGCCCGGCAAAAACAAGGCGCCGTCTGCCCCATTTTGGTTTCTGACTACAGAGGTTGTTGCTGCATACTTCTGATCCGCCAAATTACGGCCTTCCACGAACCAGGACCAGTGTTGATTCACCTTTTGCCCAGCTTTTAGGCCCCACAAGAAATAACTATCTGCTTTGAATGTTTCGGCAAAATCCACATAGTAGTCCTGCGGTGACCACTCAAAAGTTGGTCCAAAGTAGAGCCCGTTAAAGAGGTCATTTCCCCGATACATCAGTTCGGCTCTCATCAAACTTTTTTGGATACCAGGTAACGTGTTGTTACCAAATGTATTGTCTCCATCAAACTTAAATCGATTAACGAGCAGACTGTGACGCCACTCAATATTCAGCGGCAGTCTTGCTGTCATGCCGAACTCGAGGCCTGCATGTATGGTCCTGTCTGCATTTGTCGTTTGCGCAGCTGGTACAGGATTGTTACCTGCCGCAAAGACCGCGGTCTGTAACAACTCGTTTTTTAACTTGCCATAGTAAACTGCAACATCCCAATCAATAGATTCCGAATTACCGCGCGATCCCACTTCAAAGGTCGTGCCCTCTTGTGCTTTCACAATATTAGGTCGGATGCCTCCTGCCAATTCGCCAAAGGAAGGCGGTTCGTAGCTTCTAGAAAGATTGGCAAATAACTGTATATTGGGTTTTAAGTCATATAAAACGCCAATCTTAGGATTGGTCTGGACATATGTTGCTTTAAAGCTCTCATTCTGAGAGGCATTAGAAAATAACTTGTCTGTTAGATTTCTTTGAGAGTGGGTGTATTGCAAACCGGCGATCAGCGTCAACCCATCGGTGACGAAGAAACGATTTTCAGCATAGGCTTCCAGATTCCTGGAGCGGTTCTCCAACTTATTTACAAGCGCACCTTTGCGACCTTGCAAGTTGACATTTCTTTCATCATAGCCCACGCCAGCACTCGGATTAAATCCGAGAACGAATTCATTTCTGTGTCCGGCCAGTTCACCTTTGTGTTGAAAACGGATATCCAGGCCATAGTCATTCGTATCTTGATCAACGACTTGAAAAATTGGATGAAACAAATCCTTGTGTGAAAAGTAACCGGAGACTTGCAAACTTGACTGATCACTCAGTTGAATATTGGTTTTATTGGCAATCCTGAACAAGTCAATATTGCGCTTCTGCTGCCCTACACTCCCCAGAAACGCGTCACTTGGGTCATTCTTAAGCTGTGCTTTTGTCAGGTTGCCAGGTAAATTGGAATCACTGTGGGTATAGCCAACATAAAAGCGTGTTTCTATATCTGGGCTGATTTTATACCCAACATTAGCATTCACTCTGTGTGCCATTTGATCGGCAAAATCTCTAAACCCCCTTTGATCAAAATAACTTGCATTCACGTAATAGTCCAAATCACCGATCACTTCACCTGTTGAAACGGATGCGCGGCTGTAGTCATACGTACCGGCTTCATAACGGGCCTCTAAACGTGGCGCAGTGTAGCCTGTATGTGACAAGAAATTGATTGCACCGCCAAGATTACTGGCACCATAACGCAAGGCATTGGCTCCGCGATACACTTCCACATAACTTGCGGCCAACGGTTCGATGGCCTGAAAATCAAAACTACCATCCGCCAAATTCACTGGGACACCATCTTGCATTAATTTCAAGCCACGTCCGTGAAAGGTTCTTTGCAAACCTGAGCCACGAATGGACAAACGACTCTCCTCCGCACCAAACCGTGACTGTATGTATACGCCGGTTGCCAAGCCAAGACTATCCTGGTAGGTTGAAACACGCCCTTCACGTACCTTATCCATATCCACTAAGGTCGTTCCGCCCGCCGTTTTGCTCAATGCATCTTTGGCGGCCTCTTTACTCGGTTGTGTCGATGATGTTTTTGGTCTTTCAGCAACCACATGCACTTCATCGAGAACCAAAGTGCCTTCATGTTCTGCCTCTGCCAACAAAGGCAAGGCCATGATGATAGCAATGCCCTTTTTTGTTTTGTTCATTGTTTATTCTTCCTCATTTTTTTTGCGATAGCCACACTGCTTGCGATTTACAAGCAGTGTGCACTCAATCCTCAGGCAGCAAAGACTTGCCTGACAGCGCGATTGGGCTGCCAGTGCAGCAATGCGCTAATCTCACAACTGAAATAGGCGCAAAGTTTGTCCAGATGCTCGGTGCATGCGTTGTAGCTAGGATTTTTGACCATGCGGTGCAAGGTCATGCGGCTGATGCCGGTCGTATCGGCTACTTCTTTGAGGGTGATGTGGCGTTTCCACTCCACTTGTTTGGCAAATATCATTGCCTGTAGGTTGATAATAATCATGTGATGACTCCATCGATGCCTGTGCAACAGGCATACTCATAAGCCGTCTTAAGCAACAGACGGGACTAAATTGAGTGAGGGGTCAGAGGGGGCGCGCGGCTGGTGTGCGCAGTGGGATAAAAATGTGAAACAACAGGCGATTGGTATTCGCTGAGGGCGATTGCTGCCTGTGCTTGTTGAAATAAAACGTAAGCAGGACTGTGCGACGGCATCACAATATCGTCCATCGCCATTTGGCAAAACGGGCAATGATTGAGGTGATGGCTGAGTGACACTGGCTTTTGTGAAGGTTGGTAATCAATCAAAGTGGCGCGCCATTGCCCTTGGGTGGTCAGCACTTGAATGACTAACTTTCCGCCTTGGGATGAGCACACTTCTTGCACAAACGTTTTGCCACCCTGCATCGGAAACGCCAAACTCAAGGTCGGGACGAGCGCTGCCAGCATGATTGCCATCAAAGCCATGCGTGCTACCCACCGTTGAAATCTGCGCGTCACCATGGCGCTATTCTAACGGGATTCCTTTAGAATAAACAACTCTTTAGTATTGACCCAGGACAAACCATGGCCACTTCAAGCTTGCTGGCGCTACTCGACGATATCACCACCATGCTCGATGACGTCTCGGTCATGAGCCAGTTAGCCGCCAAAAAAACCGCCGGTGTGCTCGGTGATGACTTGGCGCTCAACGCACAGCAAGTCACAGGCATTGCAGCCAACCGAGAGTTGCCGGTGGTGTGGGCGGTCGCGCGCGGCTCGTTTATTAACAAACTCATCTTGGTGCCTGCGGCCTTACTGATCAGCGCCTTTTTACCTTGGTTGATCACACCCTTGCTCATGCTCGGTGGGGCTTATTTGTGCTTTGAGGGTTTTGAAAAAATCTGGCACAAGCTGCGCCCGCCCACCACCAGCGATGCCCATGAGCAGGCTGTGCACAAAGCGATGCTAGCGCCGCAAACAGATTGGCTGGCACTGGAAAAAGATAAAATTAAAGGTGCAGTACGCACCGATTTTATTTTATCCGCCGAGATTATTGTCATCGCGCTTGGCGTGGTCGCTGAGGCGGCACTCACACAACGTATTCTCGTGCTTTCATCGATTGCCGTGCTGATGACCATCGGCGTATATGGTTTGGTCGCGCTCATCGTAAAAATGGACGACATTGGGCTATGGCTGATGCAACGCAATGGCCAAGCATGGCATACACAAACCATCCGCAAACTCGGCTGGTCTATGGTGCAGATTGTGCCCTATCTGATGCGTGCCCTAAGTGTGCTTGGCACAGCCGCGATGTTTCTGGTGGGCGGTGGCATCATTGCCCACGGCATTCACCCATTGCATGCTTGGATCGCCCAGTTTCCAGCTTGGAGCTGGTTGTTTAATGCGGCAGTTGGCGTGCTCACCGGCGCCATTTGTTTCGTGTTGATATGTATTGCAATAATATTTATCAGGAAAGACTAGTTTTTTTCTAAGCCCTTGTTAGAATTAACAAAAAATCTCGGGGGCTGCATGACACTTTCTCGTAAAGTCATTGTTGTTGCTGTATTGGTATTAGCGATATGCCTTCTGGCTTCAATCAATGCCACACCCAGCACCCTGCTATGGCTAGACAATGTGCATTGGTTCTCCACCATTGCCGCCTGCTTAATCCTTTGCGTCATGGGTTATCTTCGTGCGAGCCGCACCCAGCGTCGGGTCAAACGCTGGTTCGTCTTAGGGGCCTTGGCCTATTTCACCGGCGGTTTACTGTGGATTTTTCAACTCCTCACTGATCAAACCAATTTCCCTGCCCAATCCGATATTTTTTATCCCCTGCTTGGGCCCTGCCTCATCATTGGTTTTGTCGCCGCACTACGCACGCAACTATCACGCGCTAAAACTTGGGCTTTTACCATAGACGCCTTGTCCTTCAGTACCGCTGTGCTCGGCTACGTATTGATTTCTTATCTCCCGCAATCTGCCAATGTCAGCGTATTGCAACTAGCGGTGCTCACTGCTTACCCGGTGAGCCTACTTAGCGCTGCCCTGATCTCACTGCTGCTGATTCCTTATTTGCGGCCGGCTTGGATGCTGCCTTGGGTATTATTAAGCGCTGGCCTGACATTACTGGGTGCCTGCTGGATGCAATGGAACCTGAATGCGCTCAACCAGAGCCCGCAAACCAGTCTATGGATCAACTATGGGTTTTCGGTGGCGGATCTGTTAATCGGCACTGGCTTATATGGCTGGCAAGTGCGCGTGGCAAAGCAAACGGCCTATTTAAAGCAATGCCGACGCTTGCGCAGCTGGGTACCCGCCATCGCGTTTGTGTTCAGCGTGTGCACGCTGACGCTCATATGGTTGCAAAGCGGCCCCCACCCTTACGCTTATCATATTGCCATCGGCTCTGTGGTGTTTATCCTGATTCTGTCGGCCATCCGCCAAAGCATCTTGCTGCGTGAGAGTGAAAAACTGTTTCGTGCCGAAAAAAGATTGGCCGAAAAAGACATGGAATATCAGAAACTGTCGCGTTCGGATCCCCTCACCCACTTACCCAACCGGCTAGCCATGCAAACTTTGCTAGAGCACGCCATGCTCAGTGCAGCAAGTGACAGCCGAACGCTGGCTTTGTTGATGATTGATTTGAAACACTTTCAGAGTATTAATGACAGTTTTGGCCACCGGACAGGCGATGTGTTCTTGTTAGAAATCGCCCAACGCTTGCAATACATCACCCATCAGTGTGGCGAACTGGGGCGGGTGCACGGCGATAAGTTTGCGCTCATTGTCCATCAGCAAAAGACCGATGCCGAACTGATACACCTGGCGCACAATTTATGCCGAATTGTGCACAAACCAGTGCTGGTCGAAGACCATGAACTGATCTTGGATGCGTGTATTGGTATTAGCCTGTATCCGCGCGACGCTGCCAACGCCGAGCAGTTGGCACGCAATGCCAATACGGCACTCGCCCATGCCAAACGCTCAACCCAGCAGCTCTACTTGTTTTATAGCAAAGAACAAACCAAGTTAGCGCAAAACCGCTTTCGGCTGGATGTGCAACTTCGCAAGGCCATCAAAAAACAAGAATTCTTTTTGCAGTTTCAACCAATATTCAGCTTAAACAAGCAAAAACAGCCGGTGGTTGAAAACATAGAAGCGCTTATCCGCTGGAAAAATAGCAAGGGTGAGATTATCTCACCCGCCGAATTTATTCCTTATGCCGAGCAGTCCGGTCTGATCTTACCTATGGGCGAGTGGATCATCGCCGAGGCCTTTAAGCATTTATCACAACTTATCTTGCAAACCGGGCAAACCATCGGCTTGTCCATCAATATTTCACCTCGCCAGTTTCGTGATCACAACCTGCCGCTGCGCATTGCACAACACCTTAAGCAATATGCCATCGCGCCTGCGCTCATTACGCTAGAAATCACTGAAACTGCGGTATTTGAGCACGAGGAGCAGGCGTTGGAGATTCTCAAGCAGCTGAAAGAGATCGGCGTGCGTATTTCACTCGATGACTTTGGTGTGGGCAATTCTTCTTTGTTTAAGCTGAAGCATATGCCCATCGACGAGCTGAAAATTGACCGTGCTTTTATGGTTGATGTGCCTGAAAGTACTGGTGACAGCGAAATCGTCAGCACCATCATCAAAACGGCAGGTATTCTGGGAATATCGGTGGTGGTCGAGGGCATAGAAACACAGGCCCAGCTCGACTTTTTGAGCAAAACCGGTTGTGACTGTATACAAGGCTTTTTATTGGGCAGACCCATGCCCATTCAGGACATCTATACCCTGCTGGCCACGGCTGAGCAGCAACCGCTCTCTGCTTAAAACAGCCCTAGAAAATGACTGTAAGTTCAGTCAGCTTAAATCAATAACGTTAGCTGCAGTGTGACTGTATCATCTACCCGTAGCGCCGCCTGTTTGCGGATATCCGCTTTTAAAAACAGCGCATAGCAACCCTGATCAAATGCTGGAAAAATAGAGGTTTGCCAAGCCAGCGCGCCAATCGTGGCCTCGACTTTCACTGCCCCCCAGCCACGCCGTTTGCTCTGATGATATTGACGCAGCGTGTTGATTTCATCCGACATGGTGAGCGGCAAAGGCACATAGTGCCAAGTGCTTTTACTACCCAACCACTGCTTGATGACACCGCTAAAGGTGTATTGCAACCCGTCCATACTGGCCTCGCAGCAATGGTAAGCTTAAGCGTCCGGCTGGCGAAAGCTATCAAACATCAACAAGCCAACGCCGACACAAATAGCGCTATCTGCTACATTAAACGCAGGCCACGCCCATTGCTGATAATAAAACAATAAAAAGTCGACCACATAACCAAGCGTGAGCCGGTCATATAGATTACCCAAAGCGCCACCTAACACCAACGCCAACCCTAGGCAAAACAGTTGTTGATGCGGATGCTTCACCAATAGGTAGACCATGACCGCAGAAGCGAGGGTTGAAACCGCAGTAAAAAAACCATGTTGCCAACCGCCAGCATTGGCCAAAAAGCTAAATGCAGCGCCTGTGTTATGGTAGCGCACCAGGTCAAAAAAGCCGGTCACAGGCAAATGCTCACCATACACAAAAGCATTCTGAATCAGGTGCTTGGTGTAGAGGTCGAGCCCAATCACCACCGCGCTCAACACTAACCAAGGGAATGCCGAGCGAAAATTAGGCATACTTGCGCACTTCACCGCTGCCAAACAAATTGCTCACACAGCGACCACAGATGGTGGGATGCGCAGGATCACTGCCGACATCGGCGCGATAATGCCAACACCGTTCGCATTTGGCATGTGCACTCGGTTTAACCAATATTTTCTGCGCGGCGACGTCAGCCACTTTATAGGTAGTCGCGCTAGAGGTAATCATGACAAAACGTAAATCATCTTGCAGACTGTTCAACGCCTCAAACGCCTCTGCCGTGACATGAAACTCAAGCTCAGCCTGTAAAGAAGCGCCCACTTTGCCCTCGCCACGCAGCAGCTCGATCTCCTTGGCGGCTTGCGCACGCAAGGCAATCATCGTTTGCCAATGCTGCAGTTGTGTCTGCGTTAAACCGTGGGCAGGCAAGTCATACCAGGACTCTTCAAACACCGTGGCAACAGTATCCAACCCCAAGGTCTGCCAGATTTCATCGGCGGTAAAACTTAAGATGGGCGCCATTAATCGCATCATGGCATGCGTGATGTGATGCAAAGCACTTTGCGCCGCACGGCGCGCCTGTGAAGTTTCACCACTGGTGTAGAGACGGTCTTTCAAAATATCCAGATAGAATCCACCTAAATCTTCTGAACAGAAGCCGACAAATTTCTGTACCGCCAAATGAAATTCGTATTTGTCGTAATCCGCAAGAATGCCCGCCTGCAATTGCTGGGTCAAATGCAAAGCATAGCGATCAATCTCCAGCCACTGCTCGACCGGCAGCAAGTCTTTGCTGGCGTCAAAGTCGGCCAGATTAGAGAGCAAGAAACGCAAGGTATTGCGGATGCGGCGATAGCCGTCGGCCACGCGTTTAAGGATCTCGTCACTGATGGTTAACTCGCCGGAATAATCGGTCGAGGCCACCCACAAACGCAGAATATCGGCGCCATACGTGTCCATCACTTTTTGCGGCGCAACGACATTGCCTTTTGACTTACTCATTTTATGGCCGGCGCCATCCACCACAAAGCCATGCGTGAGCAAGGCTTTATAAGGCGCGTTGCCATCGATTGCGCAGCCGGTCAACAATGAGGATTGAAACCAGCCACGGTGCTGATCAGACCCTTCGAGGTACAAATCTGCCACAGGCTGATGCGCCGCTTCTCGCACATTGGCAGCTGCGGACAAACTCGGATGCTGCGCTGAGCGCACAACCGCGTAATGCGTCGCGCCGGAATCAAACCAAACATCCAGCGTATCCGTCACTTTTTTGTACTGCTCGGCACCGGCTGGGGCATGCTGTGCCAGAAAAGCCGCGCCATCCAGGCTAAACCATGCCTCAATCCCCTGCTGTTCAACCTGCTTGCAAACAATCTCCAGCAGACGCGCGGTCTCCGGATGCAGCTCACCACGCTCTTTATGCACAAAAAATGGCATTGGTACGCCCCAGTTACGCTGGCGCGACACGCACCAGTCTGGGCGGTTTTTAATCATGGCTTCAAGACGCGCCCGACCCCAACTCGGGAAAAACTGGGTCGCATCTACTGCCGTATTCGCGTGCTCACGCAGCGCTTTACCATCTTGACCGACCGCGTTCATACCAATAAACCATTGGTGGGTGGCTAATTGCATGAGTGGCGTTTTGTGGCGCCAGCAATGCGGAAAGCTATGGTTTAACCGTGCGGAAGCCAGCAACACCCCGTTCGTTTGCAGGGTTAGCAAAATGATTTTATTGGCCTCTTGACGACTCAAACCACGAATCTCAGCCAGCTCGACCAAGGCACTGTCAAAAAACTTGCCATCGCCGCCCATCAGGACGCGGGGTTTTTCATGCGGAAAGTGCGCACGCATGACCAACCAGTCATCGTTACCATGCGCGGCAGCGGTGTGCACCAAACCAGTACCCGCTTCAGTCGTCACGTGGTCGCCAGTGATCACTGGTACCTGACGGTTGTCAAACGGGTGTTGCAACAGCAGCCCAAGCAGCGCTTCGCCCTTGCAACTGGCGATGACAGAGGATTGTTCCTCTGCGTATCTTGCCAAGGTTTTCTCAGCCAACTCGCGCGCTAAAATCAACAAACCCTTGCTGGTTTGAATCAGGTCATAGGTGAGTTCGGCATTCACACTCACGGCCTGATTTGCTGGCAGGGTCCATGGCGTCGTGGTCCAAATGACGGCATAGGCATCGCTAGTCACGGTGGTCGCAAAAGCGTTGCTTAACGCAGCGCTATCCACTACTTTAAAGCCAACATCGATGGCCGGGGAGTTCACGTCTTCATACTCTACTTCGGCTTCCGCCAGCGCAGAACCGCAGTCCACACACCAATGCACGGGCTTAGAGCCTTGGTAAAGATATCCATTTTTATAGATTTCACCCAAGGCACGCATAATGTCGGCCTCGGTATTAAACGCCATGGTCAGATAAGGATGATCCCAGTCACCCAATACGCCCAAGCGAATAAAATCTTTCTTTTGTTTTTCCACTTGTTCAGCGGCATAGGCACGACATAACTCACGAAACTTGGCTGGGTCTATATTTTTACCGTGGTTTTTCTCCACCACCAATTCAATCGGCAAGCCGTGGCAATCCCAGCCCGGCACATAAGGCGCGTCAAAACCGTCCATGGTTTTGGCTTTGATAATGATGTCTTTGAGGATTTTATTCACTGCGTGACCAATGTGAATATCCCCGTTTGCATAGGGTGGGCCGTCATGAAGAATGAAGCTAGGCGCGCCTTTACGTTTGGCACGGATACGTTCGTACACTTTGCGCTCTTGCCAGCTTTTTAACCAGGCTGGTTCACGCTTGGCCAAATCGCCACGCATCGGAAAACTGGTTTCCGGTAAATTCAGTGTGTATTTTGAATCTTTGGTTTGGTCAGTCATTTAAATATCCAAAAAAATCAGCCACAGACATCGACTGATTTAAATTCAGCAATTATCCGTGGCTAAAATAACGTTTTGCCTGCTCGGCATCGCATGCAATTTGCGCTTTCAACGCCTCTAGGCCAGCAAACTTCTGCTCACTGCGTAGCTTGTGAAAAAACTGCACATGCACATGTTGATCATAGAGATCACCATTAAAATCAAACACATGCACTTCGAGCTTGAGTTTGGGGACACCTTCGAGCGTTGGGCGGATGCCCAAATTGGCTACTGCCGGTAAATGATTCAATTTTACCGCATAAACCCCAGTCAGTGCAGGCCGTTCGTGACGCATGTGCACGTTTGCGGTGGGAAAGCCGAGCTGGCGGCCAAGCTTGGCACCATGCACCACTTTGCCGCTAATACTATAAGGTCGACCGAGTAGCGTATGTGCTTTGCTGAGGTCGCCCGCAGCGAGCGCATCCCTCACCAACGTACTCGAGACCCGTTCAGCCGCCAGTTGCACCTGCGGCAAGGGGATCACATTAAAACCGTCTTCAATCAGTGTTTGCACATTCCCCGCGCGTTTGGCGCCAAAGCAAAAATCCTCGCCGACCATAATCACATTGGCATTGAGCTGCTGACGCAAACGCTGCATGAATGCGGCTGGACTCTGCGCAGCAAAGGCCTGATTAAAACGCTGCACATACACGTGCTGGATGCCGTACTCGGCAAAATACTCCAGTTTTTCACGCATAGAGGCCAAGCGTGCAGGCGCGTTTTGCGGCGTGAAAAACTCCCGTGGATGCGGCTCAAATGTCATCACCGCTGGCGTGATTTTATAGGTTTGCGTGAATGCAGTCAGTTGGCGCAGTAACGCTTGATGGCCCAAATGCATGCCATCAAAATTTCCAATGGCGATGGCCTGTGGACTTAACGCATGGGGGATATGACGAAAAACCTGCATCAATTGACGACCCGCTTCATGAAATGTGTTGGCCTAAAACCCAGCAAACCGAGTGAGGCGAAATACACGCCCATACCCAATAGGACGACGACTGCCAGATGGCAAATTCGGTTGATTGGCGGCATCGCCAGCCAATCGCCAGCCCAATTGGCAGCGAACATGAGCACCAAGGCCATGACACTGACAGCGACCAGTAATTTGAGCAAAAAAAGCAACCAACCCGCTTGCGGTCTAAATGCACCAGACTTTTGCAAATTCACCCAGAGCAATGTGGCGTTCAGGCAAGCACCAAGCCCGACCGCGAGCGCTAAACCGGCGTGCTGCAAAGGCGTAAAAAGCAAGAAGCCCACATTCATCACTTGCGTCATAACCAAGGTAAAAATTGCGATCTTGACTGGGGTTTTGACGTTCTGGCGCGCGTAAAAACCCGGTGCGAGGACTTTAACCATGATCAGGCCAAGCAAACTCAAGCTATAAGCAATTAATGCGCGCTCGGTCTGCATGACATCCATTGGCGTAAATTTTCCGTAATAAAACAAACTGGCCACCAAAGGCTTAGACAGAACCGCCATCGCCACCGCGGCCGGAATCGCCAGCATACAGGTGAGTCGCAATCCCCAATCTAGTAATAGCGAAAATTCTTCACTGGATCGATCAACATGCGCCTTGGATAAACTAGGCAATAAAATGGTGCCAAGTGCCACACCGAGCACCCCGGTCGGAAACTCCATCAAGCGATCGGCGTAATACAACCAAGACACGCTACCGGTGGGCATAAAAGAAGCAAAAATATTATTTAATACAATCGAAATCTGCGCCACCGAAACACCAAAGATGGCTGGCCCCATTAGTTTTAAAATTCGGCGCACGCCCTCGTCCTGCACATTCAATGCGTAGCGCGGTAACATGCCAATTTGCTGGAGGTAAGGCAGTTGATAGAGCAATTGAATAATGCCGCCTACAAAGACCGCCCACGCCAACACATAGATAGCGTTATTAAAATGCGGTGCAATCCATAACGCGGCTGCGATAAAACTTAAATTGAGCCACACCGGTGTAAACGCCGGCACCTGAAATTTGCTAAACGCATTCAAAATGCCGCCCGACATCGACACCAAAGAGATAAACAAAATATAGGGGAACGTAATACGTAACAATTCTGTGGTGAGTGCAAACTTGGCAGGATCGTGAACAAATCCGGGGGAAGTCATCCGCACGATGAGCGGCGCCGCCAGCATCCCCAGAATGGTGATGGCAACTAGAAAAAGCCCCAGCAAGCTAGAGACGTGATTAATCAGCGCTTTAGTGGCCTCAGGCGAGCGCTGCTTACGGTACTCAGAAAGAATAGGCACAAACGCTTGGCTAAAAGCGCCCTCGCCAGAGATACGCCGCAAAAGATTGGGGATTTTAAAGGCCACAAAAAACGCATCAGTGGCCATGCCGGCACCGAAAATACGGGCGATTAAGGTGTCGCGGACAAACCCCAGCAAGCGCGAGATAAACGTCATACCACCAACGGTGGCGAGTGCTTTGAGCAAATTCATAAATGATGGAAAATACGCGCCTAACGATGCGGTTGCCAGCACATTGCCGACAGCAGCTTGTCAACAGATTCAAAAGTGGTGCGATTTTACCATGCAGCTACAATCAATCGACTAAAATGCGTTTTTAATCTTGCAAAAACAAAGTGAAAACAGTATGATGCACGGTTTCGTATCACACCCCTTTTGAAAGCTACAGGATAAAACGAATATGGCAAATACCGCACAAGCGCGCAAACGCGCGCGCCAATCCGTAAAAGTGAATGCACACAATGCTGCGTTGCGTTCAACTTTGCGTACTGCGATTAAAAAAGTAATCAAAGCGATCCAATCTGGAGACAAAGCTGCTGCTGTGGCTTCTTACCAAGAAAACGTTAGCGTGATCGATCGCATCGCTGACAAAAAAATCATTCACAAAAACAAAGCTGCTCGTCATAAGAGCCGTTTGACCGCTGCCATCAAAGCATTGTCAGGTGATACACCAGCGACATTAGCTTCTGTGAAAAAAGCAGTTGCACCTAAAGCCGAAGCGGCACCAGCTAAAAAAGCTGCTAAGCCTCGCGCGAAAAAAGCTGCTGAATAATTTCAGTAGGGGTGCATACTAAAAAGGCCGGACGGATGTCCGGCTTTTTTATTGGTCATGGTGAGGGCTTACTCAATCCAATCGATACAAAAAAGCCCGGCGAACCGGGCTTTTTGACCACTTAAAGCGGACTACTCACCAATATGCAACTCGCTGCGAGCGATTTTTGCGGCATTCAGGACCAATTGCAACTCTTCGCCAATGACGGTGAAGTGGCCCATCTTTCGACCTTTGCGCGGCTCCTGCTTAGCGTATAAGTGCATTTTTAGATTTTCATGCGTATAAGCTTTATCCCAGGCAGGCTCCACCTGTTGGCCACTATACAACCAACTATCGCCCAAAATATTCACCATCACTGCCTGGCTATGTAAACGGGGACTACCCAAGGCTTGGCCTGTGATCACACGCACTTGCTGCTCGAACTGATTAGTCACACAGGCATCGAGGGTGTAATGGCCCGAATTATGCGGCCTAGGCGCAATTTCGTTCACCAACAACTGGTTACCGACAACAAAAAACTCCACGCCTAACACGCCCACATATTCAAGTTTGTCTGCCAGCTTTTTCGCCAACGCTTGCGCATTGGCCTTAATCACTTCACTACAACGGGCGGGGGCAATCGTAATATCCAAAATCCCATTGAGGTGGCTATTTTCAACCGTCGGGAACGCAGCGATATTGCCGTGTACATCTCGTGCAAGTACCACGGAGACTTCTAGGTCCAGTGGCAGCATTTTTTCGAGCACACAATGCTCTAACTTAAAACTGTGGAAAGCTGCGACTGCTTGTTCGCGATTAGCGACCCTTGCCTGACCTTTGCCATCGTAGCCGAAACGCGCCACCTTCAGCACTGCAGGATACATATCGCCATCCTCTGGCAAATCGCTTTCAGCCATGACCGGTATAAATGGCCCGACCGGTAAACCGGATGCTTTAAAAAAGGATTTTTCTTTAATGCGATGCTGGGCAATACCAACCGCCTCGGCACTCGGATGCACAATCGTTGATTTTGCTAATGTGGCCAATGTTTCAGCCGGCACATTTTCAAACTCTGTAGAAATGGCATGACAGGTGTCAGCCATCACTTCCAATGCTGCGGCGTCATCATAGGCAGCACAAAGATGCACATCCGCAATCATGCCGGCAGGGCTGTTTTTATCAGGGTCTAAGACAGTGACTTTATAGCCCATTTCATGCGCAGCCGTCACGAAAAAGCGGCCCAATTGACCGCCGCCCAGCATGCCGAGCATTGCCGATGGTTGAATCACTGCCGCAGTCATGGTTGTTCACTCAAAGACATGGCATGCACTTTTTCGGCCTGTTTTATGCGGAAAGTTGCCAGTTTTTCTGCAAGCGCAGCATCCTGATTGGCCAACATCGCCACCGCAAACAAACCAGCATTGGCCGCACCAGCATCACCAATAGCAAATGTTGCCACTGGAATCCCTTTGGGCATTTGCACAATGGACAGTAAAGAGTCCTGACCTTGCAGATGCTTGGACGGTACCGGCACCCCCAACACAGGCAATGTGGTCTTAGCCGCAACCATGCCCGGCAAGTGCGCCGCACCACCCGCGCCAGCGATAATCACCTGAAAGCCCTGCGCGATCGCAGTCTCTGCAAACTCGAACATGAGATCTGGCGTACGGTGCGCGGAGACGACGCGTGCTTCATACGCCACGCCAAAGTCAGCCAGCATTTGTGCCGCATTTTTCATTACCGGCCAATCACTGTCCGATCCCATAATAATGGCTACCAAAGGTTTACTCATCACGCTGCCTTATTTACTCAATACAATTTATTCATCTATTTGGGTTTCTGGTCAGCATTAAATCAAGACCAGATTATCCCGATGTATCAATTCTTTTTCTTCAACATAACCCAGCACATGCTCGATTTCATGGCTGGCTTTTCGCTTGATACGACCGACTTCATTGGCATTATAATTGACAATACCACGCGCCCATTCTCTACCTGCAGCATCCACACAGGCCACCACATCACCGCGCTCAAAATGGCCAATGACCTCCATCACGCCTATCGGTAGCAAGCTTTTGCCGTCCTTGACCAACACATTGACGGCGCCATCATCCAGAACCAGTTTACCGCCCACCCGCAAATGATCGGCCAACCATTGTTTTTTGGCCAGTGTTTTCATTTTTACCGCTTGCAAGTGGGTGCCAATGGCCTCGCCCAAACTTAATCGCAGCAGCACTTCGGGTTCACGACCAGAGGCGATCACAGTGTGCGCGCCGCTATTGGCTGCGCGCTTGGCGGCCAAGATTTTGGTGAGCATACCGCCGGTGCCAACGGCACTGCCCGCACCGCCCGCCATGCGTTCCAACTCGGGATTACCCGCGGTTTCAAATTGAATAAAACGCGCATGCGGATCTTTGCGCGGGTCTGCTGAATAGAGGCCTTGCTGGTCGGTTAAGATGATCAACGCATCTGCTTCAATCAGGTTTGCCACCAATGCACCCAAGGTATCGTTGTCGCCAAAACGGATTTCGTCGGTCACCACTGTGTCATTTTCATTGATGATGGGAATGACGTTTAAATCGAGCAGTGTGCGTAGTGTGGTACGGGCATTTAGATAGCGTTTACGGTCAGCGAGATCATCGTGAGTGAGTAGCAATTGCGCCGTGTGCAGGCCATGTTGCGCAAAGCATTGCTCATACATCTGCACCAATCCCATTTGCCCTACCGCCGCGGCCGCTTGCAGCGCATTGACTTCCACCGGACGTTTTTTCCAACCGAGGCGCTGCATCCCCTCCGCAACCGCACCGCTCGATACCAGCACCACCTGCTTGCCCTGCTTGACTAGCGCACTTATTTGTTGCGCCCAAGCCGCAATTGCCGTTTTATCCAAACCTTGGCCATTATTGGTGACCAAGCTGGAGCCGACCTTCACAATCAGGGTTTTGCTATTTTGGATAAGGGAGACGCCCATAACACTTATTCTATCGCTGGCTGTGGTTGCGCGGCTTCGAGTTCGCGTTGCGCACGCGTTTGTTCAATATGGTCCATGATGGCATAGGTCAGCGGTTGGCAACCCACACCGCTGATGGCTGAAATCGGGAAGACCGGGCCATCCCAGCCATACGCTTTCACAAAATCAGCGACTTTTTCGGCACTGTCTTCTAACATGTCGATTTTATTCAACACCAGCCAGCGCGGCTTGTCATAGAGTTCCTGATCATACTTTTTCAGCTCGTTCACAATCGCTTTGGCTTCTTGTACCGGATCGACTGCATCATCAAACGGTGCCAAATCGACCAAATGTAGCAGCAAAGAAGTCCGTTGCAAATGGCGCAAAAATTGATGTCCGAGACCCGCCCCTTCTGCAGCACCCTCAATCAAACCCGGGACATCTGCAATCACGAAACTACGATTGGCATCGACACGCACCACCCCTAAATTGGGATGCAAGGTGGTAAATGGATAGTCAGCCACTTTGGGCTTGGCCGCAGAAACTGAGCGGATAAAGGTCGATTTACCGGCATTCGGCATGCCCAGCAAACCAACGTCAGCCAACACTTTTAACTCCAAGTACAGCTCAAATGCCTCGCCTGGATCCCCTTTTGTGCATTGGCGGGGGGAGCGATTGGTACTGGTTTTAAAATGAATGTTGCCGAGGCCGCCATTGCCGCCTTTGGCCATCATCACTTTTTGACCATCCACGCTTAAGTCGACCATCATCTGG
>Ga0066445_1000196_pt1 | contig 19118 bp, 16 predicted proteins | sample LakWasMet67_HOW9_2_FD_59533 | JGI IMG/M metagenome (GOLD analysis project Ga0066445, IMG submission 59533) | Freshwater sediment methanotrophic microbial communities from Lake Washington under simulated oxygen tension - Sediment Metagenome 67_HOW9 | ecosystem: Environmental > Aquatic >...
GAAAAAGTCAGTTGCTTAAACTGAATCACTGACAATCACTTTCATAAAAGCAAAATTGCAAAAGATTGGCATTTTAAACGAATCACTCCTGCTCTGTCTGAATAATTAGCCGCTTAGTTCACGCCTGTTTGCGGCTGGAGGAGGGTTTTCGAGTAAAATGATTTCTTGTTTATACAACTCGTTGCCCTTCTGCTCACCGCCTTATGCCTCTGCAAACAATAAAACGCTGGCTGCTGACCTTTTTGATCGTTATTTTTGTCGTGCTGGCAGGCATTGTTGCGGTGATTCAGTTCTATGTGTTTCCCCACATAGATGATTACCGGGGCCGCATTGAGCAGGCGCTCAGCCAGTCACTGAAGCAGCAAGTGACCATTGCGCATATTGGCATTCGCTGGCGCGGTCTGGCACCGCAGGTCACCCTCGGTAATGTCACCGTATTAGATACGCAGCAACGTCCGGCACTCGCGCTGTCGCAAGTCACCACCAGACTGTCATGGAGCAGCTTAGTTTTGTTATCCCCTTCGCTGGTAAGCCTCAGCGTGGACGCGCCCACGCTGGTGGTGAGGCGGACCAAAGACGGCGAATTATTCTTGGCAGGGATGTCGATGTCCGGGCAAAGCAATCCCGCATTTGCCAATTGGTTGTTGGCACAACGCCGTATCAAGATCTCACATGCCACGGTCACCTGGCTGGACGAACAACGCCAAGCCCCGCCATTGCTGCTGAAGGATTTGAATATCGAAATCTTAACGCCGGTGTGGCAGCGCTTGCTCGATCGCCACAGCGTTCATATTGACAGCCTGGTGTCTACCGGTACGCAACAACGTATTACGCTAGAGTCCGTGTTGATTGGGGAAGATGTTGCCAAGCCGCAGGCCTGGCATGGTGAAATCTCACTGCGTTTACCTGACACCGACCTCTCCGCTTGGGGACCATGGCTGGACTTACCCGTCAAAGTCAATGCAGGCAAAGGCAACTTGACCACAACCCTCGCCTTTGACAACCTACAAATACAGCGCGTCGCGGCACAGGTGCAGTTGAAAGATGTGTCGGTCACACCCGCCAACGAGACACAAACCTACATTGCCAAAACGGCGAGCGGTGAACTGCGCTGGCAACGTGTTGACCAACGCTTCATGGTCACACTCAAACACTTTTCCGCCAATATACAGCCTGGCCTCATTGTCGAGGATACCAATGGCGAATGGCAATGGGATGCCAAAGACCATGAAGGTGTGGTGACGGTAAAAAAATTCAATCTCGCCCAAGGTGCGCTGTTTGCACCTTGGCTGCCCCCCGCCTCCCCTGCTGCGCAATATCTCGAAAATATCGCACCCGCCGGCAATGCGTCTCAAATCAAGGCACACTGGCACTATCAACAAAAGCAATGGCGCGATTACGGCCTAGAAGCCGCATTTAACCACCTGCACACCTTTGCCTACGCTAATCTGCCTGGGGTGGATAATTGGTCAGGTCAGCTGTCTATCCGCCCGAACGCAGGCAATATTCAACTCGACACCAGCAAAGCCAGTGTAACGCTGGCTGGATTACTCCGCTGGCCGTTACCGATAGACCGTCTGCAAGGAGAGATCGAATGGCGCGATAACGGACAAAAAACGCTGATTAGCACACGAAACTTGCAGTTTAGTAATCCGCACCTCGCCTTACGCACCAACATGGAGTATCAGCTAGGCGCTACAGGCGGCGACACGATCCAACTACAGAGCCAGATCGAACGCGGTGATGCAAAATTTGCGCCGTTTTACTACCCGCTATTGCTGGGCGAAACGACCTTGCACTGGCTAGACAGCTCAATTCTGAGTGGTCAAGTGCGGCATGGTGAAATTATCGTCAAAGGTCGAGTCAACGATTTTCCGTATGTGAATGAAGCGCATCAGCCAGACCCTGCGCTAGGCTTATTTAGAGTCACCGCACAAGTCGATCATGCCAGCCTGGAATATGGCACCGATTGGCCTGTGATTCAAAACATTGATGCCCTGCTCAAATTTGAGGGGACCCGCATGGATATTGCAGTCAAAAATGGCAGCACGGTGGGTCAGCACATCACGCAGGCGCAGGTCGAAATCCCCCGACTAGACGCAGACTGGCCCATGCTTAATATCAAAGCGGCGGTGACCGGCAATGTTGAGCAAGGCATTAAATTTGTCAACACGAGCCCAGTGCGGCAAGTCACCATGGGATTTACCGACTTGTTAAAAGGCAGTGGCAGCACAGACCTCAAGCTGGGCTTGCAAGTGCCGCTCAATGATGTCGATGCCAGCCAGTTTCAGGGCGATTATGCGATTAAAAATGGGCACATCGCCGCTAATCCGCAAATTGCCATGCCAGAAATGAGTAACATCAATGGGCATTTAAAGTTCAACGAAAAAGGCTTGCAAGCCCAGGGCGTACAATTAACGCTGTTTGACAATCCTGCCAATGTCAGCCTGTCTACGCGACCAGATAAATCCGTGATCATTCAAGGCAGTGGTCGCATTACGGATGCCGCACTCAAAAAACTGGATAACAACGCGCTTACCAGAGCCTTGCATGGCACCACTGACTGGAAAAGCAACTTATTGATTCAGGCGCCCAATATCCGGCTGGATATCCGTTCACAATTGATAGGCATGGCCATAGACCTGCCTGACCCTGCCAAAAAAAGCGTTGAGACGCCAGCTAATTTAACGATCCGTTTTCGCCAAGAAGCGAATCAGCCAGACAAAGTTGCCATTCATTACAATGACTGGATCCATGCTAACTTTCTGCGCCCAGCGAATAGTTCAGCCGCCTTTAATGCGGGTGAAATCGCACTCAATACGCCAGCACGATTGCCAGTGGGCGATGGCATTAATTTACGGGCGGACTTTCAAAAGCTCAACCTCGATGAGTGGCTGGCCTACCTGAACCAAGGCGGGAGCAATCCAACGTCTGACACCTCCTCTGTGGCACTCAACCAAATTGAACTGACTGCAGGCACTTTGCATGTGTTTGACCGCAACCTGCATCAAATCAAAGTCAATATATCGCCGTTCAATGAGCGCTTAAAATTAGCAATACAAAGCCAGGAGCTGGCTGGCGAGGCCGACTGGCTTTCAGGCAAACCCAGCAAATTAGTCGCAAAATTGAATTACCTGCGCATTCCACGCAGCATGGATACCGATAACAGCCCTAGTCCGGCTGAAGTGCGCCGTCTCGACATGACCTACCCCGAGCTAGAAATCACAGCCCAAGACTTTCAGTTTGGCGATAAACAATTGGGCAGTCTAGACTTGAAAGCCTATAACAGTGGGGAAAGCTGGGTGATCCAGCGCATGAACATCAGCAACAGTGATAGTCAGCTGACCGCGGACGGCACTTGGCGCAACTCGGTGCGCAGTCCGCAAACCATGCTGAAATTCAACTTAAATTCGAGCAACCTAGGTAAAACATTGCAGCGTTTTCAACCCGGCGGCGAAATGGTCAAAGGCGGTACTGGCACGATGAATGGTCAGCTAGGCTGGCCGGGCAGTCCGCATGAATTTGCGGTCGAACGGCTAGATGGCAACTTTACCATGCAATTAGAAAAAGGCCAGATTCTAAAAGTACAACCCGGCGTGGGCCGCCTCTTGGGCTTACTCAGCCTGCAAAGTCTGCCACGACGCTTGACATTGGATTTCCGCGATCTGTTTAGTGAAGGCTTCGCTTTTGACAAAATCACCTCCACGGCCAATATCAAGGATGGTATTTTAAGAAGCGATGACCTATTTATGACCGGCCCTGCAGCAGAGGCCAAAATCAAAGGCGAGACAAACTTAAAGGCAGAAACACAGCGCCTGCGCGTCAAAGTGGTGCCACACATCAGTGACTCGGTCTCGCTAGCGGCCCTAGCAGGCGGTCCCATTGTGGGGGTCGCCGCATTTGTTGCGCAAAAATTACTCAAAGATCCACTGAACAAAATCAGCGCCAGTGAGTATATGATTACGGGCACTTGGGATAATCCACAGGAAGGCGAAGTGGATAAAAAAGCTGCGCCAACTGCGCCGACACCGGCGAAAATATTACATTAACGTCAACATGAATTTTTTAATGGAAGATTGACCATGGCAGAGAAAAAAACTAAAAAATTAAAATCAGCCGCCAGTGATGACATCGTCAAAGTGGCCGCGATCCAAATGGCCTCTAGCCCAAACGTGGCAGCCAATCTGGTTGAAGCCAAGCGACTGATCGAAATGGCCGCCAAAGCTGGTGCAAAACTGGTGGTGTTGCCTGAATATTTTTGCATCATGGGGCTCAAAGATTTTGACAAAGTCACCATCCGTGAAAAACCAAATGATGGGCCGATTCAACATTTTTTAAGCAAAACGGCCAAGGCTTACAAAATCTGGATTGTGGCCGGTAGCGTGCCGCTCGAGAGCAATTACGCGAACAAAGTGCGTAACAGTTGCTTGGTGTATAACGACAAAGGTGAGCAAGTCGCCCGCTATGACAAAATTCATTTGTTCGGTCTGGATATGGGCACCGAGCATTATCATGAAGAGAATACGATCGAACCGGGTGATACCGTGGTCACGGTGGACACGCCATTTGGCCGGATAGGTCTGTCTATTTGCTATGATCTACGCTTTCCAGAGCTGTTCCGCGCCATGGGCGAGGTGGATATGATTGTGGTGCCCTCTGCCTTTACCGAAACAACCGGCAAAGCGCATTGGGAAACGCTCGTGCGTGCGCGTGCGGTTGAAAACCTGAGCTACGTCATTGCATCCGCACAAGGCGGGTATCACTTATCTGGTCGCGAAACCCATGGTAACAGTATGATTGTGGATCCTTGGGGCGTGGTGCTGGATCGTTTACCACGTGGCTCAGGCATTGTGGTGGCCAATGTCAACCGCAACTACATTAAAAATTTACGCCAGAGCCTACCGGCACTAAAACACAAAACCATTAAGGCAATTTCATGAAAAATCAGTGTGCCACCCGGGCACTCTTAGGCTGAAATTGACTCCAACCCGTATGTTTTAATTAAGTTGAATCGCTATGCAAACGCTACTGACTACTGCCAATGACTTACTGCTACGCCCCTCCGGGCTAGATCAGGCTGCTTTAAGCAGCGTGCTGTCTGGCATGATGACGCACAATATTGATTACGCCGACTTGTACTTTCAGTACAGCCGCAGCGAATCTTGGGGGCTAGAAGAAGGCCAGGTCAAATCGGGAAGTTTTAATATCGATCAAGGCGTGGGGGTCCGTGCTGTGAGCGGTGAAAAAACGGCCTTTGCCTACTCTGATGATATTCATCTAGATGCCCTACAACAAGCCGCACATGCAACACGCGCCATTGCAAGCCTGGGTCAAGAGAAAATTGGTCACAGCATACTCACGCGTAGCCACAACCCGCTATATTTGCCGCAAGACCCAATCGCCAGTCTCAGTGCAGATGCCAAAGTCCGTTTATTGGAAAAACTAGAACGCTTTGCCAAGGCACAAGACCCGCGCATTACGCAAGTGATGGCCTCCATTGCCGCAGAGTACGAAGTGGTGCTCGTAGCGCGCAGCGACGGCATCATGGCAGGCGATGTGAGACCATTGGTGCGTTTATCGTTGCAAGTCATTGCAGAGCACAACGGACGCCGCGAGCAAGGCTCAAGCGGCGGCGGCGGCCGTTTCGATTATAGTTATTTTACCGATGATGTCTTGCAGGACTACGCCCAAAAAGCGGCCCATCAAGCGTTGGTCAATCTGGATGCACGTCCTGCACCCGCTGGCAGCATGACAGTGGTACTTGGCAATGGCTGGCCAGGCATTTTGTTGCATGAGGCCATCGGTCATGGCTTGGAGGGTGACTTCAACCGTAAAGGCAGTAGCGCGTTTAGCAATATGATTGGCCAGCAAGTCGCGGCTAAAGGTATCACCATTGTCGATGACGGCACCATGCAGGACCGCCGTGGCTCATTGACGATGGACGATGAGGGAAATGCGCCACAAAATACGGTGCTGATCGAAGACGGTATTCTACGTGGCTACATCCAAGACACCCTTAACGCACGTTTGATGGGGATGAGCCTCACGGGGAATGCGCGGCGTGAAAGTTACGCGCACATCCCAATGCCACGCATGACCAATACCTACATGCTTAACGGCGACAAAGATCCGCAGGAGATCATCAAGTCGGTTAAAAAAGGCCTATATGCTGCCAACTTTGGCGGTGGTCAGGTCGACATTACCAGTGGTAAATTCGTGTTTAGCGCCGCCGAGGCGTACATGATCGAGGACGGCAAAATTACTTACCCCGTCAAAGGAGCCACCCTCATAGGCAACGGCCCCGATGTACTCACCAAGGTCAGCATGATAGGCAATGATATGGCGCTGGATAGTGGTGTGGGCACTTGCGGCAAAGAGGGGCAAAGCGTCCCAGTGGGCGTGGGCCAGCCCACCTTGAAAATTGATGGCTTGACGGTGGGCGGCACATCAGCCTAAGGCGCTGCATCAAAGGGCTCAAACAAAAAAGGCTGCCGTTGGCAGCCTTTTTGTCTATGTAAATCCCCCCGTTTCAGCTACGCCACTCCATTTGCTAAAGCGACTTTCACCGGTACAGTTAAGAGGGCATATTTAGTCATTACACGCACAACCATAGCGCCACAGGCGCGTTGACTTAAGAAGTCGTCCCAGCAACAGCCACATGGTCACGCCTCGTTACAGCAAACCATGCGATATAAACGTAACATACAATTGGCAGAATAAAGGCATGATGCAAGTTGAACCTGTCAGCAATGAGCCCAGTCAGTAAGGGGATCACCGCGCCACCCACAATCGCGGTCGCTAATAACCCTGAACCGCGCTTTTCTTGACCAGATGCAAGCCCCTTGATCGCAAGGGTGAAGATGGTTGGAAACATAATCGAATTGCACAACCCCACCGCCAGCATGCTAAATACCGCCAGCATGCCGGAGGCATTCATCGAGATCGCAATGAATATAATCGCAATCGTTGCATGGGCGGCCAGCACGCGCGCAGGCGAAAATGTGTTTAAACTAAAGATGCCGACAAAACGTCCAACCATCGCGGCGCCCCAATATAAGGCCACAAAAGACGCGGCTTTCGCCTCGGGCATCTGTGTCAGCTCTTTAATGTAGTTGACCAAAAAGCTGCCAATGGCGACTTCGGCGCCCACATAACAAAAAATGCCGATCATGCCGAGTAAAAGACCACGTTGCTGGAGCACCTGACGCCAAGGCGTATCCTGATGATCTGGTTGCTCTAGCCCCGACAACTGAATGCGAGATAAAACAAATGCAATCACGATCAGCACCGCAGCGATGCCCAAATACGGATAGACCACCCCTTCTGCCTGATTCACATTCACCAGCGCAGAAAGAATAAAATAAGCGCCGAAAAAAGGCGCAATAAAAGTACCTAGAGAGTTAAATGCTTGCGCCATGGTCAGGCGTGATGACGCCGTGGCAGGCGGTCCAATCACAGAGACACAGGGATTGGCCGCTACCTGCAATAGGACGATGCCGGAAGCCAACACAAATAAAGCAGCCAAAAATAAGCCATACATATGCAACGCAACTGCCGGGTAAAACAACAGGCAGCCCACTGCCGCCAGCGAAAAACCAATCACCATCCCCGTTTGATAACCCACTTTTTCAATCAACTGACTGAACGGAATCGAAGTCAGCCCGTAGGCGGCGAAAAAACAAAACTGCACCAATGCCGCCTGGCCATAACTTAGTGAAAAGACGGCTTTAAGATAAGGCACCAAAATATCGTTTAAACAGGTGATAAATCCCATCATAAAAAACAGGATGGTGAGGGATGTCATGGCTTTTTTATACATACAGTCTTTCAAATAGCATCAGGCAGCCACTACAGCATAAATGGGGCCGCTTTGGAAGTTGCTTTTCACTGAATGCGCCCTTTCTGCTTATATTCGCCCTTGGGATCAAGCGCAAACACAACAATTACATATTTAAATCATATGCAAAGCAACGCTCGTGCAATGAGCGCCTTGACGATGCATGCCCAGCCCTTTTACTATTTCCATACCGCGACCAAAAGTCGACGCTCGTTCATTTCACTCTAACCCATGGAGAACAGTATGGCAGCAAGCAAACCCTCAAACGCATCCGCAAAAAAAGTCTCACCCGCCAAAAAACCGGCCACAAAAACGACCAGCGCAACCCCGGCAAAACCCGCTGCTACGCGCAAAAAAACTGTCAAACCCACCATCCAATCGACAGTCATTACGAGCAGTGACCGTTTTAAAATGATTGAAGTGGCCGCTTATTACATTGCCGAGAAAAGTGGATTTGGCCATGATCATTTGCATTATTGGTTGCAAGCCGAACAAGAGATTGACGCTAAACTAAATGCCTAACGGCACACCCGACCAGCAGCACGACGTTTCACTTTAAACAGCAAAGCCTCAATATCACCCGGATATTGAGGCTTTGCTATGCCTGTGGTTAAAACCCTCAACCCACTCAATCTTCACCTTTGCGTACGCATAGGGCCAACAATTGCGGAATGAATCTTTAAGGCATACACTCCTGTTAACTTAACTTAACTTAACAGGAGGTGGATATGCCAACACTCAAAGATTTCACCATGCGTGACCACTGGCGTGAAACGCTGGTTGGGCGCGTCACCATTCGTGTTTTATTTTATTGTGATGATGCAGACGAGTCTTGGATGGCTGTCGACAAAAACACAGGCAATGCCAAACGAGGATTCAAAGATGAATTTGGTCTCGGTCTACTCAAAACGACGCTTGAAAACCAAAGCACTTTTTTTACACGTTATCAGGTGGATGTAGTCAATCGGTTTTATGACTACGACAACCAAGGGAATGTGATTCACAACCCTGCATTACTGCAAAATCCGCATCGTTTAACGCAAGCCATGCTGAACAAATACTCACAGATTTGGATATTTGGCATGCATTACGGAAACCATATGGACCCAGCCCCTAACTTTGGCGGAATAAAGTTTGACAAAAACGCCAATGATCAAGAGTTTACAGAGGAGGAAATTCGGCTTTTACGTCAATGGATGGATGCTGGAGGGGGGGTATTAGTCACAGGCGATCATTCCAATTGGTTGAAGGATCAAGCAGATTATTACAATCTTGGCCGCGCCTTAGGAAAAAACATTCCACGGGCCGGAGAAATGCGGGTGTGGATGGGTAACCCGGTCAGCCAAGGCAACAGTCAGTTAGGTCTTTATCATGTCGATACCGCTGGCGATAATGATATGTCCAACATGCCCAAACAAGAAGATGATCAACCACAGGCGACTAGGGTGAAATACCATTGGCAACTGAGGCATGAATATATAGGTGGCCCATTCGGTGATGCTTATATCCCAGAACGCGTTGCTCACCCATTGTTTGCCGCCCCAATCTCGGCAGATAATCCAAACGGCGTTATCGATATTTTTCCAGACCATGTTCATGAGGGGGCGCTGCGAATCCCAGCTAACCTATCAGAGCGAGACTGGCCAAAGTATGGGAGCAAGCCATTAAAACCGGAAATCATTAGTTGGGGGATCAATCAAGCCGCTGACGCCAATCAACAAGAGGTTGGCTTGGTCGCAGCTTATCAAGGAAAACTGTGCGGAGTGGGTAACATTGTGGCTGACTCAACCTGGCATCACTACATTAATGTGAACCTGATCGGCTTTGTCCATCATGACAACACGCCGGATAAAACATTACGAAGAATGGGCCAATTTTATGCCAATCTCGCGCGTTACCTTTGCAATCAAACTGTGCTCAACAAATTGTTAATCAATGCGTTGGCAGTGGTGGCGGGCTCGGCCGGTATTCGAGAGATACACAGTGCTTCTATTGAGCAAAAAGGCCGCTACGCATGCAATTTCTTGGCCCAAGAAGGGTTACTGTCCTTGGCGGATAGTGTCATGCACAATCTTCACGCGCAACAATTAGCGTTGGGCGCAAAAACCAATGAAGCACTACCGGGCATTAATCAGCAATGGGTCATCGGGCATTTAATCGAAACCTTGCAAACAACCACCATCGAATTAGATGACCATCTCCACATGCTCGATACCGAAGCTTTATTCGCACAGAGTCACAAACAAGCCTTGTTAGAAGCGCGAAAACAGCGTACCCGACAATTGACACGATTTAAAAGAGTGACCAGCCATTTACTTGAGCGGACCACCATTCACTCGCGGGCTAAACGCTAGCAGGTTGGCTGCGACTTAATTTTGGCCCTGAGGTTTAGGTGGCAACATTGCCGCACTAAACTGAATATCGGCGCCGCTGTGTTGCGCGTATTGTAAAAAACCCAACACTTCAGGATGACTCAAGCGCAAGCCGTAGGCAATATAGGGGTATTCAGAGAGCGGGACCTGTTTTTGAAAAAATGACCAGTGCGGACTGGGGTTGTAAAAACGCTCGACCAGACTGGTAATCGCCAATAACTCATATCGACCGTGCGCATTGAGCAGCAACCATGGACCACCAGAATCTCCCGCAGTAGGCATCGGAATCGTATGATCGTATTCATTCAATGCGTTCAGACGATTCACAGCAAGCAATGCATGCTCGGCATGCACTAGCGCTTGCGTATACGCAAACTGCGTTTGCGCTTGCAGATGCAGCAATTCATCTTTTTCGCGATACGCTTTAGGTAATACCTGATAGAAGTCAGATAAATCCGTGATCGGCTTGCGTTCACCGCAACGCGGATGCCGCGTGTCGACCTCTCCGTAACCATGTCCATAACCACAGATCATCAATTGATCAGGCAGGCTATCCTCTAGTCGAATCGGCAGGGCATGAATCACGCCATTGACCCGTGCATCAAACACTAAGACAGCAATATCTTGGGTAATATTTTCGGCGACTGTTTCAAACGGCCGATAAAAAGCCTGCGTAATCGTGGGGGCTTCAATGCCCAATAACTCAGGTTGCACAATCGCGAGCATGGGTAAAGATTGAGGACCCGTGAGCCGCACTTCTTTCAGGCAATGTGCTGCGGTAATTAAGGTCAGCGGTTTGAGCCCTACGATGGCGGCACTGCAGATCGAATCGTAATACTCCCACTTTTCGACGGATTGCAAGAAATATGCATGCTGAATCGTGAGCTTGACCGTAGAAATCGCGACCCCTGGAAAGGCCAGTCCATGGATAATGGCCTGGCTTGGCTGACCAATCGTCAACCCCATACATGCCACGACCAAGGGAAGAAGCCGTCTTAACCAAGCAATTGTCCACTGCGCACCCTGCATCAGCGCCTGCCTTAGCGCAAACTTTTGTTGGCATTGTTTTTTAGCTCAATCGGGCCAAAACAACTTTCAAGGGAGGGGTCATCATCATCGCAAGCGATAAATCGGCTGCCGTCAGGGGTAAACAATAAGAAACTGGTTTGCTCACTGCCCACTTTTGAGGTTTGTTGGGTACAGTCCTGGGAATGATTGGTCTGCGTCACTCGGTGGCTTAACTTAAAAAACCCTTGTGCATCCGGTTGGGGCGTGACCTCATAACGCGCCTCGAGCTGCTCTTCACCACTACTAAACACCGCTGTACCGTCTTCTTTAAACCAATAAGTTTCAAGGCAACGCGTGTCTGGCAACGTTGATTCCCAATACCCGATTAAAGGATGCTTAAGCGATCTTGGATCGCTGTCTGCGCGGGTTGCCAAACTATTGCAAAATAGATTTGCAGTAAGCATGCATCCTATCCATAACTTCGTATTATTGTGTCGCTGACCACGCATTGCATCCTCCAGACTTGAAATAAGCGAGCGCTGTCAGCCATTTTGGTAGAAAAATCTTCCCAAGCACCAGTGAATGATTCCCGACATGACCGGCCTGCACTTCCTGATCCACTCGCCGAAAAGTGCCCCTCTAATAGGCATAAAAAAACCCCGGACATGTCCGGGGTTTTTGTGCAGAAAAGCAGATTTACTTCATCACGCGGTTACGGTATTCACCAGTACGTGTGTCGATTTCAATCTTGTCGCCTTGGTTCACAAACAGCGGTACTGGAATTTCAAAACCAGAGCCGATCTTGGCAGGCTTCATGACTTTTCCGGATGTATCGCCCTTCACAGCGGGTTCGGTGTAAGTGATTTCACGCACAACGGTTGTAGGCAATTCGATTGAAATCGCTTTGCCATCATAGAAACGTACTTCACAAGGCATACCATCTTCCAGGTATGGCAACGCATCTTCCATAAACTCAGCGTCAACATCGTATTGGTTATACTCAGCATCCATGAACACATAGGTTGGGTCTGCAAAATAAGAGTACGTCACTTCTTTCTTTTCTAATACGATGACATCAAACTTGTCTTGCGCGTTGTAAACGTTTTCGCTTGGCGCTTCGGTTAACAAGTTTTTCATTTTCATTTTCACCACAGCCGCATTACGGCCGGATTTGTTATATTCGGTTTTTACAACAACCATCGGGTCGTTGCCAATCATCACTACGTTGCCAACGCGGAGCTCTTGAGCGATTTTCATAAATAAGCCTTAATTTGTATGCGGGATTTGAAAGCGCCGAATTATACCCGATGTGCGAGGCATTTCTCAATAAAAATCACCAAGTTAGTGACCAAATCTGCTTGTTGGGATTGTCGTATTTTAAAGGCCGTTGCATGGTGGCTAATCTGTGGCCAAGCCTGGAGCAATGCCTGCCAGTGCTCAGCCTGCCATGTCCCTTGCGCCCAGGCTAACATGGCATTGCGCAAACTATGTTGGGCTGTTGTGTCCGTGGACTGTGGCAGGTAATGGTCTATAAACGCCTCGAGCTTGCGCAAATGGGTGTCTTCGCTCTGTTGATAGGGTTGCCATATCATCGGTTTGCCTGCCCAAAGTGCTCGAATCCAGCTATCTTCGCCACGCACAAAATTAAAGTCACATAAGGTGAGTAAGCGATCGTAATCGGTTTGCGACAAAAACGGCAGGATACAATACGTGCACTGTTGACGCGCGATACGCTCCCCCACTTGCAATCGGCTGACGCCGAGTGTGGCAGCCAGCATCGGCGCTATGGTTTCTGGCACCATTAAGCGCACTGGGCGCGGAGAATGTTGCAGACTCTCCACCAACGCCGCGAGTGGTGCATGCGCATAACAGAACAGCGATAAGGTGAGCATATCCGGGGCAGCGGTTAAGCCCAACGCTTGCCATTGCGCATCGGCATGTAACGCAGGCAAAGACGCTTCACGTAACAACCCGCCGGTCGCCGGCGTAAAGCCCGGATAAAAAAAATGGCGTACGAGGCCATTGGCTTGCGGCGAGGGCTGGGCATGAAAGCTTTCAACCCATGGTTCGGCTGACAAGTAATCGACATTCAGCCAAAGAGATCGCTGGCGCAGCATGGCTTGCTGATACGCCGCAGGGAGCTCACAACCAAAGGTTTCGATGACGACGTCTGCCGCTTGGGTAAACGCTGCTGTTTCATGCCAATGTTGTAAAGTAATGCGCGGATGCCCTGCCCCGGCAAACTGCTTGGCCAGTGCAACATCATCTACCCACAGCTGAATCGTCCACCCATGTTCAGTGGCCAGCTGCCGTGCTAAACGCCAGCTAACGCCAATATCGCCGAAGTTGTCGACAATTTTGCAAAAAATATCCACACGGGGAGGCATGAATGCAGATAAACGCATAGTGAACAGCCGCAGCTCGTTGAATCAAAGGGTTTAGTGTAACCGAAGCAAGCTGACTAAGCTTGCTCAGCCATCAATGCAGAGGTGTCGGCGGTTTTGAGCCAGGTGAGCTGCAACACTTTGGCGTCAGTGGAGGCGCGGTGTTGCTGTAATGCGAAGGTTTCGCGGACGCTTAGCTTGGTGTCATGCCACAGCGCTTTTTGTGCAGGACTTAATGTCAGTCCTAGATCCTCAAGCTTGAAGTTAGGACTTAAACCAGCAGCTTCATACAGACTGTGTAACCAGACGAAATCTTGATACCAACCGTCGGTATAGACGGTTTTACCAGCGAATACATGATTCAGGTGCAACGCAATTTCGCGTGCAGTTTGACCAAACGCCTCTAACGATTGGCGCGACTGCTGGTGCAGTTTTTCAGCCTCGGTGTCCCAATGCAGCCAATCAGCGTGCGGTTGCACTTGTGCGCTCCACGGATGGCCAATGGCATCGACGTAACCGATTTCGACTGGGTAACTACCCACGCCAAAACCGGACGCTTCAATATCTAAAATAATCGGGGGGCTCATATGCATTTGCGTATTGTGTATAAGCTAGTCATCGTCAAAACAACCGCTTTCTTTAATGTGACGCAATTATACGCAATTTGCTGCGCTTCAATTGGCTTAAAACGATGTATTTTCAATCGCTTATCAACATACAGCCACACCAGATGGCTGTATGTTGAACCCACTTTAAACCAATAACAACGGAGCTAAAAAGGCAAAGAAGCAGCCAATCAAAAATAATCCCACCGAGAGCCAGTAAATCCAAAGGCTCTGCCGACGCGTTCGACTGCACAGCGCCGCTAATTGCACGTCCATTGGGCAAGGCAATAAGCGGGCTCGCCATTGCAACCAACCTGCACACAACAGCATGACGCCGGCAATGCCAAATACCCACGGCTTATGTTCACTGATCCAAATTAACTGTGGAAACTGACTGATCAGACTGGTTAAAGTAGCCACAGAGCCAATCGCCACCAACGTCGCCGGCAAGGCGCAACAAATCAAAGTCGAGCCGCTGGTCAACAGCGACAACACATTGAGGCGCTTGGTGGTCTGCAACTGATTAATTTCGGCCACCATCATTTCACGCCTGCTTTGGCTACCTCGGCCTGTATCGCATCCACGGTCTGGCTGACCCGCTCCATTTTACTGACCGAGTAACCTGCATCTTGAATGACTTTACTAAAGGCCTCATTGCTCACGTCTTGGCCTTCTTTTAGTTGTAAAGCCACCACCCGGCTTTTGAGGTCAACGAATGCCGCTTGCTTCTGTGGCAACGCATTGAGTTTTTTCTCGATGCCTTTGGCACAAAAGGCACACACCATACCGTTGACTTCGGCCTTGATGGTGGTGACGGCAAACGCCGCAGGCGTCATGGTTGAGAACAACAGTGCAATCAAATATTTTTTCATTTCAGTATCCTTTAAAAATTTAAACGGGTTAAAACACAAACATGGCATTCAGGCGCGGCGCAAAGCCCTCACCTTGCCAAGGATTGGTAATCCCGAATTCAAGAAAATAGTGTTTGTTAATCAGTCGAATCGCCGGTGTGATTTGAAGACCGGGATCGTTGTTACGCATGGTCTTGGCTTCGAGCACAAACCAAGGCTGGGTTTGATTAAATCCGGTTTCATAGAAGGAGAATCCAGATTGTAGGGCCGCCGTATCGTAGTTCATGTGCGGCGCACGGATCATGCGGGCCTTGGCCAAAAAATATAGCCGGGTAGATTCCGCATCAAATTGCAGGCTGGGGGTGTAAGCAAAACCGTCAAATTGGCCTCGCGCTTCTCCAACGCTGCCGTTGAACCATACATTGGCTTGTGCCGCAGGCATGTTCCAGCGTTTGATCAGGCCGGTGTAATTGATGCCAGAAATGGTGGTGGCCTGCTCGCCCTTGCCGGACATACGCATCTGTTCAACACCGATGGCATGCCCGAGTGTAGGCGAGTAATTCAACATCCATTCTTGGTTATAGCGACCGATTTCGGTCATGAGCATGGCACTGTCTTCAAAGCCCATCAATGCAGCCGCTTGGGCTGACCATGACAATTGGCTAAGCAGTAATGTGCCGAATGCAACCTGAAGTTGCTTAAACATAAAACCTCCTAATTCAATCAAACAAACATCCGTTAGACGGATTTATCCTGTTTGCTAGCTGAATATGGGTGGTTTGATCGCAGGCGGGTAGGTTTGTGTATGCACGGGATCCGCCTCAAACAAGGGCGCAGAGGCAGGTTGTGCAAGGAGAACAACTTGAGGAAACGTGTTTAAGTGCGCCAACCCAGTACTCACTAAACAAAAGCCGCACACGGTGCAATGATGTGACATGGGCGCTGGATGCGATGAGCTGTGTGGCGCGGTTGCTTGCGTAGAGGCAGGTTCTGCCGCGTGCAGATGACAAGGCATCTGCTTATCTACGGCGGTGCTTTGTGACTGCGGTGCGAGCGCCATTTGCAATGACATGACGTTGGCTGCCATCACAAAACAGGGCAGCCACAAAATCAAGAATAAGCAAATACGTTTACGCATATATTATTAAGATAAAGCAATCGGCAGATTAGTTCAAGCCAGCAGTGCAATGATCTGCTTTATATGTAGCGAATATCAATAATTTCATATTCTGTTTCAGCGCTGGGCGTCATCACACGTACCGCATCGCCTAAGCGTTTACTGAGCAAGGCTTTTGCCATGGGCGATACCCATGAGATAAAGCCTTGTGAGGGATCCAGCTCGTCTTGCCCCACAATCCTTACCGTCATTTCAGTGTCATCACTCAGGTTAAACAGTGTGACCCAAGCACCAAAGAAAACTTGCTCGGTGTTGGTCTGCGTGTTGCTGTAGACGATTTCTGCCGCATCCATCCGTTTGGTCAAAAAACGGATCCGTGAATCAATCTGCCGCAAGCGCTTTTTTCCGTAGATATAATCGCCATTCTCGCTGCGGTCGCCGTTGCCGGCGGCCCAGCTCACTACGCGCACCACTTCTGGCCGATCCACTTTAATCAAGAATTGAAATTCTTTTTCGAGCGCAGCATAGCCCTCTGGCGTAATGTAATTTTTGAGGTCAGCCATCAGTCTTCTTCGACTTCTTCCACTGCATATACATAATGGCTGGTCTCACCGAAGCAGGTCGAAGGCACGCCCTTGTGTTCTTTATACATGACACGTACCCGCTCACCCGCCAGTTGATTCACTTTGCCGATCACCGCGGGATCACGCACAGTAAAGTAAAATTTTTCTGCCTGCGTGCCGGGCACGGTGACCAGCACCAGCTCACCCTCCCAGGTTTTACATACCCAGCCCTTGTGCGAGAGTTTTTGCACATAGCCGATCCGCTCGCCATCAGAATAAACCCAGCTCAAGCTGGCCCAAGTATACAAACCCACGAGGACAACGGGGAGCAGAATCAGCCAAAAAATCCATTTTAAAAACTTGGCAAAAGCAGACATGTCAGGACTCCAAAAGTTTTTTATCGTTTGCTGATCGCATTATCTTATAAAATGTTGTGCTAAAGATAACAATTCATCCGTATACGCACTCATGACGCTTGCTGCTAACCATTCTGACACTGCACCCGTGGTTCTTTGTGCCTCGGCACGTTTAGCGCAAGGCATCAGGCAATGGCTACAGCGACAACAGCAACTGCAAGGCAAACTGCAGTGGCAAGCACTTCAGGTGCTGCCTTTGCAAGATTGGCTATATCAACTGACTGAGCAGGCCATATTGACTGGCCAGATTGATCTAGAGACCGCGCCACAAGGAGTGCTCTCCACTACACAAGAAGCGCTGCTGTGGGAGCAAGCCATCCAACATTGCTTGCGCCAACACGAGGCATTGGATTTATTTAATACCCATGGCTTGGCCAGTGCCGCGATGGAAGCCAACCGCTTCTTAATTGAGTGGAATATCAGCGTAGACATGGCTACTGCCAGTGATGAAACCCGCCAATTTATGCAATGGCGCCAACAGTTTCAGACCTTATGCAAACAAAGTGGCTATCTTGAAAGCGTGCGTTATCAAGTCTGGCAATTGGAACAACTCAGCCAGCTTAGCCGTGGCTTACCAGCACGCATTCAATTGGCGGGCTTTGACCGCATCAATCCCAACTTACAGCGCCTGATCGCCGGACTAGAAGCCGCAGGGGTCTTGGTAGAAACCTATGACCATCACGTGGTTGCCCAGCCAGCGCAGCGCGTGGGATTTGCCGAGGCCAACGATGAAATGCGCGCCGCCGTGCATTGGGCGCAACAACATCTTAATCGCAACCCGGATGCCAAACTCGCGATTGTGGTGCCGGCGTTGGACGCGATGCGACATCTTCTCGCAAACTTGTTAGATGACGTTTTTCACCCAGAGGCTTTGCACCCAGCGCATGCTGAAACTCCGCGCTGTTATGAGTTTTCTCTGGGACTACCCTTGAGTCGCTGGCCGCTCGTCCAGTCTGCACTGGCATTATTGCGCTTGGCTTTTCAAGGGGCGCCCCATCCGCAAACTGAGCTCTCTGCACTGCTGGCGGATATCTACTGGTCACAGGCGCTCTATGAAGCAGAAGCCCGCGCCAATTTGGACGCTGAAATGCGACGCCAGTTACCTTTACAGGTGCACGCACAAACGTTCGCTCGCTTTGTCACGCGCAAGCAAGCGGATGAATATCCGATTGCCTGTCCTGCCCTGCATGCCGATTTAACGGCCTTACTGTTGCAGGCCAAGCAAGCACCACGTAAACAGCCTCCCTCGCAGTGGGGTGCTTATTTTTTAAAATTGCTGCAAGCGACGCATCACCCGGGAGAGCGTAGCTTATCAAGTGTTGAATACCAGTGTCAGCAATCGTTTCACCAAGTGTTGGCGCAGCTCTCGGCGCTAGACACCTGGCTGGGGCCAGTAGATGCCATGGGCGCCCTGCACCGCTTGTCACAATTATGTCAGGCACAAATTTTTCAGCCACAAACCGTTCGCCAACCGAACATTACGGTGATGGGCATGCTAGAAGCCAGCGCTCAACCATTGGATGGCGTATGGGTAATGGGCATGAACGATCACGTCTGGCCGCCTTTATCCCGCACCAACGCACTGATTCCTGCTGAACTGCAACGCCAAGCCCGCACCCCGAATGCCAGTAGCGAGGTACAAATGGCTTTTGCTAGCCAGATTCATCAACGTTTGCTCACTAGCGCACACGAAGTGATTTTTTCATATGCCCGCCAAGAGGGTGACCGCCTGTTGCGTATGAGCCCGCTGATCAAGAATATAGTTGAGGCCACCAGCCCCGCTGGCGTCGCGACCCTAGCGGAGCAGTTGGCAAGCGACTGTGCGCAGGACTGGCAATGGCTAGATGACCATCAGGCCCCACCAGTGTTAGAGGGTGAGCATGTCAGCGGCGGCACGGGTTTACTCCGTGCGCAGGCAATTTGTCCAGCTTGGGCGTTTTATCAATATCGCCTCAAGGCGCGCAA